>SDBV01010498.1_pt1 | contig 12119 bp, 11 predicted proteins | sample 2277081 | NCBI WGS metagenome assembly SDBV01 (sample SAMN10402039, study PRJNA504765) | marine sediment metagenome | isolation source: marine sediment core GS10_PC15, 223 cmbsf | place: Arctic Ocean: Southern Knipovich Ridge | collected 2010 | reverse complement strand
CCAGAAAGCAATGCTTTATATTATGCCGGTTATGATGGTAATACTTTTTGCAAATTTCAGTTCAGGATTAACACTGTACTGGTTCTTATTTAATGTGATGAGTTTTATGCAGCAGAAGTTCCATATGCCTCAATCAACATCATAGTCAGTTTATTCTTCAATATTCCCGGAATTAAAAAATGCCCCGGAACATCGATCACAGCGACACTATCGCCGCAATATCAACGCCCGCCGGGAAAGGCGGCATTTCCATAGTAAAAATCAGCGGCCCGGATTCAATCGAAACAGTGAATAAAATATTCACATCACGGAAGAATCCGGAGCTCTATGAACGAACCATGGTCTACGGACACATCGCAGATAACTCTGAGAAATTAGATGAGGTGCTGGTGTGTTACATGAAGTCACCACATTCATATACCGGCGAAGATATTGTCGAAATCCAGAGTCACGGGGGATTTGCCGCAGCAGAAGCAATCCTCGGACTTTTATTAAAGAGAGGGATACGTTTTGCCGAGCCGGGCGAATTTACAAAGAGGGCATATTTAAACGGTAAAATGGACCTTGCACAGGCAGAGGCTGTAATGGAAATTGTATCGGCAGATAACCGTGAATACTTAAAAAATGCCGAACAGCTTCTGGAGGGGTCATTTTCAAAGCAGATTGAAATCCTCATCTCCGAAATGAAAAAGAGCTTATCCTATTTAGAATACAGTATCGATTTCCAGGAACAGGAAGATGAATCTGTTCCCAGGGCTGAGATAAAACAGTCTGTTGAAAAGACAATAAAAACTCTGGACAAGATGATAACATCATATAAGATGTCCACACGAATAAAACATGGCATAAATGTTGTTTTAGCAGGTAAAACAAACTCGGGTAAGTCAAGCCTGTTTAATACATTGCTTGGGAAAAAACGTGCTATCGTACACAGAAAAGAGGGAACCACAAGAGACTGGATCGAGGAAAAAATTGAAATCCAGGGCATTCCGGTTAATTTAATCGATACCGCCGGGCTGAGATTTACAGAATGCGAGATAGAACGTGAGGGAGTAAATGAAACTGAACGGCTCCTCAAAAAAGCGGACATTGTTGTGTACCTTCATGATTCCACAGAAAATATCGGAGCATTTAAGGATTCTGAAGAAAATATAAAAACAAAACCCGGATATATTCACATCTCAAGCAAATCTGATCTTGCGGAAAGTCCTCAAAAGCATCACGAATTATTAGCAGTTTCTTCCATCACACAAGAAGGAATAACCGATTTGATGTCACATATTGTAATGACATCCCGCCTTCTTATCCAAGATGGCAAATGTAATACACCTGTCATGGTAGACCGTCACCGCATAGAGCTGAATAAAGCACGAAAAAACCTGAAGAACGCTATATCGCTTATGGACACATGGTCGGAAGAAATTATTTCATTAGAATTAAACGATGCCCACAAGCATCTTGAGGCTGTTATCGGCAGAAACATCGATATTGATGTTCTCGATGAAATCTTCCAAAACTTCTGCGTGGGAAAATAGAGGGAATATGTTTCACGTGAAACACTTCGGATTATTTATACAATATGTTTCACGTGAAACAGTAAATGAATTGTTGATTTTAACCTTATTCATTAATTTATACTCTTGAGCTTTATATGTATGCACGAGAACAAATGCGAGAAGAGCTGTATAACGGGGCTTCTCGCTACGGTATCACCCTGAACGATGAGTCCCTGACTCATTATGAAAAATATTATGATCTCCTTTTAGAATGGAACGATCGTATTAATCTTGTCTCAAAACGTGATATGACCCGCTTTGTTTCCTATCATCTTCTTGACTCTTTAAAGGTCGCTTCATGTTTTGACATGCATAAAGTTAATCGTATGCTGGATTTCGGCAGCGGAGCCGGGTTGCCAGGAATTCCTCTTTCCCTTTCGTTTCCGCATATTGAAACCTTCCTTGTTGATTCCAGGGAAAAAAAGTGTGTTTTCCTTGAAAACATAATAGATGCACTTTCAATAAATGCCAGTGTCTTGTATTCGAGAGTTGAACATCTTCCGGACACATATGACAATTACTTCGATCTTGTTATAACAAGAGCCACGGTTAAGCTGAACACCTTTTACCGCTGGACACAACGTCTTGTTCGCAGCGGCGGCTCACTGGTTGCCATCAAAGGTGATACCATTCATGACGAATTCGGAAGGCTGCAAACTGTATCGGATTCAAGGGTTTTCAACATAAAATTAACAGTTCCGGAGAACGTTTCGCATGTCCGACAGGGCAACATTGTCGTTATGACGCGGGATTAGGTTATCAACAAATATTTAAATATTCGTTGATTTTGTATCATATTGATTATTATACAGTTAATGCTGCTGGCAGCCGGTTATTCACGTTTATTAACAAGTTTTCAACATATCGTTTTACTGTGTGTAACATAAGGTTTTAAGCATTATTTTATGAAATGTTCGCAAACTTTTCAACATTATTCCATCCTTTTAAAAGTAACATTGTTATGTTAGATTCGAAAAAAGGAAAACTCTATATAGTTTCGACGCCTATCGGCAATTTAAAAGATATCTCACAGCGTGCCGTAGAATGTCTTAAATCAGTCGAGGCAGTGGCATGTGAAGATACCCGCCGTACCGGATTGCTGTTTTCACGTCTCGGCTTTAAAAAGAAACTCATTTCATATAATGATATAAACGCCCGTAAAAAATTGGCCTTACTCATTTCAATTTTAGAAAATGGTGGTGATGTAGCGCTTGTCTCCGATGCCGGAACGCCCGGAATAAGCGACCCTGCTTACCGTATAGTAAAAGCCGCTGTTGAAAATGAATTTGAAATCTTCAGCATTCCCGGACCCTCAGCAGTATTAAGCGCCCTTGTAGTTTCCGGTTTCCCGCTTGATAAATTTGTTTTCGAGGGTTTTTTGCCGCCAAAAGGGGCCAAACGCAGAAAAAGTATCCTTAATCTGAAAGATGAACACCGGACAATTATTTTATATGAAGCTCCTCACAGAATAATGAATTTACTCGAATCAATTCTCGAGATAATCGGCGACCGTGAAATCTCCGTTTCACGAGAAATGACCAAGTTGCATGAAGAAACGATTCGCGGCCCTGTTTCCGATGTGCGGGAAAAAATGAAAACAAAAAAACCGCGCGGAGAATACACTGTCGTTATCCGCAGGGCCTAATCAAAGCTGGGCTTAATCAAAAAAAATCCCAGGTTAGAAGTCATAAGCCATAAAAGAAAATAAATGCGGCAACCAGCGATGGAGAATACAAATGAAAGGATATCTCATAACATTCGAGGGGATTGACGGTTCCGGTAAAACAACCCAGGCGGTTTTGCTGCATAAACACCTGCTTTCACTGGGACGTACCGTTCACCTCCTTCGTGAACCCGGAGGCACTGAAATTGGAGAGAAGATACGTTCTATCCTGCTCAATGCCTCTCATACCGATATGTCGCCTTATACCGAACTCTTCCTTTACCTTGCGGCACGGTCCCAGATTACCGCCTCAGTTATTCTTCCTGCTTTAAACCGTGGTGAGGATGTTATTCTGGATCGTTATACCGACTCGACTGTCGCTTATCAGGGTTTTGCGCGCGGCCTTGGTCTTGATGAAACCGTAATGCTCAACCAGCTTGCGACACAAGGGCTTTCGCCAGATGTAACTTTCCTTATTGACTGCGATCCATCTACAGCGCTTAAACGTATCAGCTCCAAACCCGACAGGCTTGAATCCGAGGGCATGGAATTTATGATAAAAGTTCGCGGAGGATTTCTTGCGATTCACAAGTTTGATAAAGACCGTATAGTTCTATGTGACGGTAACAGGGGCATAAACGAAATAGAGCAGGATGTTTTACTTCATCTTGAGAAAAAAACAGGTATACAAGTTTAATGTTTATTATTTATTGCGGATTCTAAATTCAGTCTTTATAGATAGTTGACTAATCCGGTTATTTTTCATCTTCTCCGGGCGCTTCATCTTCTCCAAGCTCTTCTTTTATTCCAAGCTCTTCTTCTAATCCAAGCTCTTCTTCTTCTCCGGATTCTTCATCTTCTCCGAGCGCTTCTTTCTTCTCCTTGATGGCGAACATAATTAATATTGTCGGTGTTAAACTTAAACCGGAAAAAATGATTATTATTAACCCAAAAAATATGAGAGATTTGTTTCCTCTTTTAGTATAATGTTTTTCAAACTCCTGCATATAAGAGTTGTCAGTTTCGCTTACAAGCTTTTCATAATAATCAATGTTAGATTCTTTTATTATGTCTAACATTTCCAGAGCGCTTTCTTTTTCAGTTTCTTTAAACATTATTCCCGAATACATAATAGTAAATCCGAAAAACATTTCTATTGTTGCAACCCCTAAACAAATAAAAACAAAAGTCCTTATCTTTTTTAACTTTTCTTCCGCTTCCATTTGTGTATCCTCAACTCTTTTAACTGTTTATAACAGCTTCATTAAGAGATTCTACGCTTATTTCCATGTGAGATCTGTTCCATTGCGGCTGACCGTGTTTTAGAAGGATAGCCTGGGGTGATTCGTGTGTAATTCCTGTTCTTTTGGCAATTTCATTTGATATGTCCCGATTTGTTATGACGTCTACCATATAAAGTTCTATTCCTTCATCGCATGACTCGGCGAATTTCTCAAACCTTTGTCTGGCCGCAAAAGATATCGGACATGACATGCTGTTCTTAAATATTATTGCCTTCGGAGTTGAGAATGAGGATTCAAATGTTTTGTTATCAACCATGTTAATAATCATAGCCATTTTTTTTGTATTATCTCCTATATATTGATCATTCGTGTAATAATATCTGCATTTTCATTATCTCCACTTATTAATATAGTATAGCATTAATATTATATAAAATAAATTTAAAGAAAGTAATATTTTTTTTAATTTGTTTAGATTATTTTTTTGTTGCTTTACAATTTATGTTATATAATATTACAAGATAAGAAAATCCTGTATAAAAGAGGGAAAAACATGAAAGTCCAGGAATTATGGGGTAATCCGTTTGGTAAATCCCGCTCAGACCCTAAGAGTGATGTTGATTTTCTTGGTGTCGTACCGATTTTTAATACTCTTACACGACGTCAGAAAACAAAAATTTACTCCATTATTCATATCCGCCACTATAAGCAGGGGGAAATCGTCTTCCGGCAGGGAGACCCTGGTGTTGGGCTTTATATTGTACGTGATGGCCAGGTTGAGGTTTACAATGAATATTCAGACATGACACGCAATAAAATCGCGACACTTAAAAAAGGTGATTTTTTCGGCGATATTTCACTTTTAAATGAATCTCCACGATCTGCTACTGTTATTGCAACTCAAAAAACAATTCTTTTCGGTCTGTTCAAACCCGATTTGCTTAATATTATGGATTCGGATCCAAAACTCGGTATGCGTTTTGTATACGGGCTTGCCCAGATAGTAGCTGAACGTCTGCGCATAGTTAACGAGGATTTTACTGATACCCAATGAAATATAAAAATATTATCACTTTTGCAATAGCTTTAATAATTATTTCGCTTTTGTTTTCTGTCGCTTATTACTTCAGGTTAATATTAGCGCCATTTCTCGTTGCAATGGTTCTGCATTTCGCATTGAAACCGTTTGTGAATATGCTCGAGGAAAGGGGAGTAAAACATACTTTAGCCGTATCTATTGTATTTATTTCCGCTTTCTTATTATTTGCTATCTTTTTATATATAGGTATCCCTGCTATCGTTTCGGAAGTATCCAATATTCAGGACAATTTTGAACAGTACACCAAAGTAATGATTGATAAATACGAAAATATCCAGTCAAGTTTAATCGGGCATTCCGGTCCCTTGGAAAATTTACTGGTTAGTAATAAGGAAAATATTGTATCCTATTTTAAAAAAAGCCTCTTATTTTTTATCCAAAAAATCCCTCAGCATATTTTTACAATTCTACCCCTTATTCTGAATATGATTGTTATTCCTTTCGCTACTTTTTTCTTTCTGCTCGATGAACAGCGCATCATGAAAAAAATCATAGGATTAGTCCCTAACCGTTATTTTGAGATATCGCTGATAACTATCTATGGTCTCCATAAACAATTCGGTTTGCTCCTTATCGGTATGTTGATAGATGCCGTGATAATAACTTTCCTTGCCTCTATCGGTCTGCGGATAATCGGTCTCAATTACCCTATCATCGTAGGTATTTTTGCGGGTGTAACTAATCTCATCCCTTATTTCGGGCCTGTAGTGGGAACTGTTATAGCTTTTATAGTTGCGCTTGTAACAGGAGCGCCATCTGTAATGTTCCTCTATATCATCCTTGTCTTTTTAACAGTTAACCTGCTGGAAAACATTTTTGTACAGCCTATCGTATTTTCAAAAGCCGCCAATCTTCATCCGCTGTCTGTTATTTTCCTCGTGCTTGCAGGCTCGAGGCTTGCGGGGCTTTTGGGGATGCTGCTTGCCGTACCTCTGGCAAGTCTTTTTCAGGTCGTTATGAAAATCCTCTACAACGAGCTCACCAGACCGGCAAGACCTGATTTCAAAAAGTATGCCGATGCAAATTACGAGTCCTGATCCATTTTTAATACTTCGCTATTTTACAGTATTGCTTAGATAAATAACATATATATAATGAAAGATTGATTTGTAATTTTATATATACGAACGCTACTTTTTTTTCAATAGCCTTTTTCAATAAGATGCCCCTTTTTAAATACTATATCCCCGTACTCAACTCCCAATTCCCGCGCCACACAGTCGCATTTAGCCATTAAAAGAAAAAATATATTTCCAGGCTTATCATTCATTGTCTCAAAATTTCCCTGTCCCTTCGAGATAATAATATCTGCAGATCTATAATTTTCCATGAACTCATCTGACACCGAATCCCATTTAACACCTATACCGTCCGAACCGGTGTCGATGACTTTTACCAGTTCTGTCATCCCGACATATTCCGCATCTTCCATAGTGGCATCGTTTATGACCGGATCGCGCTTTACAACAAAAACCACATCATGATTTTCAGCAAGCTTTTCAATAAAAAGACGATCAAATACGATTTCCCCGGCATTGTCTCCAAGATATAGAATCCTTTTTCTTCCCAAGACAAGCAGGTTAACGAAATCTTGATAATCATCAACTGCAAATTGATTCTCAAACAAGTTATCCAGATTACTCTTAATATCGAACCTGTGTCCTATGCCGAGGTCAATAAGATTACCGGCAATTGCCGCTTTTACCGCCGAATACAGCGGATCTTCAGAATTATCTATCTTTAAACTTAAATCCGTAACCATCGAAAGGCAAAAGTCATTAAACATCTTTTTTTCAGTAAGATAAGGATCGTCAATCCCGGTAATCTCTCTTGTAACCCTGTAAACGAAAAGTGAAGAATCTGCAGGTGTCTGGTCAAGGTTCAGCTCTTTTACATAATCTGCAGTAAGGTTTATAATTTTTCTTTTGATATCGGGATCTTTTGTTGCGCGGCTTGCTGTATTATACGCCTGCCTCATTATACATGGTAAGCATTCAATTTTTGTCTTCATAATTATCCGAATCCTTTTCCAGAATAATTCATTAAAAAATGAAAAAGCCCCTTTGATCAACCAGGGGCTTTTTATTGTTTCATTGCTCAAAAATGTAATTATGCAGAAGCAACAATTTCATTTGCCAGATCGGCAGCTGAAGCCGCATCAGGAGCATAACCGTCCGCACCAATCTCATCCGCATATGCCTGTGTAAGGGGAGCGCCGCCTACAATAACTTTAACGGAATCCCTTATCCCTGCAGCAGTAAGAGCATCTAAAGTGACCTTCATCGATGGCATAGTTGTTGTTAAAAGTGCGCTCAGCCCGATAATTTGAGCCCCGTCTTTTACCGCCTGCACATATTTTTCCGGAGTTACATCCACTCCAAGATCCATTATATCAAATCCTGCGCCCTCTATCATCATCATAACAAGGTTCTTGCCGATATCATGAAGGTCGCCTTTAACAGTTCCCAATGCGACAACTCCCTTGGATTTTATACCGGATTCAGCAAGCATCGGTTTAATAATATCCATACCGGCATGCATAGCCCTTGCAGCAATAAGAACCTCAGGAACGTATATCTCGTTTTTCTTAAAACGCTCACCGACAACCGACATACCTGCAATTAATCCCTTTGTTAAGATGTCCTTTGGTGATGCACTTTCACTTAAGGCCTGCTCCACCAGTTCTTTCACTTTTGGTGCCTGCCCTTTAATAAGAGCATCTGCCATCTCTTGAAAATCTGCCATAGCGGTCTCCTGTTTTCTTTTTGGTACGCCCACAAGGAATCGAACCTTGAACCTGCAGATTAAGAGTCTGATGCTCTGCCAGTTGAGCTATGGGCGCACCTAATTAAGTTTATAAAAGTTACAAACGAATATTATGTTTTTATGTTGATAAAGTAGTTTATAAATTTTAAAAAATCAATATGAAAAATGGTGGCACCCCCCAGAATTGAACTGGGGACACATGGATTTTCAGTCCACTGCTCTACCAACTGAGCTAGGGTGCCACAATTACGTCACCACAAATTATACAAGAATGAAAAAATAATTAATTTATTTGTATTTTGCAAGATAATTTTATGTTTTTAGGCATACTCATTTTTTACTGATACATATTAAAGGTTCGATGATAAAAGCTTTTAGAGAATTTTATGGATTTTTCATCAATATGTATATATATACAGAATTATGAAGACATTATTTTGAAATAAAAATACCCGGAGTAATATCTATAACAGTTTGTATTGTAGCTGTTTAGACTTGCTTGCAAGTACTTCTATATTTAAATTGTGTAATTAGCAAATAAGTTAGATATAAAAGAACATAAATTTTTTTAGGATTAATATTACTGTAAAATTGGAGATGAACTGAAATAAATATCAACAAAAAAATGAAAGTATAGTTTAATTTATTAAAACGACATATATTGTCTTTATAATTGTTTACGATTAATTCATAAGTTTTTCTTGATCACAAGTATCGTATTAAAGAATAATTTCTTCACAGGTCAACATTTCATTCTGTTGCCTGAATCATGATTCTCATGATTATTTGATTCCCATGATTCACTTTTTATCCTAAAATCCATGTTAAGAATATTATAAATATTTGTGAATAATTGGGTGTAGTGCCGCTTTAAAACCCGCGATCTTCGATAAAAGTATGTGATTTAGGAAATAATCTATTAATTCCATAAAGATACAGGAGGTGTATTAATGAAACGCCGGGAGTTTATAAAGGAAGCCGCACTTGGCAGCAGTGTTTTTGCATGTTCCGGGCTTGCATCACTTGCCATGCCGGTTAATAGTGATGCTTTCAGCACCAGCGGCGGAATGGGAATAGAAGAAGCTCTTTACCACCTGGAATCCGGGAAAGAAAAAAATCATATTCCGAAAATAAGAGCTGAAATTATAAATAATCCACGGGCGGTTTTTCTCATCGAGAAAAATGTCGGTTCCAGGAGAGATGAAAAGGGTTTTTTCACAGAGGCAAGATCTCAGCTTGAAGAAATTGGAAAACAGGTAGTAAGTGATATTTTTGTTAAGGATTCCCATAAAGGCGGATCGACACTCATAAAACCTAATTTCACCACTGTGCCGGACAGCGTTCTCAGTCCTGTCGTCGGGATAAATACTTCGGTTGATTTCGTGGCGGGATTTACCCTGGGGCTGCGTGAAATAGGTAATACGAATGTTATCGTTGCAGACCGTGGGACAAATGTAAGAAATCACAGAAAAACAGGCATCTACTCTGCCCTCGACAGATACGAAATAAACATGATCGAAGCCAATTATCACAAGTTCCCGAATTATAGTAAAAAAGAGCTCAACTGGCACAGGGTTCCGGATCCGGTTGTTTGGAAGAATATCCCGACATATCGTCCGATTGGCGATAAAGATAATATTTTCATTAACATGTCAAAACTTAAATGCCATAATCTTGGATTGACCACACTTACAATGAAAAACCTCCAGGGAGCAGTACCCACAGGTTACGGCCAATACTGTGCAGCCTGGGCGGGCTTGCCGGCTCTGGCAAAACATACATACCGGATAAATTTCAAACGTGATTTTGTGAAAGATTATCAACAGCGTGTCGAGGCCGCTTTTTTAAAACACCGCCTTGCAGGGTACAAATACTGGGACTATGAAGGATATTATCCTGAGTATGAAGCAAGAGGCGGATGGGAAGTTTTAAGAAAGATTAAAAACGAACCGGAAAAAGTAAGGGAATTCATGAAAGGTATCGAACGTCTCATGTGGGATGAACAGTGGTGTCAGCGTGCTATCGACTCTGCCAGGGCGATCAAGCCGGCGATAAATATAATCGAAGGCATAATCGGAAGGGACGGCAGCGGATTTGATACGGGCAAAGATGAGTTATGCAACATAGTTTTGGTAAGTTTGTCGATGCTGGAAATAGATTCCATCGGTTCATATATAATGGGGCATGATCCGAAAGAACTGCACTATACAAGAATTGCAAAAGAACGCGGCATGGGTGAAAACGATCCGAACAGGATTGAAATTTACCGGATCAAAAATGGTGAAATTATCCCGGTAAAGAATCTTTCCGAACTCAAGCGCTACCGCCTCGGGGTCAATCTGCATACATGGGCGGAAACCGGTACACGGCTTTTCTGGTAAAGTTAAACTCATTATGAGCAAGATAACGGTTCTTCAATTCAGCGCATTATAATTTTTCATTGCTTTCCTGTGTATTTAAGATCAACAGAAGTTTAGTTATGTTTTGAGAATTTTTAAAACCGTCTGAACCGCTGATGTGTATGATATAATGATTATCATGATTAGAAGCACAGAGTTTGAAGTTAAATATCATTGCAATCCTTTTAATCATATTTATCAGGGGTTCAGACAATAAATAATTGAAAACTCTCAATAAAGTTTTGGGGTAACATGCCCAAAATGTTCTGACTTTATTGTTTATTTAAAAATGGGAAATCGTAACCGGAGAGCCCCAGTTCATCGATCATGATTCTCATTTCTTCCTGTAACCGTGTGTTTACAGGGACACCTTTATCTTTTCGCTCAAGCCATGCCAGGTATTCCTTTTCCCCTGCGGTATAGATTCTTTCGGCATTTTGCGCCTTTTTGGAATTTCGAAGCGATCGAAGAATTTCGCCCGTTGTTTTTTTGAACGAATCCAGCTCTGTAAATGCCTCGACGTCTATTGCGATGAAAAAATGCCCAAGGCGATACGGAACCTTTTTACCGGCCTCGTAACCCATAAGCATTTTCAGAAAACTTCCGCCCTGCAGAGCTGCTGAAAGTATCTCAATTACCGTGGAATAACCGTAACCCTTATACCCTGCCGCTTCTTCGCCGATTCCACCGAGGGGAGTAAGGGCAGCAGTTCCGGTCATAAGATCGGCAAGTATCCGTTGGGTATCGGTGAGTGGATTCCCTGACTGGTCGATAACCCAGCCATTTGGAATTTCTTTTCCTTCACGGTCATAAACCTCTATTTTACCTCGCTGGGTAAGTGAAGTTGCGCAGTCGAGAACGAATGGGAATTTCTCGTCGGTGGGAATCCCGAATGTCAGCGGATTAGTGCCGAGCATATTTTCAACTCCGAAAGTAGGTGCGACCGATGGCCTTGCATTAGTCCCTGTTATTCCGATCATTCCGGCCTCGACAGCCATAAGCGCATAATAACCGGCGATACCGTAATGAGTGGAATTCCGCACTGCTACCATGCCCATCCCAAGTTTGCGGGCGTTTTCAATTGTCATTTCCATGGACCGTCTGGCTATCACATGACCCATTCCGTCGTGACCGTCGACAACTGCAGTAATCGGCCCTTCTCTCACAATTTCGAAATTTGTGACCGGGTGCTGAATACCGTCACAAATCCTGTCGTAATAGATTGTCTTTAGTCGGGCGATTCCATGAGAATCGATACCGCGTTTATCCGATGTTATCAGAACGTCCGCACATATTGCGGCATCCTCCTCCGGCACTCCGATATTGGTGAAAACATCAACCATGAAATGTTCCATCGTCTCAAAATCTATCCAGATACAATCTTCATACATA
>SDBV01010497.1_pt1 | contig 12120 bp, 8 predicted proteins | sample 2277081 | NCBI WGS metagenome assembly SDBV01 (sample SAMN10402039, study PRJNA504765) | marine sediment metagenome | isolation source: marine sediment core GS10_PC15, 223 cmbsf | place: Arctic Ocean: Southern Knipovich Ridge | collected 2010 | reverse complement strand
CAATAGGATTAAGGTTGTGTTGTCATATATGCCCGCCGATTTCAGCGCATCCACGAAGCGTCCAAACTGGGCGTCTGTATAGGCGATTTCGCCATCGTACGCATCGATACTTTTTAGTTGCTCAATTCTTTTTTCATCGTCCCCGTAATCCTCTAGACGAAACAGCCTGTCATAGGGTTCCGGAGGCGAATAAGGACTATGCGGAGCCATAAGATGAACATAAAGGAATATTGGCCGGCCACTACTGTTACTAAGCGATTCAATTGCCGCGTCAACAACTTCCCCATCGTTTTCAGGAGCCGAATTATGTAGCGAGTTTATGTCAACGTAACGATCAAAATCCTTACCAAAGCCCCATATAGGCAAACAATTAACATTGCTCATCAAACCATGCGTTTCAAAACCGGCCACTTCAAGGGCCGCTGCAAGCGATGGCATGTTTTCCCGCATAACATCCGGTCTGTCCTGCGCGCCGTGTACAGCCGGATACGTGGACGTAAGCAAAGATCCAACCGAAGGCCTTGTCCATGAAGACTGAGGTACAAGTCCGGAATATGTAATTGCATCATCTGCAAAAGCCTCGATGTTCGGAGTGGTATTCCGATTGTAGCCGTAAAGGCCCATATGGTCTTTTCGCAATGTGTCGATTAGGTAGACAATAACTTTTGGGGCATCGGGATCGCTAACATACACTTCGCACGGACTCACCCAACATCCAAGTATACTTGTGAATACCAGCTTACAATTGCCGCCACCAGCAAAGTTTTTCAGGTCAACTCTTTGATCTGTCCAACGTCCCGAAAGCGATGATAGATGGGTGACTCGTTTTGCCCCAACAAAAACATCAAGTTTTGCTTTTGCCCAGCGTCGAGCCGGCGAAAGGGCTCCAAGTCGAAGTATCATGTTTTCCGAAACGGGACCAAGGTCAATCGTATGACGACCGGCCCCTATACGCCGCGCATTACGCCATTCTGTTTCGGTCGAGGCATTCTCAACAGGGAAATCTTGCAGTCTGTTGCCTTGATTTTCAGAAGGGGGCGATACACGGCTCCAGTATATGAACAGAACCAGAACCGCAAAAAGAATAATCGAAAAAGCAATCGACAATGAAATAGAAATCCGGCGTAACGACATATGAAAAGAATAGCATATGTCCTGATGGGAGACAATTGAACGTAAATATTCGATAAACCCGTGCAAGAGCAAAGAAAACTAAGCAAAAAAGGGACTTTTGAGCCCTGGCAAATGTAGTCCCCTGCGAAACTAGCAGTTCTTCCGAGAACTGCCATGGGCTCCGGTAGGAGACCGCGAGTCTTCGAGCATAGACGGGCCTGTGGAGCCGTTGAAAAAGTCCCCCAAGAAAAACTAAGCAAAAAACGGGGACTGCCATTCCCTTTTATTCTGATAAAAGGGTGGCTGTACCCGCTTTTTGCGACCCAACCTGATCAACTACACCCCCGAATACAATCCATTCATCATGGCACCCACTTTTTCAACACCCCCTCTGTCCCTTTTCTTGCGATCCTTGCCCCAAGCGCTACGGATCTAGCGAATACTTACATTGCGCCAGCAACATTTTTAATGATAAAGTCTACAGATGAAAAAAGCAGATAATACCAATCCCAGCCTTGCTTGCCTGTCAGTTTTGTGGGCACTCGTTTTCTCATACCTTGACCTCATACGAGCACACCGGATCGATTACTGGCCAGATGCATCTCAAGCGCAGTGGATGGCATGGTTGGCAGGGTTCGCCTTCTATGCCGCGGCGCTGTTAGTCCTGAGCAAGATATTTGCATATCTGGCGAAAAGAGTAAAACTTAAAAACCCTAACGCGGCGCAAATACTGGGTACTGCTTGTGCGGCAATTACGCTGTGGACAACTCTTAGATTTGTTGGAGGCGACACTCCAATCTCTCTCAATGACGCATTCGTTTTCGCGGCAATCACAGCGATAACAATAAGCGCAATCGCAATATGCGTCATAGGCTCCATAAGAATAAACGTCTTTTGCTCCGCGGGATATATTGCCATACTCGCAGGAATGGTTGCGCTGGTATGCGCCGATCACCTGCTCTTCAATTATCCAAGCCGAAGAAACATTATTGCAATTATATCTCTCGCATGTGTCTCGCTAATTTGCTTAATCTATACAATCCGAATCTTCTTTCTACAAAACAACTTCTGGAAATACGCGCCGCTTGTGTTGTTCCTGATTGCGCCTCTGGCACTAATACTTTCGCCTCAATACCGTTCAGCAAAAAATGAAAAAGCCGGCCCGAATATCATACTGATCACTTGCGATGCAATGCGCGCGGACTACACTTCGTTATACGGCGGGGAAATACCAACACCTTCAATAGAGGCCATCGCGAAAAGAGGCGCCGTTTTCAAACGATGGCAGGCACTGGCTCCGTGGACTATCCCTTCATTGCTATCGACATTCGCTTCAGAATACCCATACGGCCTAACCCCAAACGCTTCACGTGACCAGTGGCACAAGGAAACCGTATCGCTTAAGTTCAATCCAAAAACAGTAACTCTGGCCGAGATGCTGGCAGACAAAGGATACGTGACGGCAGCATATTCAGGCACGACTCTTTTACATACGCCAGAAGGTATTATGAGAGGATTTCAGGATACACTAGGGCTAAACCCTTTATTATCCGGCAAAAGAGATCTCTTCATTCAAACGCCATTGTTGCAAAGCGCAATAGAAACTTTTTTCCCAAGGGTCGGAAGATACCACCCGCTGGACACAACGAATATACTTACAAGTTTCGCGCGCGACTTCATATGGCAAAACAAAAACGTGTCCTTTTTCATGTGGGTTCATTTCATGGACCCACACGACCCATGCGACCCGCCAGACCAGTTTAACCAACCAGAAACCTTGGACAAAATGTATTCCCCAAGCGCGCCAACGTGGGGAGGCCCCAAAAGAGACAAAGAATGGAATATGCCCACAACTGAACAGGAGAGGCAGGATTCAATAACATTATATGAAGCTGAAATAAAATACGTCGACAACGCTGTCGGCAAAATTATGAAAATGATCGAAACGTTAAACTTAAGTGACAACACATATGTTTGCGTTACATCAGACCATGGAGAAGAATTTTGGGATCACGGCGGCTTCCTTCATGGAAGAACAATGCACTCAGAATTGATAAACGTCCCCTTGGTTATCGCAGGCCCGGACATCGAAAATAGGGAAATAGACGAACCGTTCTCCGCAATCGATCTCATGCCAACTCTGGCTGAGCTACTAGGGGTCTCTGCGCCAACGCAATGGAACGGGAAAAGCCTGGAACCATTACTACGCAAAAACGCCGACCCAAAATCATTCGAGCGGCCATGCTTCGCGCGAGGCGCTTACTACAACCTCGCTTCAGAACCATTCGACATGATCGTTTCAGGAAACTATAAACTTATTCGCGGACTCAGCTCAGGTAAACTGGAGCTTTACGACCAAATAAACGACCCGGATGAAATGGACGATATAGCAAGCAAGCTCCCGGAAATGGTAAAAGACCTTGAAAAACAAGTTATCGATTGGCGCGATAAGTTCCCTGCCGTTAAAGCAGGTGATCAAACCGAAATCGATAGCGACCTGGAAGACAGACTCCGCGCAATGGGATATATTGAGTAAAGCCAGCGTCGCCGGAACCAAGACTGACCTCACCGGCAAAAGTCCGCTACACCCCCACGTCACTGCGAGCCCCGCACCCCCATCGGCGCAGATTCGTAAAACGACATGAACCTCGTCAACGCAATACGTCCATATCGTCCATATCGTCCATGTCGTCCATGTCGTCCATACAGTCCATGAAGTCCACAAGCATCCACCACCACTCCCCCCACTCGTCTTTGCGAGGAGGAACAAATTCCGGACCAATTCCGGGAATTCCGGGGACACCATACTTAATTATGCTTCCTTGGCCCTTTTGGGCCTCTTTCTTGGGGGCGCAGAACCCTGTCCACCTGCTTCTCAAGCCTGCGGTTACCCGCTGCGTAGTAATATGATGTGGCATTTCGGCAGCCACCACCCGCACTATGCGTACCATAAATCAAAACTAGCACAAGTCAGCAAAAAAATGCAATAATTTAGTATGGTGTCCCCGGAATTGGTACGACCATCAGGATATTCGGACCCTTGGCTTTGTCCCTGGCCGCACGTGCCATGTCCGGCGTGCCCAAAGCTGCCGCGCCAAAACCAATTGTTCTCAAGAAACTCCGCCGACTGAGTTTTGGCGACATATTATCAATCTCCGTTCATCTTGTGTTCATTCAGCATGGGTAATCGAGCGCAACATGACTTACGATGTGTTGAAATTGAGTGTAGCATTATCCTTCACGACAATAAAAGAAGATGCCTCCGGCGGGTGAATGCCGGAGGCGCATTGTTTTTAGTCAAATCTTCGGTAATTCGGCTACCACATGACCATCCAACCACTTTCGGCGCTTGCTGGCCATGGCCCTTTTTCCGCGTATTTCAGAAATTCAACATGACCGTCCATGTACAAAACGTTTGCCCCACCGGGGATATGATTAAACCGAATGTTTTGCTTGAATCCGCCGGTATCCGGATCTATCTTGGTCTGTATTATGTCCATCATGAGAGGTATGCTGCTTTGCGCGGCGTTGGAGGCGGCCGGATTATAAACGTCCGTTATGGCAAAACGCTCGATGCCTTCCTTGAGATGATAATAGAGCTTACCGTTTTGCGCGGTGCCGTCGGGTCCTTTGCCGGTCGAGCCGTTGCCCTCCCTGCAATCCGCCCGGGCGTTCGAAGGGGGAATGACCGCGTCTCTTCCGATACCGTGGGAAAGGGAAAGGGGTGCCCCCTTTCTGACCCCTTTCAAGAAGCTCCGCAATTCCGTTGTCGTGCATGCAGTGCCGGGCCCAGCCCTTTTTAGATGTATCTGAGACGAGTTAGACTGGAAGCGGGCAGATGGACGCAGAGAGACTCTTGGGCGAAGTGGATGAGGCAGACTAGTGGTGTGATTTAGGCTGATGGATCATTAAGTTCGTGTAAAAAAAAGCACACAAAACTGAGCAAAAAGGGGACTGACGCAAGCGTAGCGAGTCTTCGAGCGAAGACGTGTCTGTCCCCTTTCTTGCGGGCCTTGTCCAAAAGCGCTACGGGTTATCGAATGCTCACAAAACATTAATAGTCATAATGGTTTTCAACTGTAAATCACACCACTAGCTCTGTTGGTAGCCGGTGGCGAAAGGTGGGCTCCGGCCTGCCCCCTAAACCACGCCCGGCCCGGAGGCCTGCCATTTCAACAAGACTCCGGGCCGCGACGGCCGACTTAGCTTGGCTGCAGCTTTACTACCAGATGTAGATCCAACCGCTCTCGGCGTTGGTGGGCCAATCGCCGTGTTCGGCGTACTTTCTGAACTCCACGTGACCGTCCATGTACAGCACGTTGGCGCCGCCCGGCATGTGGTTAAAGCGCTGAATCTGCTTGAACCCGCCAGTGGCAGGATCCATGTTGAGTTGGAGCAAGTCCATGAACAGCGGAATCGAACTCTGGGCTCTGGCCGAACCCGCGGGATTGTAGATGTCCGTAATCAGGAAACGCTCAATGCCATCCCTCATCATGTAGTATCGTTCACCATTGGATCCCGTGCCATCGGGGGTGCCGGTGTAGGCGCTTCTTTGGCGGCAGTCGTTGCCGGCGTTGAACACCCAATCTTCGGCCACACCGTACGCATTGCCGAAACCCTCCCAGGAGGCATGAGCGGGAACACCTGGTTGGTTCGCCAACTGCTCTTTATTTGCGGTGTTCCAGGGGTGGGGTGCGGGCCAGCCGCGGCTCTGGGCATAGTTCGCACGGTGATTGCCAAAGGCCGCATAGTAGCAGGATCTGCTGTTCACATAGTCGATTTCACCGTTATTCACGACCATCCGCGCATCATCATCTTGGGAACTGCCCATGAGGTGGCTGAAGTAGCGGTACGAAATACCGTCCATCACCAGATTGCCCCGGCGCTGTTCCGTCCATCCTTCCGTGTCATCCGGGTGATAGAAGCATTGCCAATCCCGGCACACACGCTCGATTTCATCGGCTTTGTCCAAGCCTTGGGCGTCGGAAGGGCACAGCGAAATCTTAACATCTGTCAGGTACTCGGGATAGACTGTCAGCCAGGCGATATCCATCTGCCACATGAACACGTTTGGCGGGAAATTCCCGCCGGGGGCCTCATTCGCGTACATCTTGCAGACCAGTCCCCATTGCTTAAGGTTGTTTGCGCAACTTGCGCGCCGCGCCGCTTCCCGTGCCCGCGCCAAAGCCGGCAAGAGTATCGCCGCAAGTATGCCAATTATCGCGATTACCACCAACAGTTCGATAAGAGTGAAACCTTTTCTATTCATTTGCTTTCTCCTCTCAAATTGACCATGAACACAGAATTCGAATCCAAACAAAACATTGGCGATTCAAACAACTCTTACAACTAAGCCTCTCATATTGTAAACCTTGTCCGGTCATTTGGAAAGACTTTTCTTGTTTGGGTTCCCTGATTTGACCACTTCCTCATTCATATTGAATTCAAGATTTCCTTGAATCGACGCCTCGTTTTTCCGACAAAAACTGAGGGGTATTGTCTTCGCCATTGTTAGTCTCTAGAGTTTATCTTATCATATTATGATACCGGTGTCAAGCGCAAGGTCAGAATCGTTTACAACGCAGTGTTTGTTTTCTTTTTGAGTCGTGAATGGGACTGGCTTTCTTAGATTATTGGTATTACACGACTTATGATAAGAGAGAAGCAGAATGAGACTGCTGCCCATGTATTTTCAGATTTAGTAGAACGTCGTATAATCCTTAAAATCTGAGAGAATTGTCTTGACATCGGTATCATAACTTGGTATAACTAAGTTGAGATTGAAAAGAACTGGAGAACGCTGGAATGACCGTAGAACAAGAAGATAATGTTGCATTGGGAGCGGTTGTGGCGGAGAAGGCCGCCAAGAGCGCGACCATTTCTGACGTCGCTGCATTCGCGGGAGTGTCGAAAAAGACAGTTTCCCGTGTAATAAACGATGAACCGTACGTCACCGAATTGAAGGTTGAGCTAGTACGCAAGGCCATTCGGGAGCTGAACTTCGTTCCGAACGCGTCTGCGCAGCGTCTTCGTCATGGCCGTTCTTTGAATATTGCGGCGCTGTATTCATCTTCGATGAGCATAGACACCTGGCTTTCGGGAATGCTCGGGAGTCTTAACGAAGCCTGCTCCGCTCAGGGTTACAGGGTTTTCGCCCATACTTGCGATCTTGGAGAAGCAGGCGAGCGGGAGCTGTCGATGCCTTTGATCAACGAGGGAAGCGCGGACGGTGTGATACTGCTGCCGCCGTATGGCAAAAAAAACAAGGGCCCCAGATATCTCATTGCACAAGGAATTCCGTTCGTACAAATCGAATCGCCTGAGTTGTCCTCGTCGTGGCCTTCCATAAGTGTAGACAACAAGAGAGCGGCGGCCGATATGACCGAATTTCTAGTGTCCAATGGACATCGCAGAATAGGGTTTATAAAGGGCAATGAATGGAAGCCCGCAACGCAACGTCGATTGGCCGGACACCTTGGGGTTCTGGAAAGTCACGGGATCGAGGCCAATGCCGGCTTGATAAAACAAGGGGATTTCACCTTCGAGTCGGGACTGGTCAACGGCCGCCAGTTGTTGATGATGAATCCTCGTCCGACGGCAATATTCGCGAGCAACGACGTAATGGCGGCGGGGGTGCTTTTGGCCGCGCACCAAATGGGCCTGTCGGTTCCAGCCGATGTGTCCGTTTCGGGTTTTGACGACATCGTATGGGCACGCAGGATTTGGCCCCCACTGACAACAGTCCGCCAACCCATGGACGAGATAGCACGAGTCGCCACGGACATGCTTATCCGCAAGATCAAAGGCGAGCTGGACGAAAAAGATTATCATCCCGAGCTGTCCGCCGAGCTGATAGTTCGCGAATCGACGGGTCCGGCAGCTTAGACGGTTTGACGATCGACTGGCTGGGGCGGAAAGCAGGAACAGACCCGCCTTCGCTCGAAGACCCGCTCCGCAGGGGTCAGTCGCTGATCGAATTCGCTATCGGTATCGGTATCGAAATCGGATTTAGGCGGACACAATAGAATGGCACTAACTTAAGCCGTAACATGTTCTATTTATTTGCGTTACGCCTTGTCACTCCTTTTATCGAAGCGCCTAAAAGATCTAGGGACAGACTACTTAACTTTTAAGGTGTAACACCATCTATTCATTTATGTTACGGCTTAAGTTAGTGCCATTCGGGACACAATACTCATATCTTGATTTCGATAGCGATAGCGATACCGATAGCGATACCGATTTAGGGGGACAAAAGACTTGGCCTTAAGTTAGTGCCATTCTGGACAGACCCGCCTTCGCTCGAGGACTCGCTCCGCAGGGGTCAGTCCCTGTTTTCCTCAGATTTTCTGGTTGGGCGGAGAGTCGGGCGCTCGGTTATTGCACGTTCTTTTCCAGGGTGCTAAAATCATGTGACATTTGACTGATTCTGAATGCGGCAATGCACGTACAATGGGGGGTGGCAAGATGGCGAAGAAGTTTAGCAGACGCGAGTTCGTTGCGGTGGCTGGAATGGGTGTGGCGGCATGTGGCATTTCGTCTGAGGCGCGTGCGGCGGCCCCTGCGCGTGGCAACAAACCCAACATAGTTTATTTTTTCAGCGATACGCACCGGTGGGGTGCTATGTCGTTCACGCAAACCCCCGCCGTGCAGACGCCTTTTATGGAACAGTTGCTGAGCGACGGCGTTTCGATGGATCGGTGCTATAGCAACCTTCCCATTTGTACTCCGTACAGGGCGATTCTCATGTCCGGCCGATGGCCTTATCAACAGGGTATAATCGCCAACCACATGCGGCTCGATGAACGCCCCGATTTGCCTGCGGGCGACAAGTACAAGGGCAACCTTGCATGGATGTTCAAGACCGCGGGTTATAACACGGGATACTTTGGCAAATCGCACTGGGGCGGAAACGATCTGCGGCCTTTTGGATTTGACAAATCCTTGACGGGTGGCGGCGGCGATCATACCAAGCTCACTTGGTTCGAAGACGGGGTGAAGCTGCCAAACTGGGTGAGGGGCGAAACGGACGACTCAAATTGCACGCCGACTGTTACCCGGACACTCGAATGGATCGAGCAGAAGCACGACGATGCGAAACCGTTTTTCGCCATGATTTCGGTCAATCCTCCGCACAGCAACATGAAAGACGCGCCGGAAGCTAAGAAGGCACTATATCCCAATTCGGCGGCCCTGCCCTATCATCCCTACGACGAGTTAAAGGATTTCGAAAACCACCAGGGGTACCACGCGCATATAAGCGACGTGGATGATGAATTGGGCCGTATACTTGCTAAGATTGATGAGCTTGGGATCGCGGAGGACACGATCATCATCTACACCTCGGACCATGGCGGAATGAGTGGCATATACGGCCTGGGTTACGGCGCCAAGCGTTATCCTGAAGACGAATCCAGCCGCGTGCCATTTCTGATCCGTTGGCCGGGACAGATTCCAACGAATGTGCGGCTCGACACGCTGTTCTCAACCATCGACCATTTCCCGACGCTATGCAGCCTGGCCAATTTGCGCGAGCATCTTGCCGCCAAAGCCACCGGTGAGGCCGCAGAGGCCATTGCGTATCTCGACGCTTCTCCGGGAGTTGACTTGTCCAAAAACATTCTTGGTTTGCCCGGTGGACCTGACCCGGAATCGGTCTTCGTTATGCACATATCGAACATGAACAAGAACAGCGGACCTCCGGGATGGGTGCCGATTACGCGGGCGGTAGTGACCAAGGAATTCACCTATGGCTTGACCGTCGGCGATGAGTTTTGCCTTTACGACAACACCAAAGAATACCAATACCCAAACCTTGTCGATAAACAGGAATACACTTCAGTGAAAATCTCGCTTTGGCACAAGCTTAAGGCCTGGATTAACAAAGCTGAGAAGCCTTATATCGACAACTGGTTCGCCAATGCGGATATCGACGAGGTGAAAAGCTGGAACGCTGAACACGGCCATGGCGACGTCGCGGACAGGGAAATCGGCAAGGCGGACATTTTCAAGATGAAGAAATCGGACAACTCCCCTGAACCCGGCATGGCCTTGATTAGAGTTCCCGCATTCAAGGGATAACGACACGGCTTTGGATTTCAGCCTTTTCGTGCGTCGAGTGTTTCCATGAATGCGTCGAGGCGTGTGTAGATTTGTTCGTCGGACCAATGGCGTTGGTCGCAGTGGTCGGTTTCGAAGACTACCACGGGGATGTCGTGGTCTTGCACCAGCGATTTTGCCAGGTCGTACATGCCCACGGAGTATGGTTTACAGGACCGGTTGGAGTGCATCACGACTCCGTCCAGCGAGTAATCCTCGACCATTTTTATGAGTTCGCGTTTCCTCGCATCAAAACCGCTGTTGATGTAGCTGGGCAGATACGCCGCGGCCATCCTGCGGAAAGTGTCCTCGATGTCGCGGGCGACTATGTAACTTTTGCCGAAACTTGTTGTGTAGGTCGAAACTACAAGTGATGCTTCGTTTCCCGCGAAGCGCTGGAACAGGTCTTTTATCTTGTACCAGACGGCGATGTTGTCCCAACCCAGCCTGAAGCGTTCCTTGGGAACCGACGCAATACCCTGTTCTACACGTCCTGCGATCTCAGCCCTGAGCAACTCGTAATAGTCGATGCACTCCTGCGTGCCTCGCCCCACCACGACCGGGGCCATATGAATGAAAGCGTCAAACACGTTCATAGGGGCCGGTTTGTTTTTCGAAAGTGCGAGTATTTCCTGCCAAAGTTCCGCGGCGCGCATGGACATCGCGTTGACTTCTTCAAGCCTTTCCAAATCCACCGGTTTGTTCACGATTTTGCCCACCTGGTGCATCGCGCCCTCAATCTGCGCGGCAACATAATCGATGGATTCGTCCGTCATGCCGTCGTACACGAAAGGCGCGTCGATGAATACGAGCGGCACGTCAAAATGACGTTGAAGTTCCACATACCATTTAGTAACGGTAGCGCAGATGTTGTTGCAGCAAATCAGCAAGTCAGGTTTTGGCAGGCCGCCTATCGGTGACTTGCCGGTGAACACCTGGCCGAAATCTATCCTCGCATACACGCACAGGTCACGCGAAAATCCGCGTTCCTCAGCCGCATCGGAAAGAGTGGTCGCTATACGGCCGGCACCGCATAGAGCGGCATGGTTCTCAGGATACACAGGAAGGATTCCGAAAGCGTGGCACAGTTCAACCGGCGCTCCACTTGTCACCCAAGCGACTTTCGTGTCCGTTCCCACCGCTTTTTTTGCGTCCATGTAATGACGCCGCATGAGCGCGCGCATTTTCGTGACGGCTTCTATTTTCACTTGTTCCACTGGCATTTGTTTACCTTTTAGCCTTGTCCGCGCACGTTGCGCAAGCGATTAGGGCCGCGCCCAATGCCCCTGTGATTTGCGGTTCTTTCGGCACGGTGATCTCTAAACCTAGCGCTCGTTCCATGCTCTTGACCACGCCGATGTTTTTCGCCACGCCACCCGTCATCACCACTTCCGGTTGAATACCCACACGCGCCGCGAGCGATTTAACCCGTTCGGAAACCGAAGTGCAGATGCCCGCAAAAATCCGCGGAAGTGTCTCTCCCTGCGCCAATAGCGAAACAACTTCGCTTTCAGCAAACACCGTGCATGTGGACGGAATCTTCGCCGATCCGTCGGCCTCAATAGACGCCTGCCCCATTTCCTCAAGGCCAACTTCCAGCGTACGCGACATGACCTCCAGGAAGCGCCCTGTGCCGGCGGCGCACTTGTCGTTCATCACAAAGTCCCGCACGGTTCCGTTGTCGGCCAACGATATGGCCTTGGAGTCCTGGCCGCCGATGTCGATGACAAGGCGCGCTTCGGGATAATGCGCGCTCACGCCGCGAGCGTGGCAAGTAATTTCGGTGACGCTTTTCGTGCGGTTTTCAACGCTTTCCCTGCCATATCCCGTCGACACAATGGCCGCCAGATCATCTGCCGTCAAGCCCGCGCTTTCCAGTGCCTTGGCGAGGGCATTTTCGGCTGCCTG
>SDBV01010496.1_pt1 | contig 12120 bp, 8 predicted proteins | sample 2277081 | NCBI WGS metagenome assembly SDBV01 (sample SAMN10402039, study PRJNA504765) | marine sediment metagenome | isolation source: marine sediment core GS10_PC15, 223 cmbsf | place: Arctic Ocean: Southern Knipovich Ridge | collected 2010 | reverse complement strand
CAGAAACTCCAAAAAAAGAGCGCAGGGATTATGTATTGAAAATGGTTTCCACCCTCGTGGAACAAGGAAGTGTGGGCATGTCTGAGGAAGAGAAAGGGGAGTTTGTGGAATGGGTCGTTGAAATGGTCAAGGCTTAAAATTAGGAGGGGAAATGTTAACCCCCCACGGCGGCTTTTATTTTTCCTGAGGATATGCTGAAATTACTATTGTATTAAAAGTTTTGTTGGAGGAAAGCTGGGGTCAAAGAGGGGAGAATTTGTCAATGCGGGTCTTCCAGAATAGTCAAAATCGAATCCAATCGCATAGCTTTATAAAATCTTAAATCTTTATCAATCCCAACACTGTGTAGAGTTGATCTAAGCTGAATCCAAATGTGATCCAAATTTGTAGCCGCTCCAGTCACTTGACCTTTTGTCATATCGGTCAGCCTTTGCTAAAGAGACCTCCACTCACTAGTCTCTCCGACATTTTCTCCCATGTCATATTGTAATGGTCCCATAAAGCTGGATGCTTTTTGAGGCATTTTTAGGGGAATGCCTCCATCACTTGGGACTGCCACCATTCGTACTAATATTCCACCGGGTTCAGGTACCCCAGAGACAATTGAATGTGGAGTGTATAGTCAACGTGTTAATAATGCGACTGATTTGTAGAAGTGCATTGTCAAAGATAATATCATCCGACAGTTCCCCGTCCTCATCCTTGATAATGAACAAGAATCGCTTGAAATCACATGTCGTTAGATGCATTTTCCATTATTTCCAACCCGCCAAATGTCTATCGATTCCATTGGTAGTGGTTTGATCAGCCCAACCACTCCGAATGGTATAATCCCCTCATGCCAAATTTAGTGGCTTTAGATATCGAAACAACAGGCCTCGATCCCAAACGGGAGGCCATCATGGAGATCGGGGCAGTTCGTTTTAACGGTAGGCGGGTGGAAGAAGAATGGTCTACTTTGGTGAATCCAGGGCGCGCCATCCCCCCTTTCATCAGCCAGCTGACTGGCATTACCAACCAGATGGTCGCCAATGCTCCACCGTTCAGCGATGTATCGGCTGAATTAGCCGATTTTGTTGGGGAGGCGCGCATCATTGGGCATAATGTCAGCTTTGACCTATCCTTCTTACGGCGTCAACGCTTATTCAGCTACAACGATGCGATTGATACTTACGAGATGGCCTCCGTCCTGCTGCCAAACGCCAGCCGCTATGGACTCGCAGCGCTTTCCAGGCTGCTAATGGTGCCCCTGCGAGCGACCCACCGCGCCCTGGATGATGCCTTAGTCACACATGGGGTGTACTTACGATTGCACGATTTAGCGCTTGACTTACCCATCGAATTACTCGCTGAAATTGTGCGCATGGGCGAGCAGGCTGAATGGGATGGTTATTGGGGTTTTCGTTTAGCCCTCAAAGAACGCTCTAAAAAGACTATCCCTGAGCGAAAAGTCTCTAGCTCTTATGCTGGTCCTTTATTTGGTGATTCTCCGACCGATGGTGGATCAGCCCCATTATCCCCGAATCAAGAATTACACACGCTCGATCCAGAAGAGGTGGCGGCGATATTGGAGCATGGTGGTGCCTTTTCACACTATTTTCCGGAATTCGAATTCAGACCACAGCAGGTTGAGATGGTTAAGGCAGTCACCCAGGCCCTTTCCGAAGAACGTCACCTGCTCGTAGAGGCCAGCACCGGTGTTGGCAAATCCTTCGCCTATCTTATCCCAGCTGCACTGTGGTCTAAAGAGAACAATACCCGGGTTGTGATATCAACCAATACCATTAATCTCCAAGACCAGCTGATCCATAAAGACATACCCGATCTGCGCGAGGCGATGGGGCTCGATTTTCAGGCCGCGGTGCTCAAAGGGCGTTCTAATTATCTCTGCCCTCGCCGCCTGGATAATTTTCGTCGCCGTGGTCCAGAATCTGGCGAAGAAGTACGAATCCTGGGCAAGATCTTAGTTTGGTTGTTGGAGTCTAATTCCGGCGACCGCGCAGAACTTAATTTGAACGGTGCTCCCGAACGAGATGTCTGGCTGCGCATTTCCGCTGAGGATGAAGCCTGCACCCAGGAAACCTGTTTGCAGCGTACTGGTGGAACCTGTCCTTTTTACCGAGCCCGCCAGGCTGCTTACAGCGCCCATATCGTCATTGTCAACCATGCCCTGCTGCTGGCAGACATCGCCACAGGCAACCGGGTGCTGCCGGAATACGAACACCTGATCATTGATGAAGCTCACCACCTTGAAGAAGCCTCCACGAATGCACTCTCCTACCGGGTCACACATTTTGAAGTGGTGCGCATGCTGAGAGAGTTGGGCAGTGCCAGTACCGGAACACTGGCTTGGGCGGTGAGCTCCGTAAAAGACCTGCTCACTCCGACTGACATGGCTGCCTTCAACCAGCTGGTCAGCCGGGCTACAGACAAGGCCTTCCAGTTCGAACAGCTCTCCCAGCAGTTCTTTACATTCCTGGATCAATTCCTACTTGAACAACGGGAGGGTCGACCAGTCGGTCAGTACGCCCACCAGGAACGTATTCTGCCAGCTTCCCGCTCCCAACCCGCCTGGGACGAGGTTGAGGCACACTGGGATGATGCCCAGCAGGTGTTAGGCTCTCTGGTGGATCACCTGGAAAAGATCTCTCAGGCGCTATCCGAGATGGTGGAAGTGCTTCCTGAAGAGAGCCAGGACGTTTTCAACCAGATCAGCAGTCTTTACCGCCGCTTGGGTGACCTGCAAGATCATCTCAACGGATTCGTCTTTGAACCCCAGGTCGATCGCATCTATTGGGTTGAGGTAAAGCCTGACGGACGCATGCCCTCACTGCACGAAGCCCCACTACATATCGGGCCATTGATGGAACGACATCTCTGGCATGAAAAAGCATCGGTGATTCTCACCTCGGCCACATTGACCGCCGCAGGTGATTTCGATTATCTGCGCGAGCGTCTCCAAGCTGTGGATGCATATGAGCTGGCATTGGGGTCGCCATTTGATTACGAAAATGCAACTCTGCTTTACCTCGCCAATGACATCCCTGAACCCAACCAGCGCCAGGCATACCAGCGGGGGATCAATCAAAGTTTGCTTCATCTATGCCGCACGATCGGCGGTCGCGCTTTGGTACTGTTTACTTCATATGCTCAATTGCGGGCTGCTTCTCAGGCGATCTCTCCTCAGCTGGCAAAAGATGGAATTTTGGTTTACGAACAAGGAGAAGGGGCATCTTCCCATACATTGCTGGAGTCTTTTCGCAGCGCTGACAAAGCGGTTCTGCTCGGAACACGTGCCTTTTGGGAGGGCGTGGATGTCCCTGGAGAAGCGCTTTCGGTCTTGGTGATCACCAAGCTGCCTTTCGATGTCCCATCTGATCCGATCGTTGCCTCACGCGCAGAAACATTCGAAGATCCGTTTTTTCAATTCTCACTACCGGAAGCCATTTTACGCTTCCGGCAGGGGTTTGGACGTCTGATCCGCACGCAATCCGACCGCGGTGTCGTGGCAATCCTAGACCGCCGGGTGCTCAGCAAACGCTATGGGAAGATTTTTATCGAGTCGCTGCCTACCTGCACCATTCACGTTGGTCCAATGAGCGATCTTCCCCGTACAGCTGAGAACTGGCTTAACCTATAGATATTCCCCAAGGAAAGAAGGAATCCAAAATTAGACCGAAGCCACCCGGTGGATAAGGATTCTTGATAAAATATGTACTATTTTCGCCTTCTTAAGACAAAATAGATGATCAGTAATCCCAGGGCGATCAAACCCAGCGGCCAGATCAATGTAAACAAGTCGATTGAAGCAAGCAGGATCAGTGAACCTATTACAAGCAAAACCAGCGCTGGGATAAAAGCCCACCGCATGCGACCTTGCTCGGCGGGCACCAGCCCGACCAATCCAAAGGTTAACCCCAAACCAATCAGGAACACCCCGCCTGACTCCAACTCTGGAGCGAATCCACTTATTAACAAGGCAGATGCAGAACTGATCAACACTCCAGCCGGGATCAGCGCCCACCAATTGGTTATATTTCTCAAGAAGATCAGCAAAAACGCCAGTCCTATGCCGCCCATGGTGATCACACCACCAAAATCATCCGGTAAGGCTGGGAATGCATTTTCCAGGAAAAGGACCGTACCCCCGATCAAGAGCCCAAAAGCAGGGAATAAAGCCCACCAGTGATTTCGATCAGCAATAAAGACAGACAGGAAGCCCAGACCTCCAATCCCAAGGATGATCGCCCATTGGAATTCTCCGATCGTGATCGTGCCAAAGCTATTAAGTAAAAATAATATCCCTGCCAAGACCAACAACAATCCCCATAATACGCGTAAGATCGGCGACTTCATCTCGGTACCCTCCTTTAAGGTGCGGCTCGATTGCGGATGGGACTTAATGCGGATGCTACCAAATCCTGCTTCATATTCCATAATCTTTCGGATAAAGAAACGTGGTAAATATGCGGGTTCATCAAACGGCGAACACCCGGATCTAAACGCTCAATATCTGCATCTCTCCGCTCCCGCAAACCATCGATAGGGGGTAATTCTGCTACCAGTTTTCCATCGCGCAGGATATCAACCAACAGGGATTCAACCTCTGTCACTGATTCCGGTTGCAACTCCCGGTATTTCGAGGTCTGGTATGGATGGTGGAGAATTATTTCACTCTGCTCACCGGGTCGTTCATCCTCCAGGGTTAATAAATCCGCTGTTGCTTTCCCACGTTGGTCATATATTCGCCACACATGTTTGTGTCCTGGATTTGGAGTCTTATTATGCGACTCGGATATCTTCAGTGCCGGAACCCAAATGTCATCATCACACACCGCCACCAGTTTATAAACACCCCCCAAGGCCGGATCGCCATCTGAGACGATTAATCTGGTACCCACACCATACACAAGACGATTGATCAGGTGATCAGCCTCCACACCATAACGCGGAGCCTCTTCCTGGATCTGGGTCAAGATCTGCCAGATAACCAGTTCATCCAAATTATTGGACAGTACGATCGTGGTATCGGAAAATCCTGCCTGATCCAGCATCTTGGCAGCCTGGATGCTCAAATATGCCAGGTCGCCAGAATCCAAACGGATGCCAACCGGTTGGTGACCTTTGCGGCGTAATTCCTCGAACACGATGATCGCATTTGGTATACCACTTTCCAGGGTATCGATGGTGTCCACCAGCAGCAAGCAATCATCAGGGTATACATCCGCATAAGCCCGGAAAGCTTCCAGCTCCCCCTCACCTAAGGCCATGAAGAGCTGCACCATGCTGTGAGCATGCGTACCTTTTGGTTGGTAGCCGAGTACATGAGAAAGACCGACATTGGAAGTGAAATCAGCGCCCCCTATTAAAGCGGCGCGAGCGCCAGCATTGGCGCCCTTATCCTGACCGCGCCGCAATCCAAATTCCAGCATGATCTTGCCCCTGCCGCTCTCTTTAATCCGAGCAGCTTTAGTGGCGATCAGTGTCTGGTAATTTAAGTGATTGAGTAGAGATGTTTCCAGGATCTGTGCTATCGCCAGTGGTCCCTGGACAACCGTCAACGGTACATTGGGATGGACAACACGACCTTCTGGGATGGCTTGCATGGATATCGAATTAAAATTTCCGTTCTTCCGCAGCCAGTCTAAAAAATCATCCCCGAAAACTCTCCCCCCCAACCGATTTGTCTGACTTTTTAAGTATTCGATATCTTCATCCCGACACCGAGTGTTTTCCATCCAATCCAAGAGCCACTCGAGTCCCGCGGTAATACAATACCCTGCTTTGTGTAATCCATAATCAGGATAGCTGCGGAAAAAATGATCAAACTGGCCATACTTTTCATGCAAACCCATGCGGAAATAAAGTTGAGCCATCGTCAATTGGTATTCGTCGGTGTACAAGAAACCCTCCGCAGTTTCACGCTCATTCGGTTTCATAATACTACTCCTGTCAACCGTAAATATATTTGATCAGCTTTTTTTTCGATCAGCTCGCCGTTTGAACCACTTTTCGATCTCCACGCCCCAAAAGACTATCGTGCTCAGAACCAGGCTGATCAACAATTCTTGCCAGGACAGTGGGTTTGTTTTAAATATGGATTGGAGAAATGGCAAGTAGATCACTGCTAACTGCAGGACCAGGGTTAACAAAACAGCGTTCAACAGAGATTTATTGGATAATAACCCGATCTTGAAGAGTGATTCACGCTCAGTTCGCAAGGCTAAGGCATTCCCCATCTGAGAAAGGGTCAGTGTGGTGAAGACAATTGTTTGCCAGTTTGGGTTGCCGATCGACCAGTAATAATAGCCGACACCCAAAGAGACAAGTCCCATCAAAATCCCGACCCACAGAATCTTCTGCGCCATACCGCGTCCAAACACATTCTCGTCCGGCGGGTAGGGGGGGCGCTGCATAATATTCTTTTCCGCAGGCTCAATGCTCAAAGCCAATCCAGGAAGACCGTCAGTGACCAGGTTGACCCACAAAATCTGCAGCGGCAAGAGGGCGAACGGCATCCCGATCAATGGCGCGATCAGCATGACCCATATTTCACCGGCGTTGCTGGTCATGGTATAGGTGAAGAATTTGCGAATATTATCGTAGATGCGGCGACCTTCCTCAACAGCCGCTACTATAGTGGCAAAATTATCATCCAGCAGGACCATATCGGAGGCTTCTTTAGCGACATCTGTTCCGGTGATGCCCATCGAAACACCGATATCAGCCGCGTTCAGTGCCGGGGCATCGTTGACCCCATCACCGGTCATGGCCACAATTTCTCCCTGATCCTCTAACGCTTTAACGATGTTCAGCTTATGTTCCGGAGAGACACGGGCGTAGACATCTACCTGACTAACGATTTCTATAAATTCCTGAGCATTCAAATTCTCCAAATCCTGACCGGTTAAAATGCGCCCATTCTCCGATATTCCCAGTTCGGCCGCGATTTTTCCAGCCGTTAGAGGATGATCGCCGGTGATCATTACCGGGCGGATACCTGCCGCGGAACACAGCCGCACCGCTTCTTTGACCTCTGGACGGGCAGGGTCCATCATACTGACCATACCGACAAAAATCAAACCATTCTCCAGTTCATCTTGCGAGTCATCAGAACTCACCTTATCCAGGGTGCGAGTGGCAACTCCAAGGACACGCATGCCCTCTTCTGCCTGTTCATCATTCGCAATCATGATGCGCTCGACCCAATTTTGGGATAGCGGTTCGGTATGGTCATCGACCCAAATCCGGTCACAAATTGGAACCAGGCTGTCCACAGCACCTTTCGAAAAGAGTACATAAGAGAATTCACCGATAAATCCGCTCCAATTCCAAATCTTCTTGAATTCGGGTGGGATATCAGCGGAAGAACTGGGGAATTCGTGGGCTGTGGTCATGCGTTTACGGGTCGAGTCAAAAGGTACTTCAGCTCGGCGGGGGAATATCTCCTCTAAATGCTCTTTCACTATGCCCGCTCTGGCCGCGGCCACCACCAGAGCCCCTTCGGTAGGATCGCCAATATATTTAAACTCACCGTTCCGGCGTTCTAAAACCGCATCGTTGGCCAGAGCTCCACCTGCCAGCAGTAAAGTTAAGGCTGGGTGCCGGTGCAGCATCTCCTGAGACTCAAGATCCGGTTCTTCATTTTCCACAACGAGATATGGCGTAGGTTTATCACGTAGGTCTTCCACAAAGTCGACTTTATGACCGGCAACATCCAGGATGGTGACCGTCATGCGGTTCTCCGTCAAGGTGCCGGTCTTATCCGAACAGATCACCGTCACTGAACCAAGCGTTTCCACTGCGGGCAGCTTGCGGATCAACGATCGGCGTTTGAGCATCCTTTGGGCACCCAGTGCTAAGGCGATAGTCACGACGGCTGGCAGTCCCTCTGGAACCGCAGCGACTGCCATACTGATGCCGGTCAACAAAATCAATTCAAAAGGTTCACCTTGCAGGATGCCGATCAAGAAAACCACCGCCACCAGACCTATTGCCGCGACAGCCAAACCCTTGCTGAGCTGGTTGATCCGCTTTTGGAGCGGGGTCAGATCCTGACTGGTCGTCTGGATCAAGGTGGCAATATGCCCCAATTCGGTGTTCATACCGGTCTCAACGACCACCGCAACCGCCCGACCATACGTCACCACTGTGCCCATGTAAGTCATACTGAGGCGATCGCCAAGCGGTATATCGGAATCAGCGACGAAGTCGGCCTCTTTTTCCACCGGCACGGATTCGCCAGTCAAGGCAGCCTCATCGATCCGCAGGTTGACACTCTCTACCAGGCGGCAGTCGGCAGGCACCAGGTTGCCAGCCTCCATCAAGACGATATCCCCTGGGACCAGTTCCGTGGCAGAGATCTCGCTGAGGTGCTCCTCCCGGCGCACTTTCACCACCGGCACGGCTATTTTCTTTAACGCCGACATGGCCTCTTCAGCTTTATATTCTTGCTGGAATCCAATTGCGGCATTGATCAGGATGATGGCGGTGATCACGATCGCGTCCAGATATTCGCCCAAAACCAGAGAGATGATCGCGGCGATGAACAATATCACCACCATGATCGATGTCATCTGCTCCCACAGAATTCGCCAGGGGTTTTTCTTGCTTGTCTCGACTAATTCATTTAAGCCATAATGTTCAAGCCGGTTCGCAGCCTCCTGGCTCGAAAGGCCGTCTGCAAGGCTGGTTTCTATTCCATTGATTACTTCTTCGGCTGCAACTTGATAAAATTCGCTCACTATTCTCCTATCCAGTATCTTCTAAATTGATCACTATTACCATCCAAGATTCCCAACTTTGATCACCCTGGCAGCAGACCCACACTCGGTGAAATGGATAAAATTATTCCGGGTCCATAAAATGTGTTCACTTCTCTGAGATCAAGAGGTTTCTACTGGCATCCCACGCTTGGCAGAACGCAGTAAAGCCAGGATCACCGCTACATTCCCGCGGCTGTCCTCCAGGCTGATCCTCGGTGGCGTTTCGGAGAGAATCGCATCCGCCAGATCTTCCACCTCACCAATATACAGCTCCTGCCTGGGCATCTTAATCGATTCATACTCACCCCCCTTCCCAATCAGAATTTCAACATCCAGACCAGGGTTGAAAGGCTGCGGAACGACCATCGCAGCTTCACTGCCAACAATCTCAATTCGCGAGCGATAGGGACTCCTGAAACCTGAATCGAATTGGGCGAACACATTACCCGCAAAGCGCAGCTGGCCGGCAAATACCTCATCCACACCGGATTTCCCAATCAACTGCCAGCCAAAAACCTCTTCCGGTTCTTCGCCCAAAATGTAGCGGGTGAAGCTGAGCGGGTAGCAACCGACATCCCAGATGCTGCCACCACCCAGTTCCGGGATTAAGCGAACGTCTCCTTCATCGCGAATATTGTAGGTGAAATCACCTTTGATTACACGCAAATCTCCAAGCACCCCTGAATCAATCAGCTCCTTGACTTTAATTGTCTGCGGGTGGTGGCGGTACATGAAGGCTTCGGCCAGATACAAGCCAGTACTCTGGGCGGCTGCCCGCATGGCATCCACCTCCTCCAGCGATGTCGCCAGAGGCTTTTCACAAAGGACATGTTTCCCAGCCTGCAGCGCCTTGACGGTCCACTCGGTATGCAGGCTGTTGGGCAAGGAATTGTAGACCACATCGATTTCAGGGTCGTCCAGCATGGCCTGGTAGCTGCCATAAGCTTGGGGGATATTCCATTCTGCAGCGTATTCCTGAGCCTCTTCGAGCGACCGGCTGGCAACGGCCAGCAATTTGTTGCGTTCGCTTGCCCGCAGTGGTTTGATCAGGGCGCGGTTAATACGCGCCGTGCTGATTAATCCCCATCGCAAGGCTGATGAAAGATTAGGTTTTGAGTTCATATTATTGAAGTATACACCTACTTTTCGAGACCGAATAATATCATTCAAGCAGCTGGTGGAACTCCTTTTTTACCAATGATTTATTTTGTAATGGGTAATTTCCAGCCAAAATAATAAATAATTTACTAACATTTATTTGATTCTATTTAAGGAGATATAGTGATGAAATCATGATCCAATTATTTATTCTGCTTATCTGAATCAGATTTTCCCAATTTTTTTGACGATTCATAACCTTTTTCCTCTGTGAAATGGTCAATCGCTACTTCTACAGGGATGTCTACTTCATATGTCCGCTCAAGATAACTTTGATGTTCCAATATCCAAACGTAAAGGTCGGATTCCGTCCTCCCCGGAAATGCTTCCAATATATTTTGCGCGCGGATTAATTCCACTAATGGCAGATAAAAATTATCATACCAAGAGAGCACCGCCTCGCTGAAAAGAATCTCCTGTTTCTTCTGTTCGCCAAGGTACCAGCGGTGGACGTCGATATGTTCGAGCAGCTTATCGTATAAACCGGGTGTCGTCAGGCTGATCTGTGATTCAAGTCGCAGTATCCTAATCTGTGTCCGGGCTTCAAACTCTTGACGTTCTTGTTCCAGAATCAGGTTATCAACCCAAACGGACTTCTTCAAGATATTTACTAATTTTCGAGTAGGTGAATCCTTGAATCGTTGTCGAAATTGTCGGGATACGACTTGAAAAGAATATTCTTTACGATAGGCCTCGCGCAGGAACCATTCATACTCGATAATCCAAAGATAAAGGTCAGCCTCGGAGCGACCTGGGAAATTCTCAAGCAGCTGTTGTTCTACGATCAACTCCACTAATGGGGAATAGACCTTGTCGTACCAGGAAGCTACCGCTTCCGCATAAGGGATTTCTGCCTGACGCCCTTCTCCCAAATACCAGCGGTGGACACTGATATGTTCCAACAAGCGTTCGTACTCTCCTGACAGGCTAAGTTCAATTGCCGCACCCGGTCGTATATTTTCAAGATTTGTATCTTCGAGAAAAGCAGCATATTCGGCTTTTAAATCAAGATCATCAATTTGCAAATCTGCAGTGAGCGGTACAGGTACTTCAATCTCGGTCACATATGCGTCCACAAATTGCTGTCCTTGTTCACGGGCAACAGACACCCGGTGGTTGCCATCCCTCACGAAATATACTTCGCCCATCTTATACAATTCCACGGGAGGCAGGATGATCTCTTCATAATGCGCCGAATCGATACTTACCCAGCGACCTCTGGTGCGCGCCTGACGAGGCAAAAAGGCGCGGTCGAAATCCCGGTAGCGCCCAAGGCTGCCCACGATCTGCTCGATCGGCACCTCCTTCAGGCCAATATAATGTTGGCCGCGCAAGGGAATTCGATCGCGGACGGCATCAAAGGGCAGCAGCTCATTTCGCTCACCAGTCAACCAGCTGCTGATCTTTCGCCAGAAACCCTTGCGATAAGCGCGCTCAAAATCATCTTGGGCTAACTGCCTGGAACTCATACCAACTAATCCTTTGTAACCTGTTTTTCTTCCAAATTTCGTTTCATACCAATTGCTTTTGAGCCCCAAGTAATCGGATCTACCAGCGTCTCGGCAAACCCATAGGTATTAATCACGGTCGTGGAAAGATATTGGGTTACCGTCTGTGCACCCTGGCGGTATACATGGATATGGCCGTGGAAGTGATAACGCGGCCGGAAGGTCTCCAGCAGCCAGCGAAATGCTTTGATGCCTTGATGGGGTAAATCCGGCTTGTCATGGATACCCCAGGGAGGCGCATGGCTGATAAAAATGTCCAGATAGCGCCCGTATAAAGCCCGATTCCTGAGTAAGCGAGGGGCTATACGCAAAACATGGCCCCACATCTCAGTTTGAGAATACTGGAAGGGACCATTGCGGTAGCGCGGACTGCCTTCAACCCCGGCTATGATCAAACCATGGCGATTGATTACTCTGCGATGAAGATCAGTGCCGCCATGAACGTGCGTCTTGGGTCCCGAGCTGGTATGTTCGACCAGGTTGGAATGGTTGCCGCGCACATAATAGAGGGGCACGTTGAGCATGCTGACCACAAATTCCAGGTAGTAATAAGCCAGATCCCCACAGCCCAGGATTAAATCTACGTCTGCAAAGCGAGTTTTCACCTGGGAACTGTAGATCGAATCGATCTGTTTATCACTCAGGGAAAGTACTTTGTATGTCATTAACCATTATCCACACTTCTAAAG
>SDBV01010495.1_pt1 | contig 12120 bp, 11 predicted proteins | sample 2277081 | NCBI WGS metagenome assembly SDBV01 (sample SAMN10402039, study PRJNA504765) | marine sediment metagenome | isolation source: marine sediment core GS10_PC15, 223 cmbsf | place: Arctic Ocean: Southern Knipovich Ridge | collected 2010 | reverse complement strand
AACCGGTAATTATAGTGTTGAGAAACTCATAAAGGAGGCGGAAAAGCTTGGAATTAGAAGTTCAAAAAGTGGCAAACCGATTTGTAAAAGCTGGATGCACAGATTGCTTCGTGATCCTTTTTACACTGGAAAGTTCATTTATGGAGGGAGAATCTTTCAAGGTAATCACCCTGCACTGATAAGCGACGAGGAATTTAATCTTCTGCAAGATATTGTTGATGGTAGATCCAAAGGTAGAAAGCAAAAGCACGATTTCGCTCTCAATGGAATTATCAGGTGCGGTGAGTGCGATTATTGTGTTACCGCCGAGGAACACACCAAGAAGTACAAAAACGGTACGTCACAAGTTTTTTCTTACTATCACTGCACCAAAAAAGGTAACGCTGAGAATAAAAAGTGCAAACAGGCGTATATTTCAACTAAAAAGCTGGAAGATCAGTTTACAACGGAGCTAAGTCAACTTGAGCTTGATAAGGAATTTGCAAACCTGGCTTTTGAAGCTTTAGAAGAAGTTAAAACAACCGAAACGAACGTTAATAAAGGTAGTTATGAGGCTCTACAATCAGCCCTAGAAGGTGTAACCAAGAGAATTAATAACTTGGTAGGTCTTAAAATTTCCCCTGATAATTCGGATGGAAGTTTGCTTTCGGATAAAGAGTTTGCTGATAGAAAAAGGGCACTACTGATCGAGAAAGATAATCTTACTCAACAAGTGTCAAAAACCAACCCAAATAATTCTGATTGGGTAAAGATAAGCAAAGACAGTTTTAATTTTAGTTTGCTTGCTGCCGAAAGGTTCGAAAAAGGAGACTCAAACGACAAAAAAATCATCTTCAAGACAGTCGGCTCGAACCCGGTTTTACTAGACCAACAATTGCGATTCCAGCTTCAATATTTGTTTTTTAAGTATAAAGGCGGTGTCAAAAGGACAAAGAAGGAAATCGAGCGGCTCGTACCCAAGATATTCCCGTCAGAACAGGCTAATCGGGATTATTTTTTAAAAAGTTCTATATGGTGCAGGTGAGAGGACTCGAACCTCCACGGGTTTTACCCCATACGGTCCTAAGCCGTACGCGTATACCAATTCCGCCACACCTGCAAAAAAGTTTAATGATTATACCAAAAACCCAACTTACCAACAAATTTACTGAGTTTTTCTTGCTCGTTCGATTGAAGATTCGTGGGCCAAAAGCTCAAGAGAATCATCTAAATCCTTTAGCTTAATTTTTCCGTGGCGCCTCGAGAGAGCCTTTTCAATGAGAAGATCTGCAAACTTTGGATTTTTTGGTAACAGTGGCCCGTGAAGGTAGCACCCAAAGGCGTTATTTTGAACTGCACCTTCCGTTCTATCTTCTCCGTTATTACCATTTCCGATCACTACCCTACCAAGTTGGACAGCCTGTTTACCGAGGTAGGTTTTTCCGCTGTGATTTTCGAAGCCGATCAAGGTTTTATCGGGAATCGAGACGTTTGATTCGATCATAATATTTCCGATCATTCGTCTGTCACCAGCAATAGTGAAAACATCCAAGACACCAACTCCCTGTATCTCGACAGCATCTGAGGTACTATAGTAATGACCAAGAAGTTGGTAACCACCACAAATTGAAAGAAAAACCGACTTTAATTCACTAGCTTCCAAAAGAGCCTTCTTTTTATATTTTTGAAGGTCTTTTGATACAATAATTTGAGAAATATCCTGTCCTCCACCAAAGAAGTAAAGGTCTATTTTTTTGTGATTAATCTTATCCTTTAAATCTATTTCGAGTACTTCTACCTTAATATTTCGCCAAAGACAACGATTAAAAATTGTCAAAATGTTCCCTCTGTCTCCATAAGTACTCATTTGTTTTGGATAAAGCCAGCCAATAGTTAGTTTCATATCAATCCTCCCAAAACCTTCCGCCGTATCCTTTTTTGGAAAGGTAATTTTTTGTTTCTAACATTGCTGTGTAGGTCGAAAACACAAATAGCGTTTCATGCTCAGGCATAATAGAGTATGCAGACTCCAGTGTTTCTTCAATATCTGAGTTGAAGCCTTCGATTTCTAAACCAGCATATTTAAGTCTTAGACTCATATCTGGTGCTCGAATACCACTAACCCATATTTTTTTGATTTTTCCTTTCATAAGTTCAAAATCAACGTCCCACAGCCAAGATATGTCCTTACCATCGGCGATAAGATCGTTGATTATTATCAAAACGTATTTTTTTTCGGACTTCATAAAAACAGTTCGGATCAATTCATTGAAGCCGGTTGGGTTTTTGGCCAGCGCCAAAAATAGCTTTTTGTTTGATATTGACAGAAGTTCTGTTCGCCCAAAAGCAGCTTGAAAGTTTTTCAAAGCTTGTATGGTTTTTTGTGTTGCTACATTTAGAGACAGAGCGCATGAGATAGCTGCCAGACTATTATAGACGTTGTAAAGGCCTGGAAGCGAAGTCTTAACACTAAGCTTTCCTTCTGGTGTTATTATAGAGCAGCTAAACCCAGAAACATTGTTTAGTTTGATATTTTGGGCATAAATATCAGGTTTTGGGCGTACTTTCTTACAACTTGGGCACTTATACTTCCCAAGGTGAGATAAATAAACTGCTTCGTACTTGAGTTCGTGCCCACAAAAAGTACAGTTAGCAAAATCCGATGCGTGCGGCAGATTCTTGAGTATATGAGTTTTGTCCTCGATGCCAAAATATACCACTTTGGCTTTAGTCCCGTGGGCCAGATAAGCCACAGAAGGATCATCACTATTTAGGACTAACGTAGTTAACTTGTCTAAATTGCGTAAAGTTTTCTGCCATAGCCTTCTAATAGTTTCAATTTCTCCATAGCGGTCGAGTTGGTCACGAAACAGATTGTTTAGCACGATTATCCGCGGAGATGTTTGGGAGATAACTAAAGGTAAGGCAGCTTCATCAACCTCGAGCAAAGCTAGTGGTTTTCTCGCTTGCGGTAGTATTGGAGTTTTGTTAATTAGAGTTCCAACTATACCTCTTATTAGGTTTGAACCCTCTCGATTGTGTAAATAGGGAATATTAGCAGCGTCAAGGCTTGCTCCTATAATGCGAGACGTGGTGGTCTTACCGTTTGTACCACTTACCAATATAACATCAGATACATACGCTGACAGTTTCTTTAAGGCCTTTGGATCAATGTAGTTGGCAACAAGTCCTGGAGCTGCCGTCCCCCCACTACCAGCAAAACGCAGGCCAAATTTTAAGATTGAGGCTGCTAATTTTGCTGCTATAAATCGTGGATCCACGCACGCTATTTTAACACAATTGAGATTTAAATTTGATCAATCTGATACATGTAGTTACTGACATGCGTTGCCCAAAGAGGGTTTGCGGCATAACTTGGACCAATTCTATACGGGGTTACTTCACCAGTTTGAGCATACCGAGTTCGGATACCCGAAGCAACGTGTTCTGATGCATCTTCCCAGTTCTTGAAGTAAGCACCACCATTATTCCAACCATAAGGGTTGTAGGATCCTGCAGGTATTAGCTGGCCGTAGTGAGATTCAACACCAGCAATAGCGGGTAGTAGTTTCCAATCAATTTTATACTTATCAGCAATTTCTACAAGTTCTTCGGCTTCTTGGGCCATAGGAGACCCTCGATTTTCCAAGAAACTCTTTAATATTTTGGCTCGATCATCTTCCTTAGCCTTGATACTAGCTTCGAAAACTAGTTTAGGCTTATTTTGTTTACCCAAATTCTCCTCACTTTGTGAAGCTGGAATTGGTTCATCTGAACCTTGTGAAATTGTGGGACTGGCACCTAAAACTGAAACTAAGATTAGTGCCATGGCAGACATCCTTAGGATGAGTTTTAACATAGAGCCCCGATAAATCGAGGCATCGAATAGAGCACCACGACTGTTCGTAATGCTCCGTTTTTACTAAGCTTTAGCCTAGTAAAAAGAAAGCCTCCGCAATTTGCGAAAGCGTCAGTATATTACCAGAAAAAGACCAAAAAGTCAAGTCCTAGAGGTGTTAATTTGAGATTTCTTCCATCGCCGTTATTACCTTCTTATTCCAATTTTTGTCGCCGGCGTACTGTGTGTTAATAGTTTCAGGAGTTTCTAAACCTTTATTATAGTAGTCTTCACGAAGGCCTTTCGCTACAGTGAAAATAGCATCATTCCAATTTTGAAAGGACATACTTTTAGTTGTGTTATCGAATATACCCCAACCAAAAGCATTGTAAGTTCCAAAAGGCATATTCTTACCAAGAGTAGATTCCTGAAAAGCAATCGCTGGAAGTAGCCTCCAGTCCAGATTGTACTTATCGGAAGCCTCCACAAACTTAACACCATAACCTACCATGGGAGAACCATTTTCTCGTATAAAGCGCTCTACCAAAACTGGTCTCGCATCTTCACCGCGTACAGCGGATAAGATTTCTTTTGGTGCCAAAGCTAGGTTTTGTGGCGATTCAAAAACGTCTTTTGAGGTGGATAAGATAAGTGTATCAAACGATTTTGTGTCAGATACTTTTGAAAAAACGGCCACCAGTCCAAACAGCAGAAAAAAGCTAACAAATAGCCATAAAAAAATTATAGATGAAATACTGAGCAGTCGTTTCATGCAATTAAATACTATCTTCTTGTGAATTGTTTGTAAAGAGGACTAAATGTAGTTTCAGACAAGATATTAGTTGAACTAATTGAAGTTGTTGAATAAAGTAGTTTATGGTGTATTACTAGGTTCTACCACAATAAATTAGGTAAATATATCTAAATAAGGTATAATGTTAAGTTGAAAGGAGGTACAAGTAGGTTTAATCAATATACCTATCTAAAAATAATATGAACGGAACAGTTAAAACTAAAACAGATAAAGGGTTTGGATTCATTGCTATTGAAGGAGAAGATAAAGATCTTTTCTTTCACTCTACTGATTTAAACGGTGTTGCTTTTGATGCGCTCGAAGTTGGAGCAGAAGTTACATTTGATGTTGTAGACGGTGAAAAAGGCAAAAGCGCAAAAGATGTAAAACCTGCCTAACTACGTTGACAACGTAATACAAAAAGCCTTGCTTCAAGCAAGGCTTTTTTGTTCCTTTACGTATTTAATTGTTTGTTAATACTAACCAAGTGTATACAGATTAAAATTTGTGGAGCGCGAGAAGGGATTCGAACCCTCGGCCTCTTCCTTGGCAAGGAAGCGTTCTACCGCTGAACTACTCGCGCTAGCCTTGGTAATATACCCAATTGCTTCCTGAATGTCAAAATTAATCTTCCCAATAACCGGTCTTTATTCGGCCTAGGAATCTCCGACCTGTCTCTACAGATCGATACACCCAATATTTTGAAGATAATGGAAGGTCTTGAGCTCGAATGTATGAATATTTATACCCACCAAAACCACGCTTAAAAAGGGAAAAACCGTACCACGGGTGTCCAGGCTTGAAGTTCTTATCCTTGACTACCCCCCAAAAATTGTAGGTTTTTAATCCCCTACTTTTGGCTTCCTTAATAATTTCCCACTGAAGAGAGTAACCCACTGAACCGGTACCTTCTACGGAAGCCCCGTGAAGGTAGTAAGCCATATCTCCGTAAAAAGCCACCACTGCCATTGCCAATGTCTTACCACCCTTGATTGATTTAAAAATACGCATCTGGTTTTCTTTAGAAAGTATTTCGAATTGTTTGATGTAATACTCCTTTGGGTGATTGACGAATCCTTTTCGAGATGCTGTGGAGTAAAGCAGATCTACAAAAAATTTAATATCACCAACATTATCACTAATTTCAACTGAGATTCCTTGTTTGGGTTCGTTTCGAACCAAGTATCGAGTAGTTTTTCGCATATCCATCAAAAGCTCTTCCTCTGTCTTTCCAAGATCAAGAAGCCAGGCATCTTCAACCTGAACAAAGCCAACTGCTGGTAAAAATCCTCTACTTTTAAATATCTTCCGATTTTCTTTTGATTCTTCAAGTAGCGGGTCTAGCTTTATGAAGATTGCCTTTTCATCTTCGGCGATTTCTTTTGCTCTTTTGATGATTTGATCTAACAAATCTAAATCATCCCAATTTAGCAGTGGTCCTCTTGGGCTATAAAGATAATTTCCCAGCTTCGTTTCGTATTTAATTAGCAGTATGATCGAAACTAGTTTCTCGGTCTCGTAGACCCCTAATCGGTAAATTTTGCGTCCAAACTCTTGGTTGAAAACACCCCAATTCCAGCTTTGAAGAAAAGTGTTTGGGTGTTGCTCCAGACTAAATTTTTCCCAAATTTCTTTGCTGTTTATTTCCTTAATGTTATATTTCATATGAATTGATAAAGTTAACTACTTCTCTAGCATTATCCTCGGTCATTCCTTGATAACTTGGAAGATTGATTGTTCGCAAAGCAGCCTTCTCCGCTTTTGGACATGAACCAGGTTTGTATAGCATTTTATCTAAATCCACTCCAGAGGGGTAAACAGGTGTGTTGTACCAATTTCCAAACCAAAACCTACGTGCTTTAGCTTCTTCAAAAACTTTTTCCGGGTTCTCGTGTAATACCACGAAGCGTAAATAAATACCTTCATGAGATGGTAACAGCTTAAATTTATCGTTTCTAATATTTGCTTCATAGTACTTGGCAATCTTGCCTCTAACTTTGTTGATCGCGTCCGCTTTAGGTAGCTCAAGTGCTGCAATTTTTGCCAAAGTGCCTGGAAATAGTTTAGGATACCAGGAGGGTTTTTCGCCTACTAATTCTTTTCTAGATGTAACTACATTAAAAAGATCATGTCTATTTATAAAATTTAGGAAATTGCTTCCAAAGTTTGTGAAGAATATCCGGCGAATAAGCAACCTCCAGATGAAGTAGTTATTAAATTCCTTCAAGAAAGTTCTAAAAGAAGGGTAGTCTAGACTGCTCATAAAATTATCTATTGGTTGTTCAAGTTCCTTATTATTGACTAAAATAGCTCCACCGGTTAAAGAACTGACTACCTTTTCCCTACCGAAAGATATAATAGCTGCGTCTCCATAAGTACCTAGTTTTTTTCCTTTATACTCGGCTCCGAGGCTATGGGCACAATCCTCGATTACGATAAGATCATGCTTCTTGGCAGTATCTAGAACCGCCTCAATTGGTCCAGGACGGCCAAATGTGTGCTGCAGTATTATAGCCTTAGTTTTACTACTTATCCTTTCTTGAAGGCTTCCAGGATCAACATTAACTGTGCTTTCGTCAATATCGGCATAGACTGGTGTAGCACCTGTCCAAAGAATAGGGTTTGGTACGGAATTGCAAGTGTATGCCTGAATAACTACTTCATCCCCTTCGCCGATATTGGCTGACTTTAGGATTGCGTAAATTGCACTTCTACCAGAGTTTATTGGGAATACTTTCGTTTTGAAATACTTTTCAAGATCGTACTTGAGATTAAAAGACGGTTCTGGATCAGTCCAATCTGAAGGATCGAACAAGCCCTTTATTAATAATTTCGCACTTTCTGTTTTTCCCATTAATTGTAAATTTTACTTCATTTTGCTAAAATTTGCTCGTCTCAATATATTGCGGGGTCGTCTAGTGGTAGGACACAGGTCTCTGGAACCTGGTACGAAGGTTCGAATCCTTCCCCCGCAGCCAAAGTCCTATAGTCTCAACTTTTTTATTGAACTAATATATAATGGTGCCACCCTAGAGGAGTAAGCAGAGCTACAAGAAGATTTAATAACACTTCTGCAAGAAGCCGAAGAGGCTATGTGGAAGGTCGACGAGCGTCTCAAGGAGTTGCCTGGGGATCTGGAGGCACGTGCAGTAGCACTATCGGCCTGCAAGACCTAATGAAAGGCTAATCTTTCCCAATAAACTGAAACATTCTGAATTATTAATTCGTAAACGTGCCCTTAACGTTTTTGGCGGGCTCTGTTATAATTTGCCAAACGGAGATCATGGTAGAGGTCCGCTTATGGCAAACTAGTGAAAGGAGGGGTTGTGGGAGCAATAGTTAAGGAAGTGAAGGAAAGCGGGGAGTTTAGCGAGGTCATTCGGTTGGGGAAAAAGGAAGCCAGGTCCCACGGACACCGGTGGGTTGAAGAAGAACATATCCTATTCGCCCTTTTGTCTAACGAAACCAACCCAGCCACACAGGCTCTTGGAGAGGAGGTTAGGACCGGTTTCCTAGAAGAGCTTGAGAGTTGGTTGTACGATCGATGCAAGGTCAGGAGAAGGATCGAGCTAGGGCCAACGTTTTACCAGCTGATCAGCGCCGCAAAGTGTCAGGTTGTCAGTTGGAGAGAAGATGCGTTTTGGCCAGAACACTTTCTTCTCGCTGTTCTTCATCGCCCGGACACCCAACTTCGCATTAATCTCCGCACTCTTATTCGTAGACGGTGGGGAGTCGAAGGTTTCCATCAAATAAGAGAGCGGCTAAATGATAGCCTTCGACAAAGATCGACACAGCTCGCCCAAGCAAGTTAGATGCCCGAATCCGAAGCCGATTGTCGAGGGGGACGTCAAGCTCCTGTGGACGAGAAGCATCTACCGCACCGAGCAGAGCTCTTCCAAGAGCGACTCGGAGATGCGGTTCGGTTCGGAGACGCAGTATCGCCCATCAACGGCAACAGCGTTCCCGACAGCGTCGCCGTCTTCATCATCGAAGGCCACGACTACTACAACCTCAAGGCCACCGACTTCTTCGAGGAGCACGGCTGGTACTAGAGTGTAGGTTTGGTGGTAAGCATTTAGTTAAAGACTGAAAGTTCCACTAGGTTTGATCACCTTCTGTCCTCGCAAGAGAACAGTAAAGATCACCACTTAAACTAATCAGTTTTTGGTTAATTTAAGACAAGAAGCTAGCCGAAAGGCTAGTTTTTTGTTGGTTAAATATAATTCTTTGGTATCTGCTCTAACTTTGGTATTGAAATATACTCCTGTGAGTTTATAATCAAGGTTCGAACGTCGTTCACGACTCGCAGCCAGTTTTCTTACCTTGAATATTAAATACAGAATAAATTGAACTTGAAGCCTTTATTTGGTAAAATCTTTAGGTTAAAATGCCGCGGTGGCGGAACTGGTAGACGCGCTACGTTCAGAGCGTAGTGAGAGCAATCTCGTGGGAGTTCAAATCTCCCCCGCGGCACCATGCGGACGTGGCGGAACTGGTAGACGCGCAGCCTTGAGGAGGCTGTGGGTGAATAACCCGTGGAGGTTCAAGTCCTCTCGTCCGCACCATAACATGGAAGACGATAAATTATTTTATGTTGGTCAAAAAGCCTTTATTGAAAAAGGTGGCCAAGTATTGGTTTTAATTGATCCTGATCTTGGTCTGGATTTCCCAGGTGGTAAAATCCAAGAAGGTGAAGCTGATTTTGATGTATCACTAAAAAGGGAGGTTAAAGAGGAGACCGACCTTGATATTAAAGTTGGCGACCCGTTTACTAGATGGTTCTTTAAGTTCAGAAAGGGTCACAGAAACGAAGGTAAAGAGGTTTACTTAGTTGGCTTTAGATGCAGTTACGTTGATGGAGAGGTCAAAATAAGTGAGGAGCATAGTGAATTTAAATGGGTGAACAAGAATAATTATGGTACATTAGATGATAAGAGCGGTTATTTTAGAGCGTTGAGAAAGTATTTTGAGGGCACTTAGCTCAGTTGGTTCAGAGCGCCTCGTTTACACCGAGGAGGTCGGGGGTTCGAGTCCCTCAGTGCCCACCATTTGCCGGGGTAGCTCAGTGGTAGAGCACGGGTCTGAAAAACCCGGTGTCGACAGTTCGATTCTGTCTCCCGGCACCATTGCCGGGTCGTCTAATGGTAGGACCGTGGCCTTTGAAGCCATTAATCTAGGTTCGAATCCTAGCCCGGCAGCCAAGATATTTCCTGATACAACAGTATATATTCAATGGTTTGTTGACAAACCAGACTCCTCTACTTGATAATTGAGCTAATGCCTGAAGATTTTTCTCAACCTACTTCAAATCAAAAGTCTATAAACTGGAAGAACATTCTTTTCGTTGTAGTGATTGCAGCGGTTGTCCTTGGTTTAGGAGTACTGATATTTCTTATTCTGCAACCAAGAGAAGAACCAACTACGCCTATCACTACCAAAAAAGCCACACCTTCAGCTGAAATCTCTACCCATTCAGCTAAAAAGGACAACACGGAAGATTGGAAGTTAGTAGAAAACCAAAAGATTGGTATTTCAATAAAATATCCACCAGAATGGGGATTGCTTAAGTGCGGAGATAGTACCGTTGGCTTAATGACTTTAAAAAAACTTTCATCTAGACCCAAGGAGCTACATTGCCAGTCTGATTTTCTACCAACCATTAGTATTAGCAGAAATAAAGCATATACATCTGTTGAATTGGTTAAAATTTGGGATGAGAATAACGAGAGTGGTTGGTTTAGTAAATATAAAACTGAAACGACAACTTTAGACCAGAAAGCAGGGACTAAGGTTTCCTACACTACTACAAATAAAGCATTCGAACAGCCAGAAGGTACTAAAACAGTCTATTATTTATTCGACATTGAAGGTGAAGAAACATTACAAGTTTATTACGTTCAGTATCCAGAGGATTCAGATTATCTTGATATTTTCAATAAAATGATGGAAACCTTCAAATTCCTTGATTAGCATAAAACAGTGGGGATTGTTGGAAGTAGTTCCTGATTGCGTTACAACTCCCCAGCCAAGATATTTCCTGATACAACAGTGTATATTTAATAGTTTGTTGACAAACCAGACTCCCCTACTTGATAATTAAGCTAATGCCTGACGATACTACTCAACCACAACAAACTACCAGTAAAGAGCCCTTGAACTGGAAAAGGGTACTAATCGTTGCCGTGATTGCAGCTGTTGTTATTGGTTTAGGAGTATTTGTATTTCTTATTCTCCAACCAAAACCCGAACCATCCTCGCCAATTACAACCCAAAAAGATGAAACAGAGGGGTGGAAGGTTTACAGAAATGAAAAATATGGGTTTGAACTAAGCTATCCGTCAAAACTAAGAAGTATACTGGCTGTGCCAGGTTCTGTGCTTAGATTAAACCCAACTACGACTCATGACCACGTTGAATATGTAATTACTTTCTCAACAGGTAGTATTTCCTCTGCTGGGAACTATTCAATCAAATTTCAGGTGGAATCTAACCCTGATAATTTAGAACTAGTAGAATATATTAAACAAATACAGACGATTGAGAGTTATCAACCTATATCACAAACTCAAATTACGATTGGAGGTAAAACTGCAGTATATTCTGTTTCTAGAGAAAATAAAAATGAAACGATTGATATTTTTGTTGCCCCTCTAGGAGAAAAACAAATGATCACAGCGACCACTTATTACGGGGTTTCTCAAGATATGCGTGATAAACATCTAAAAGATGTTAAAGAAATAATCTCTAGAATCAAATTCCTCGATTAACATAAAAATTGCTGGGATTGTTGAAAGTAGTTCCTGATTGCGTTACAACTCCCCAGTCAAGATATTTACTGATACAACAAGAAAAACGAATGATTTGCTTAGGGAGAAGCCAACCGCTGTTAATAAGGATCGGTTAGAAGTTCGGTGGGCTTGTCGGGATTACGGTACCCACCAACAGTCGGGTCATAAGAAGTGAGAGGCAAAGTATATTTTTGTCCGGTTGAAGGTGAGCTTAGGTCGCTTTCTTGGCCCATAATTGCATCGGAAAATTCGTGGGAAGTTTTTTCCTGCACCTCGTTGCGATAATTCCAAGAATCCATCAAAGGTGAGGAATCATTCGCTAGATCCGCCGCAGAAGGAAGCCTAACCTTATCAATACCACCGGCTTGGGAAGGATTAATTATTGCGATTGATTGAGCAACTCTTTCAAGAGTAGGTGCCCACTCTCCCCATTTGCTTGGTGTAGTTTGAAAAGCGATAACCATCCCCATAAACTGTCCATAGCCGTTTATAACTCCTGCACTAGCTTTAGCTTTGAGAGTCTTTCCAGCTCTTTTAAAGGTAAAGGTTTTTGTTTTCATCTTCCATACCAAACCACTGGTTGGATCTTTAATTGATTCTTCAGCCGATTGGTTCACGTATTTTACATTTGTAGCACCGATTGCTTCTAACAAAAAGCTAATAAAGCCATCCGGTGTCTGATAGCCGTACCAACCCACGGCAATCGTCCCTGTTGCTCCAGT
>SDBV01010493.1_pt1 | contig 12120 bp, 12 predicted proteins | sample 2277081 | NCBI WGS metagenome assembly SDBV01 (sample SAMN10402039, study PRJNA504765) | marine sediment metagenome | isolation source: marine sediment core GS10_PC15, 223 cmbsf | place: Arctic Ocean: Southern Knipovich Ridge | collected 2010 | reverse complement strand
GTGGAGGAGGGAGTACAATCAGGTACGTCCTCATAGTTCGTTGGGTTATCGGCCACCTGCCCCTGAGGCTAGAATCCCGGTAGCCCTAACTTAAGAAGTGGCAACCTTTGTGGGGGCAGGGCACCTCTTCTCTTTGAAAAGCAGAATCCAACTCAACACGTACACAGCTCTTTTCCCTAGCATTATCAATGGCTATTTGCAGTAAATCACTTCCAATACCTTGTCCTCTGTATGTGGAGTCGACGACTATCTCATTTACATGTGCTATATATCCCTCTTGCCAAAGACTATTTTTTATCGTAAGTGAACAAAAGCCAATGATCCTACCGTCTACCTCAGTACAAAAGTATTCGTCACTATTCGAATCGATTGCACGAGCATAAACCCTTTTCATATCATTTGCGTGCAATTCCTTATCTACCCACAGTTGTTTTAATAAAAGAAAGATAGCATCAAAATCTTTTATTGTCGCTTTTCTAATCTGCACTTTTTTCATATGATTCTTTTCTGGTTCCCACGCTAGTTCCCAAGCTGCTTCCGCATACTGACCACCTCATTTATCCTGTCCAGTCTCAACTTGCTCAAGAATATATGTCCTAGGATAAAAATTATACTTGCTGTAAAAAGCAAATACTTCTTCGTTTCCGGCTCCTATTTCCAGTATCTTCTTAGTTACAGAGTGTTCATCCATCCAGTCCAAGGCTCGTTTCATTAAATCATGACCAACACCAAACTGGCGATAATTTGGTTCGACGTAAACCGAGTCAACCTCTCCTTGGTCTTTTGTTATTGTACTAACGCAGTAACCTACGAGATCTCCTGTACTTGAATCGTGAGCCATACCTATATGTAAATGACCGAGCTCGGATTTCTGTAATAGATCTATCTTCCTCTTTTCAAATGTACGTTTTGCGAACTGTTCCGAAAAGTGTGGAGAACGGGCTGCATGATCGTCATTAAGTTTCTTCCACAAAGGCTCGATCAAGTCTAAACTTTGATGATCTGTTTCCGAATATTTTATTTCTGCCATTTTATTCCTCAGGAGTAAGTCTAAAATAATATATCTTATTTTTCCTACTCTGACTTCAGTAGGCAGCTAACTTAATAAAGTCATTACTTCCGTGAGTGACGAGATTACTGGACCATCCCACTCCTCTGCATCGATTTGATGCGCATCAGTAGGATCATCAAGTGTACGAATTAATATAGGATTCATACCCACTTGCATAGCGCCGCTAAGCTCTCTACTGCTTCCATCACCAATGTACAAACATTCTTGGGGGTTAATTTCCAACTGATCCGTGGCTAATTGATAGATTCGTGGATCAGGTTTTTTCAGTCCTACCAAACAGGAAAATACTGCTACATCAATTAATAGGGTAAAAGGTGTACCTTGCCAGACGGTGGGCGTATCCACATCGCAATCAGTAATCAGCCCAATCTTGTAACCTGCTGATTTCAGATGGGAGAGCGTTTCTATGGCGTCCGCCCGCGGGGTTATTGACCGTACAGTGAAGTCAAACCTAATCTGAGCAGCAAGTTTGATTCGGTCATCATCCAAGTCTACTCTAAGCATCCGACAGACATGTTCGATATTCGCTTCAGTGCTCCGAAAAACTCCAATGGCTCGTTCATCGAATGTATCAAACCACAGTCGTATGAAATCATCAGAAGGTACTGAGACGATCGAAGCCATATTTCGTAGCACACTTTGGTACTCCCGGAGAGAGAAATTTTCAATCAATGTCCCAAATAGATCAAAGATAACAGCTTTATATTTCATATCTAGTCGAATTCTATCACACTCTAATAAACGTTTTGAATAAATAACAAATATTATCTTTTCGATTATCCACAATTAGTTTATATGTTCTCCAAAAGGGTTATGTCTTGTTGACTCCTGATAATGGGTGTATAATTGCCCTTACCAAAAAGACTTCTTTGTTGAGCACTTTCTCAGTTCGTTGAGGGCGGATAAATGGAGCCTCTTGCGGAATACAATCCACAACGTGCCCATGAGCTTCTGAGACTTGGAACGGGCATTCCGAATACTGAGTTTCGAGAAAACCAGGAAGAAGCAATACGTCACATTATTGAAGGACTCGGACGATTACTTTTAGTGCAAAAGACAGGATGGGGAAAAAGTAATGTCTACTTCATAGCAACGAAACTGCTTCGAGAGGCTGGAAACGGTCCTGCATTGCTAATATCTCCCTTATTATCTCTCATGCGCAACCAGATTACTCAAGCTGAGCGTATGGGAGTTCGGGCTGTCAGAATTACTTCCGATAATCAAGAAAGTTGGGCCGAAATTGAGGAAATGATTCAGAATGATGAAGTAGATATTCTTCTTATTTCCCCTGAACGTCTTGCAAATGAACATTTCCGTACGGAGATACTCTCTATTGTTTCAGTAAGTATCTCTTTACTTGTCATAGACGAAGCTCATTGTATTTCGGATTGGGGTCACGACTTCCGCCCACAATACCGCCTGATAGACAGGATCGTACGAAACTTACCGGAGAATCTTAGACTATTAGCTACCACTGCAACAGCAAACGACCGAGTAATGTCTGATTTAGAAGAAGTACTTGGACCTAATATCACTACCTTACGTGGTGACCTGAACCGCCCTTCGCTGTGTCTTCAAACCATTCGTCTGCCACAACAATCTGAGCGTCTCGCCTGGCTTGCCTCACAATTAGACGCTCTTCCGGGTAACGGTATCATCTATACGCTAACGAAACGCGATGCAAAGCGAGTAGCTAGTTGGTTACAGTCTCGAGGCCATAACGTCGAATGGTATGCTAGCAATAGAGATAACCGCGAGGAACTTGAAAATGCATTATTAGAAAACAAAGTTAAGGCACTAGTAGCCACAACTGCGCTTGGTATGGGCTTTGATAAACCAGATCTCGGTTTCGTGATTCATTACCAGATGCCAGGATCAGTCATCGCTTACTATCAGCAAGTCGGAAGAGCAGGCCGTGCCCTTGATTCCGCTTATGGAGTGTTACTTAGCGGCGAAGAAGAGGAAGACATTACGAATTACTTTATCGACACTGCATTTCCGACCCGGCAGGAAGTACGACTTATTCTAGAAGAACTACAAGCAGAACCGGATGGCCTTTCCATACCTCAATTATTGAGTCGATTAAATATTAGCAATAGTCGAATAGAGAAAACTATTCAGCTACTTTCCCTGGAATCACCATCACCAATAGCGAAGCAAGGTACAAAGTGGCAACTGACTATAACTACATTGGATGAAGAGTTTTGGGCTCGCGCAGAGCGTCTTACCACGTTACGCCATGAAGAACAGCAACAGATGCGGGAGTACGTAGACCTTAGTTCAGGGCATATGGAATTTCTAATCCAGGCATTAGACGGAGATCCTAGCTCAGTAAAATCTCCTGATTTACCGCCTTTACCTACCGCACCAGACCCAGCACTTATTCAGGAGGCAACGGCGTTCTTACGACGCACCAGCTTACCGATTGAACCGCGTAAAAAATGGCCAGATTATGGTTTACCGCAGCTAGGATTGAAAGGACTAATTAAACCGGAGTATCAAGCCGAACAAGGTAGAGCCCTTTGTATCTGGGGTGATTCAGGATGGGGCAATCAAGTCCGCCAAGGTAAATTTCGCGATACGTATTTTGCCGACGATCTAGTCGAGGCATGCAACAATATGGTTCACGAGTGGAATCCTACACCTTCACCTACTTGGATAACGTGCATCCCTTCGCGGCGACATCCTGATCTAGTACCAAGCTTCGCTCAACGCTTGGCAGAATCTCTGCACATTCCTTTTCACGATATATTAGAAAAAACAGACGATCGCCCAGAACAAAAATCCATGGCTAATAGCAGCCAACAAGCAAGAAACGTTGACGGTTCCCTTGCTTTGAAAACAGGCGAGGTACCAGATGGTCCTGTATTACTGGTTGACGATATGGTAGACTCACGTTGGACTATCACTGTTGCCACGTTTTTGTTACGATCTAATGGTAGTGGAGGAGTATTTCCTTTAGCTCTCGCGTATACAGGACATGACGAATGAATAGTTCAGTTTCTCCTAACACTCAAGCGATTTTACTCCTAACGGCGCCACTAATTACGGGACGTGGAGGGCATTCATCGGAGTTAATGACCCTTGGCGAGTATAACCGTCTAGCAAAGGCTCTTCGCAATAACCAACGCGAACCGGCAGATTTATTAGGACCTGAGGCGGTTGACCTCTTAAAAGAATTCCAGAATATGTTTGATAGAGGACGCTTGACGCGATTGATAGAACGCGGATTCCTTCTAACACAAGCTCTTGATAAGTGGCAGACAAGATCGATTTGGGTTGTAAGCCGAGCGGATCATGAGTATCCAACACGGATGAAATCACGCCTCAGAGAATCCGCCCCGCCTGTGTTATATGGTTGTGGTGATTCAACAATTCTCAATACAGGCGGGCTTGCGATCGTTGGATCCAGGAAAGTAGATGAAACATTAATTGAGTACACTGAGAGCATTGGCCGACTCGCTGCCCGATCAAACCATACGGTAGTTTCAGGAGGTGCACGAGGCATTGACCAATCCGCTATGAGCGAGGCGCTTCAGGCTGGTGGCTGCGTAATCGGAGTACTTGCTGACAGTCTCAACCGGCTAGTATTATCTCGTGATCTTCGCGAATACTTAATGGATAATCAATTAGTACTGATTTCCCCTTATGATCCAACAGCAGGGTTTAACGTTGGCCATGCAATGCAAAGGAATAAAATTATCTACGCGTTGGCAGAAGCTGCGCTCGTCGTCAGTTCGGATTACGGAAAGGGTGGTACATGGACAGGAGCAGTCGAACAGCTTGAGAAGTTGCACTTTGTTCCAGTGTATGTTCGCTCTAATGGAGACTCCGAGAAAGGCCTAAAAGCACTACAAGATAAAGGCGCTCTAGCCTGGCCTAATCCATCTGACCCAGAAACATTCACCGAAGCAATAAATGTTCAGGTTGACCAGGCTAAAAGTGCTATTGAACAGGGAAGGCTTGACCTGCTTCTATAAAGGATACCACTTTTTAGGTTAGGGGTACCGGCATTAGAGCAAAATAACGTATCTTATTTTTCAAGTGTTCTAAACACTTCCGGATAATTTGGATAAGCAAGTTCTAATGAAACGCACTTTATTGAACCTAGCTTTTACTATAACGTCCATTTCCTAAGTCCGACTTGGCTATTACTTCAAATATTATCAATTTCCTTCTTTAATTTACGAATAAATCGCTTTGAGAAGAAGTTTTTCCTTATAGCATCAGTTATCAACTTCGAAAATATGTCTTCACTGTACATCGGAGGGCGATTAGCAAATCCCTGATAACCTCTCCTAGTTTTCTTCCAATAAGGAAAATATAGATCCTTTCCACCGTCTTCGTGCTGTACTAACATAATTGCCGGTTCAAAACCACCTGAAGTTCTCAATGTCGCGATTTTTTTAATTGTCGGATTTAATATTATATCCCCAGTTTCGTTGTCTCTCGCGATTATTTTATCACCTACTTTCTTTTTCATAATAGACCTCCATATTTGATTATGAATTAACACCATAAAACCTTACACTTAATTCTCTTACTGCCACTAAGTGTTGTTTAGCATCTTGATCTATTCCCCCTTCGAATCCTGAACTGATGTAGAATTCGGCATCTAAAAACGAATCATCCGTACCCTGGACGGTATATCTCCTCTTAGCCATTTGGGTTAGTTTGCCAGCTTTGCCATGAACCAAAGAATTGCGAAGTTCTCTGAGTGTATCGAGAGCCATAGTTTCATTGTCATTCAATATGCCTAGACCATGTGCTTTTTTTATTAATTGGTTTAATCCAATACGTTCCATTTCATCAGGAAGTATTTTGTTCTCCGATTCTATTTTATCGGTGAGGATTAATTCCGCAATGGAGGCACAAAAAATAATAGCTCCGGCGAACTGTCCTGAAATATACATTTCATCAGTCATAGAGAGATAACCCCAAACAAGTTCAGGTAAAGGAGTGTTGTACGTTGCTGGAATTATTTGTTTCCACCTTTCAACTCTTTTGTTTAGAGTTTTATTAAACCATTCAATTTCTTTAGCCTTGTACTCATCATCATTCATATTAAACCTCCTTTATTATTTCAATTCTCAATGCAATTATTCCTCATGCAGGAAACTTCTGCGTGGGACCCACATAAGTGTTTCGTCGTGGCCGAATTGTATCATAATCTTATACAAACTCTTAATAAATAATATTTGTTATTTTATGGCATGTTGTAGTAGTGTATGCCTTAATGTTTGATTCCTGATTCCACTTAATACTTTGAATCATTGAACCATTAGCAGAGCAATCTCAGGAAAACGTATGGACAAACTAGCAATTATATACGATTTGATATCGGGATTATTGGTCTCTATAGATATTATTGCGCCTTCCTTGGGGCAGAGTATGGGCAAGTGGTTAATAAGACGGTTACCAGAGTCAGATGACGCTGTCAATCCATTGAAGTTCAGAACTTTCTCGTTAAATCTATTCCTAACCCTGCTCCCTCTCTCAATCCTGGTTTCCTTTGCTATAGCGAAGGATATGGGCACCGGTGCCACTTTCCAGTGGTCGATGGTTGGTCTTTTTTCCCTCGGTGTGATAGTTGGAGTTCCGGTTGTTTCGATCCTATCTCTAGTAATCTTGTGGCTACGAAGAATTTACAATCGCCGCCGCCAGACCACAACATTTGTGTTGGACACTCCGATTTTTTCTCCCAGAACTTCAGCACAAGATGCTACTCTGCTTGCCTTGATCTGGACATTTTCGCTTATTTTGGGAACTTTGACTCTTCTTTTGCTGCGCTTTGCAACTGGCGAGAACGTGTTCTTGGCTGCCCCAATATTAACGTTTGTGTTTACTGTTTGGTTTCTTTCAACGGCAATGTTATGGAATCGGTCTTTCGCTAAATACATTTCTGCAAACCCGGAAAAACCGTATTATACCCTCGCTCGTATAGGATTACTAATATTCGTTCTCAGCAAGATCGTATATTTAATAATATAACGTTGCTGTAAAAATCGATGCTTTGACTGACCTAACCCTCTAACTTGAAGAGCGGTAACCTTAATTGGGGTGGGTCATCTAGAGTATCAGTGAGTAATATGCAATAATCTTCTTAAGACTTAACGGTCGATCGAGAGATTCTTTGGATAATAAATTTACTGTAGCTAATTTTATGCGGGTAAGCGATGAGGCACTGAAATTTCAACTATCTACTTTGTACCCAGTGCCTGCCCAAAAAGACAAGGTACGTATTGACCTCCTTTTTCTCAATCACGATCGTAATTTTTCTACTTTCCTAACGATAAAATATCTAGTAGAGCACCAGAGGGTTGCTGATATTTATGTTTTATCTCGATCTATGTTTGAAAACGTTATTTCAATGGGCTTACTCGCTAAGAGCATAATAGCAGGTGATATCTCACGCTACCAAGAGTTTCAGTACGTTGAAATCCATAAAACCTATGAGCATCTTAAGAAACTTGGACTGGAGAATCTTAGCGGTCTTCCAACCTCAGAGGTGCAGGAGGTATCAGATCGAAGATCAGACTACGTAAAGAAATGGGGAAGGAACGCATCGTCTTGGACCGGAAGATCGCTGGAAGAAAATGTTATGATGGTTGATAAAGCTTATCCACCAACGTGCAATGAGAGTCATTTCAACGAGTATCTTTATTGCCAAGTATATCGTAAGGGCTCACAATCGACCCACTCGAGCTTTGCCGGGTTATCTAAAGGTGTGAACATAGAAACCATCACCATGCCAGGAGTGATCGCCAGAAGGTTGGCGGTTAATAAAGGACATTTAATATTCTCGTGCTTTCATTCTTTTCTTGTCTTTTTGAGTTCAGTAAGGTTCTTGGGTACGACCATCGGAAAGACCGAGTGTGAAACCTATTTCCAGAAGATGGCCAAATACATAATCTCAGATAAATAATATACGTTATTTTGTCAGTATCAGAAGTTACTACTTAGCATTGAAATGACTTCGGTTAAAGATTCCATGATCTCATGGCCTAATGCTTTCACTTTAGCAGATGGCTCTATGAGATCTGGAACCTGAATGACGGTTAGACCTGCCTTAAATGCGGATACCGCTCCATTATCAGAGTCTTCAATTGCAAGGCATTCAGCAGTTTCTTCATTAAATCTCTCAGCCGCGGTTAAATACATTTCAGGATCAGGTTTTCCTTTTGATATTTCATCACCACCTAGTACAAAATCGAAAAAGCTTAATATTTGGGCATTAGAGAGCTTTATTAGCGCATTCTTTTTGCGGGATGATGTAACGACTGCCTTTTTCACTCCTTCTTTTTCTAAGTATTGTAATAGACTCAATGCTCCTTCTTTAAGAGGAACGGGTTTACCAAGCACTTCTTCATGATATTTCTCAAGCCAAAGTTCAGTAATGGCTTTATAAGGAAAGTTCTTACCATAGCCTTCCAAGAATATCTCTTTAGTTTTAGACCAATTTGTGCCAATACTTTGATAATAGACTTCCATATTCGGCTCAAAGTCGCATTCTCTACATGACTCAACAAACGTAGATAGGGATATACTTTCGCTATCTAAGAGTAGCCCATCCAGGTCAAAGATAACGGCTTTATATTTCATATATTCGAATTGTATCACAATCCCGAACAAGTTCTTAAAAGATAAGATTCATTATTTATTTGGAATGAATCTTATCTGAACTCTTGGCCTTGAGTTCAAGATATCTACGTTTCATAGTATCTCTGCTGACGTATTGGCCTGTTAGCTTTCGATATGATTCTGCCATGCGGGACCATCCCAGGTTATCTATTTCACGCATGCGCAAAACTATAGCAAAATCCACTGAAAGTCTCGGTCTACCCACTAATACCTTCTGTGTATTTATTGCCGGATATCTCCATGGTCCCGACGATTATTTCTCAACGTCTGATCTATCTTGTATCCCCTGAGATTCTTGATACCCATACGGTCTACCGGTGATGAAACATGACCCTGGATCATTGAATAGGTGGAGGCATAGTGAACGTATTTACGCACCATATCGAGGGTTGTGTGGCCCAATATTTGCTGCAATCTAAAGACATCTCCACATTCGTAAATCAGAAAGTTTGTGGCGAAAGTGTGCCTACAAAGGTGAGCATGCAGCCTTGATACGCCGGCTCTAATACCCCAACGTTTTAGTAGTAGTTTTATTGCGTTCGGTTGCAGTTGCTTTCCATCCATGGTAAGGAAGAGATAATCATCCAAGTCCCTATCGGGTTCTGGTCTGAAGTGGAACACATAGCGCCAGAGGAGCTTTTGCACGAGTGCCCCTATCGGTACTACTCTTTCCTTGGCTCCTTTGCCCATTACCTTGATATACCCCTCTTCAATATGTGAATCTTCGTATCGAAGATCGGATAGCTCGCTCTCTCTTATTCCAGTGCCAATGAAGGTAATTAGTATCGCCAGATCTCTACTGCCGATAGCCGTCAACGGATTTTGCACACTTACCAAATGATCGATTTCTTCGGTTATTAGTGGTTCAATAACTTTGATCGGTGCCTTTGGGATTTTGAGCGATGCAAGAATATTGTCAGTCAAATAGCCTTCGCCAAATAGCCAGGAACTGAATCCCTTGAGAGCCCGAGTTCGACATTGAATGGTAGCTGGCGACATATTCCTTTGTTGCTCGTAAATTACGAATTCTCTGGAGCTTGTCAGGTTAACTTCAGCTAGAATAGGTAACTTGTCAGTATTTTTCAAGAACTTGATGAATGCGCCTATCATCTCCCCATACCAGGTTATGGTCTTTGATGATTTGCCTTCTGCCCTCATACATTGAGAGAAATGGAGTACCAATTTGTCCAAGTCGATTTCTGCCATGTTGATATCTGACCACCTGATTGTTTTGTTTCCTGTTTTCAGCATATACTTGTCCACCTTTCTTTGGAATTGTCTGCTGGACAAGTAGAGACGGAAATACCCGGAAAAAAGTTAAGGCTAATCAGGGTGTCACTATTGGTCAAAATAGGAAAACCACCCTGGTTTTGGGTGGTTTTGTATAGCTATAGCTAGCTATGAATTAGCTTTGATCAAGTAGGCCGTACAGGTCTCGAACCTGTGACACCCTGATTAAAAGTCTGCTAGACGGTGTCCCAAGCAGTACTTTTGCGCTCAGTTTGGTATTATTCTATTTACTTCGAAAATCTTAATCTGTGCGTATAGTACCGTTCTTTGTTATTCAGTTGCATTCCGTCCGTTAGCTATTCGTTAGCTAAATATGTTCCTTTTTTATCTCCGAAGTAATAAACCGCTAAAAAGTGTGATGATCTTTGCTGTACTATCTACTTTGTTACTCTAGCTAATAATCTGGACTTTTGTTCAAAAGAGCAGGTTACTGATAATCAAGATAGGAGTAGAACCATACTTCATCGGTCTGTGGTTCGATGTAGTAGACTTCATTACCTATGGTGACCAGGTTAAGCATGTGTGGCTGATCGTCCTTATCAATTATGGTGACCGACATTAGAAAACCATCTTCACTCGCTATGCGCTGCAGATCTAGTGCGAAATCATCGCAATCATAGTTTTCACTCGATCGCTCAGTGCCATCAGGTCCATCCCAAATGTAAACGTTTTTGTCTGTATGATCATCCAATAGCCATTTCCTAAGTTCTCCCTTTGAAGAAAATTCCCTCTGCTCAGTTGGCTTCTCAACTATTACTTCTTCAACGACCTGACGTATGACATTACGATACTCAATTTCCTTCACAACTACTTCTTTGATAACCTCAACCTCACGTACGACTTCCTTTTCGACTATCACTGTAGCCGTTACTGGTTCACTCGTAAAAATGAAAATAGTGGCGGCAATAGCGGCAGTAGCCGCAACAATAATACTGACTATTGGAACCAGCGGCCTTGTCTTCGGGGTTATTAACCGCCTAATTCTTTCTGATTTCTCAATCAGAGTTTTTACCCTGGAGGGAGAAAAAGGCTGGGTCTGGGCGGAGGCAACTGGCAGTACAAACGAGTTAGGTTGGTTGGCACCCTCACTGATTGGTGAGCCGATGGTGGCCCGGGAGCTTACCGAGCTGGCCGTACAGAAAAAGGAACTGGCCTACAGACTGACCACCGTTCAGCAGGCATCGTCGCGAGGTGGGTTTTCCGTTGGGGGAATAGCACCGTTTTTCAGCGTGGTATTTATGCTCTGGATGTTCTCTTCGATGAGGAGAAGACCGGTGAGCCGGCGACGGTAAGAAGGGAACCATTTATGAAAATCAGAAGCACCTTAACAATTGAATATTCAGATTTAAGCCACGACTCCATCATTTGGAGAGTTCTTTAATCTGCTGCCTAGCCACTTCGATTGCCTGAGGATTGTTGGTCAGAGTGATGAACTTCTCGAAGTCAGCTTTTGCCTCGGCTTTTTTGCCCAGTTCACTGTAAGTGTATCCCCGGTTGTTGTAGGCATCAGCATACTGGGGGTTGAGGCGGATGGCCTCGTCGTAGTCACGAATGACCCGCTCAAACTGACCCAGGTTAGAGTAGGCACGGCCCCGGTAGTAATAGGCTACGGTAAGCTCGGGGTTGAGGCGGATAGACTCATCGTAGTCACGGATGGCCCGCTCAAACTGACCCAGGTTAGAGTAGGCACGGCCCCGGTAGTAATAGGCTACGGCATCCTCAGGGTTGAGGCGGATTGTCTCATTGAAATCCTGTGTGCCCCGCTCAAACTGACCCAGGTTGACGTAGGCGATGCCCCGGCTGCTATAGGCCACGGCATCCGATGTATCCTCGGGATTGAGGCGGATGGCCTCACCGTAATCCTGTATGCCCCGCTCAAACTGACCGAGGTTATAGTAGGCGTTGCCCCGGTTGTTATAGGCCAAGGCATATCCAGGATTAAGGCGGATGGACTCATCGTAGTCACGGATGGCTTGCTCAAACTGACCCAGTTCATAGTAGGCGTTGCCCCGGTTGTAATAGGCCACGGCATCCTCAGGATTGAGACGGATGGTCTCGTCGTAGTCCTCGATACCCCGCTCGACTTTCTCCTGCAGTGTTATCTTTTCCTCTTCTTT
>SDBV01010492.1_pt1 | contig 12121 bp, 10 predicted proteins | sample 2277081 | NCBI WGS metagenome assembly SDBV01 (sample SAMN10402039, study PRJNA504765) | marine sediment metagenome | isolation source: marine sediment core GS10_PC15, 223 cmbsf | place: Arctic Ocean: Southern Knipovich Ridge | collected 2010 | reverse complement strand
CACCGTGGTATCGCATTGATCTATGCAGGACGAGAGAGAAGAGACGAATGGATTTCTCAAGAGCCTGGGATTTCCCGAGCTGAGGGAACACTCCTCCTTCAATCATTTCGATTTCACACGCCCCTCGAGACGGATTCTTGTCATAGGTCCTATGGGCTCAGGGAAAACAGAGTATTCGTCCCGTGTTTGGAGAGACTCTCAGGTTGTGCAGAAAAAATCCGAGGGCGTCACAGCCTATACCAGGACCGGACTGGCAGATAGAAGGCGCGTCTTCTTCATCCGATCCACTCTCGACAGGGATCGATTTCCCGACTACCCGAAGAACGCCCTTCCCTTCAGGGGAGGTTATGAGACCTGCGGTGAGTGCATCGCGGATATTCGCACCTCCTTCGATCTTGAAGCGCTCTTCGAGCAGCATCCGGAAATAGGTACGTGGATAGTCGACGAGGCGGCTTTCTATGAGGAGAGGATCGCCTACATCGTGCATCGGGAGTCGGAGAGGAGGGGATTGATCTTTATCTTTCCCACACTGATTCTCAATTTTCGCAGAGAGATATTCAATTCGACGGCCAGGCTGCTCCTGGAAATGGCAACCGACGTCTTCCCGCTGACCGCCTACTGTGAGCATCCCGATTGCGTGAACGACGCCTTTTACACCTACCGCTTCTACCTGGTAGAGGATGAGGAGTGTCCGGCACTCTACTTCGATCCTCTTATCATCGTGGGCGGTGATCGGGAGAAGACCGATCCCAGAGAGCCGAACTACTGCTCCCGTTGCGACGATCATCACTATCTCCCGGGCAAGGAATACACCTACCTGATCCTGAAGCCATTGGGGGAGGAGGCGGCTCAATCCAAGCTCGATCCCCTTATAAAAGAGTTGGAGCTCATCAAAAGCAGAATCGAAACATCCCGGCTCTATCGGCATTTTCTAGAAAAGTGCGACGAGGCCGGTGAGCGGGAGATGCGGATGCATGCCCTTCAGGTTCCCTGCATCGCGGAGAAGGTGCTGATCTTTCTCTTTGCAGAGGAGAACCTTCTCACCAAATCCCAGTTGGAGCGTATTATCGGCGATCTCGAACTGGACAGGGAGTATATCGAGAGGCGTCTCGCCGATAACGGGCGCACCCTGGACTGAGGCCGTCGAATTTTTTTAAACAACTTATCATCTGTATGCTTGACGCGGCGAATTCCCCAGTCTATTGTAGAGTATAATATTATGGAGGTGTAAAATGGGAAAGAAAGTACTACTCACAGGAGTCATGTTTCTGGCGCTGGCTACGGTGCTCTTCGCCAGTGGCGGAGCGGAGGAGCTGGGTACCGAAGAGAACCCAATCATCTGGTCTTTTGTGCCCTCCGGTGAGATGGAGAGAGTGGCTGCAGGCGCCCAGTCCGTTGCCGATCTGCTTCACGATCAAACGGGTCTGTACTTCAAGACCAACGTGGCTACCGAGTACGCCGGTGTCATCGAGGCGCTGGCCAGTGATCCGCCGGAAGCCCACATGGCTTCCCTCGCCACCTTTGCCTACGTTCTCGCTTCAGAGAGGGGCGCAGCCGAGGCTGCCATGGTATCCGTTCGTTACGGGAGCCCCACATACAATGGGCAGCTCATCGCCGGAGTTGATAGCGGGATAAACAGCGTTAAGGATCTCAAGGGCAAGACCTTTGCCAGACCCGATCCTCTCTCCACCAGCGGATGGATCATTCCCATGCTGACCATGCGAGCCGCAGGCATCAATCCCGAATCGGATCTCAAAGAGATCGTGGATGCGGGGAGTCACGACTCCGTGGTTGCAGCCGTCTACGGCGGTGATGTGGACGCCGGGGCGACCTACGTCGATGCCCGGACCAGGATCGAGAAGGATCATCCGGATGTCATGGAGAAGGTCAAAGTGATAGGGGTGACAGAGGATATTCCCAACGACGGTGTGCAGTTCCATCCCTCAATTCCACAGGAGATGCGGGACATTATCGTCAAGGCACTGCTCGAAATAATTTCGACCGAGGCGGGAAAAAAAGCCTTCAAAACAGCCTATCAGTGGAATGATCTGGCGGTACACGACGACACCTTTTATGATCCCTTCAGGCAGGTTCTGCAGGCTGCCGGCGTGAGTGTTAAGGATCTCATGAAGTAAAGACACCGGAGGTGAAGCCCGCCGCAGGTGGGCGCCCACCGCAGGTGGGCAGCTACCGAAGGTGGCAAGTTTCTGAAGCTTAAAAGGCAAAGCCTCAAGCTTCGAAACTGCAGGGAAACGAGGCGAGGTCCCTTTACGGCAAAGCAATAACCGCGAGGGGACCTCCTTTAAAGAAAGCAATGCTTGAAATCAAAAATCTGACCAAAGTCTATGACGATGGCACTGTCGCCCTCCGTAACGTAAGCTTCGAGGTCGAACCCGGGGAGTTTCTCGTTGTTATTGGCCTCTCCGGTTCAGGTAAATCCACCCTTCTCAGGTGTATAAACCGTCTTATCGACCCCACCGAGGGAACGATCATCTGGGACGACGAAGACATAACGGCCTTGGAGCAGGACCAGCTTCGGCATATCCGCCGCAAGATCGGCATGATCTTTCAGCATTTCAATCTCGTAAAACGGTCGTCGGTGTACACGAACGTTCTCTCCGGTCGGCTGGGATACGTGAACCCCCTTTCGACCCTTCTGCATCATTTTCCTTCCAGGGACAGGAAGATGGCCATGGATGCCCTCGAGAGATTGGGTATCGCGGACCAGGCTCACAAGAGGGCCGACGAGCTGAGCGGGGGGCAGCAGCAGCGCGTTGGAATCGCGCGGGCCCTGATGCAGCAGCCAAAAATGATTCTGGCCGACGAGCCTGTGGCCAGCCTCGATCCCGTGCTGGCTCACTCTATTCTGGGGTATCTCGAGAAGCTGAACCAGGACGAGGGGATCACGGTGTTCTGCAGCCTGCACTACCTGGATCTCGTTCAGCGGTACGCCACCCGTGTGATCGGTCTGCGAGACGGTCAGATCGTTTACGAAGGATCACAGGAGGAAATTCGGCGCATGACGGATGAGGAGTTCAAGGATATCTACGGCGAGGAAGCGGTGCGCGTTGGTGTGGGCAAATCGGAGGAAGCGGACACGTGACGGACTCATCGATTAGTCGAGAGAGTGAGAAGCAGAGCTGGGTACCTGCGCCAGCTGCCGGCGTGATCTCCCTTTTCATCCCCGGTTTGGGACAGCTTCTATCTCGCCAGATCCAGCGGGGTCTGCTTCTGCTGGCATCGACCTTGACCATCGTCCTTCTACTTGGATGGCGTATCAACCTGCTCGCCCACAGGGAGCCTACGGTCTGGGCCATGATCACAAAGGCCATCCGGAGGCGCCCCTTCTTTATCGGGCTCGTCGTTGTGTGTACCGTGATACTCTGGTTGTGGATAGCTCTGGATGCCTACAGGTGCGCCCGGCTGAGGGCTGCCGGGCCGAGGGGTGGCTTGAAGCAGCGTCGGGCCCGTGTGGGAATATTTGTTCTCATCATCTTCACGTTCTTCTCTCTGGGATGGCAGATCAGCGAGATCGATCTCGTCAAGATGATCGCCGAGCTTCCCGATGCCTGGCCTCCCCTCTCCCGGGTGCTCTGGCCCTGGGCGGCTGCCGTAACGCGGGATACCCAGGAGGTGAGTGCGGGTGCGAAGATTCTGGTGCCCTGTGGTGAGAATCCTCCACCTGCCCCATTGGAAGAGCCGGGCAAACCCCACATGGTATCCACTCCCACCTGCGGAGACCTGACCCAGAGAGATGCCAACAGTCGTGATATAGCGGGTACGATGCTCAATCTGAGGGGGAAGCGATTCACACCCAATACGGAGACCGAGATCTGGTGGGAGGATCCTATAGGAAACGAGTTCCAGATGCGTCAGAAGGGAGAGTATGTGACGGTCATGACGGACGATCGGGGTAGCTTTGAAATCGATGTCGTCATGCCCTACCGGCTCATGCCTCCGAGTATGAGGGGTCGCCAGATACACTGGATAGTGGCCAAACAGATCTCCCCGGTCGGAGGATTGAAACCCAGTGAGGCGCTGCTCCTGTGTATCGGACGGATGGTGGAGACCATATTCATGGGTATGATGGCGACTATCTTCGGAATCATTTTCTCCATCCCCGTGAGTTTTTTGGCGGCAAGGAACCTGATGTCAGGCTCTCCCGTAACAATGGCGATCTACTACGTCACTCGCACGATTTTGAACCTCGTCCGCTCCATCGAGCCCCTGATATGGGCCCTGATAGCTGTCGTCTGGGTGGGACTCGGGCCCTTTGCAGGGATAGTGGCTCTTACCGTTCACTCCGTTGCCGCCCTGGGCAAGCTCTACTCGGAGGCGATCGAAAACATAGACAAAGGACCCATCGAGGCGATTCAGGCGACCGGTGCAACCCGGCTTCAAACCATTATGTATGCGGTTGTTCCTCAGATGATCGTGCCCTTTGTCTCCTTCTCGATATACCGTTGGGATATCAACGTCCGCATGTCTACGGTTATTGGTCTCGTAGGGGGCGGGGGAATCGGTTTTCTGCTTGTCCAGTACATCCGACTGCTGGACTACAGGTCAGCAGGAATTGCTGTGTGGTTCATTGCCGTTGCCGTGGCTTTGCTCGACTACGTGAGCTCTGAGATCAGACAACGCTTTATCTGACAGAGACGCGGGATGCCGTATTGATCGAAAAAGTTATCAAGAGAGACGGAAGAATCGTTCCGTTTAACCGTGAAAAGATCACCCTGGCCATTCTCTCCGCAGCCATAGCCGTAGGCGGGCGAGACCGCGAAGCGGCAGAGCGGGTGAGCGATGACGTGGCCGAGCGTCTGGAGCGACGAAGGGAAGAGGGTACCTATCCCTCGGTTGAAGAGGTCCAGGATCTCGTCGAAAAATCCCTCATAGAGAGAGGGCACGCCAGAACGGCCAAGGCCTATATCATCTATCGCTACGAGCACACCCTCAAGCGCGCCGGGAAAGACTCACTGACCTACAGTTCCGACAATATACCCTATCGAAAGCTCTGGCAGGCTCTCGTCTGGTCGGTGGATAACAACTGTAATACGCTGGAGCATCTCAGGCAGAGCGTGGAGGACGGTAAATTCCCGGAGCTGGTGAAATCCTCAGAGCAGTTCTATGAAGAGGAGCTGGATCGTGTGAATCGTGCGATTATGGACAGGATCGATGATCTGAGGATCATCATCGTGTCGGGACCTTCCTCGTCCGGTAAGACGACAACAACCATCAAAGTCGAAGAGAGACTGAAAAGTAAGGGTTACTCCCTCGTTGCCTTGAATGTTGACAACTACTACTACGATTTGGCGTCCCATCCGAAAGATTCTTCCGGCGATTACGATTACGAGACACCTCAGGCGATTGATCTCCCACTGGTGAATCAGCATTTGAGGGATCTGTTGGACGGGAAGGCGATCGAGGTGCCCTACTACAACTTCAAAACAGGTAACAGGGAGGGTGTTTCGGGAGAGATGTCGATTGGGGAGAGGGAGATCATCCTGATCGATTCACTGCACGGCATGTTCGAAGATATGACAAGTGGCATAGCCGAAGAGAAGAAGTTCAAGCTCTATATAGAAACCCTTTCTCAGATCGAGGGAAGAGACAAGCGCTTCATACGCTGGGCTGACGTGAGGATGCTCAGGAGAATGGTGCGGGATATGCAGTTCCGTAACTACAATCCCGGTCAGACCATCGCCCATTGGCATTACGTCAGAAGGAGTGAGCTGAGGTATATCATCTCGCGTTTACAGCAGGCCCATGCCGTTATCAACAGCTACCTTGCCTACGAACTGCCTTTGATGAAGAATCGGCTGGGAGACTTTTTTCCCAGGTTCATCGAGGAGTTCAAAGATGATTCGGATCGAGAGGATGCCTTTGAACGGGCCGTGAGGGTGAACGATATTTTCGAGCAGATTCCTTCGTGGCAGGATGAGAGTGTGATTCCGAAGTATTCGCTGTTGCGGGAGTTTCTCGGAGGCAGCGGCTATTCATATTAGGTTTGTATATTGACGGCTCGAAAGAATGAAGATACCATCAAACAAATCGATTGAGGGAGGATGAGGAGATGAGAAAAAGCGCGAAAAGCATTCTCGTAGTCGCAACCGTGTTACTGGTAGTCTTTTCAGTACTCTTTGTATCATGCACAAAGAAAAAGGAACCCGTAGCAGCGGCGGATAAGGAAGAGAAGAAAGAGAAAGTAATCGTCGCCATGGCGACCGACGTCGGCGGGCTGGGGGACAAGTCTTTCAACGACGGTTCCTACGGGGGTCTTCAGAAGGCGGCGGATGAGTTTGGCCTCGAGGCTCGAGTTGTCGAATCGAAACAGCAGACCGATTACATACCCAATCTCAGCGGCCTGGCCGAAGATGGTGCCAAGGTCGTTTTTGCCGTGGGTTTTCTCATGGCCGAAGCTATTGTCGAGGCGGCCAACAACAATCCCAATACCCATTTCGCCGGTATAGACATCTGGCTCGATCCGGAGAAGGCCCCTAAAAATGCCCTCGGGCTTCTCTTCAAGGAGCAGGAGTCGGGTTATCTTGCCGGTGTGCTTGCCGGTCTGCTGACAAAGGAATACGCCGGCGCCTCTCCGAAGCTCAACGACAAAAATGTGGTGGGGGCGGTTCTGGGAATGGATATTCCCCCGGTGGAGAGGTTCCAGGCCGGATTTTACGCAGGAGTCAAATCCGTCAATCCTGATTGCCAGGTCATCTCCGTAGTATCCGGTTCTTTCAACGACCAGGCCAAGGGAAAGGAAGCGACCCTCGCTCTGATCGAGCAGGGTGCCGATATCGTCTTCCAGATTGCCGGCCTTACAGGAGTCGGCGTTATCAATGCGGCAAAGGAAAAGGGTATACTGGCTATCGGAGTCGATGTGGATCAGAGCGCCCTTGCACCTGATACCGTGATCACCTCGGCGGTCAAGGGAATCACTCAGGCAACGTACCTCACAGTTAAGAGCGTGGTGGATGGTACATTCGAAGGGGGGAAGAATTTTGTTTTCGGAATCAACGAGAACTCCACTGGAATCGCTCCCTACCATAACTTCGATTCCATTATTCCCCAGGCAGTCAAGGACGCAGTGAATAAGACGATCGACGACATGAAAGCCGGAAAGATAAATGTTCCTGCCACACGAACGGATGCCGGTTACAAGGGTTGAACTGATCTTCTGCGACTAACGATCATTACAGGGCTGTCTCATCGTGATGGGACAGCCCTGTTTCACTCAGAGAGAGGCTACGAGGCTACGGAATCAGAGAGAAGTAACAGAAATGTCCAGTTTTTTATCCATTCTCAATGAGGATCTGATTGTTGCTACGATCCGGCTTTCGACTCCCATCACCTTGGCAGCTGTTGGAGCCACAATCTGCGAGCGGACGGGTATCGTAAACATCGCCATGGAAGGGCTCATGATTATGGGGGCCTTCTTCTCGGCGCTCTTTGCCTATACAACGGGGAATCCGTGGATTGGACTGATGGCCGGCATGATCTTCGGTGGGATTTTCTCCCTCCTCCATGCATTAGCAACGGTGACATTTCACATCGATCATGTGGTATCCGGCGCGGTTCTCAACATCCTCTCATTCGGAATTACGCGCTATCTGCTCATACTCTCGTTCGGGCATCCGGGAACCAGTGAGCAGATTCCCGTATACCTCGGAGAGTTTGAGTATGCCATACCGCTGCTCTCTAAAATTCCCATTATAGGAAGGGCTTTCTTCTCCCAGACTCCCATCGTTTACATGTCCTTTATCATTGTTATATGGTTTTCCTTTTTTCTCTACCGTACAAAGATGGGACTGCATATGAGAGCCTCCGGGGAACATCCCCTCGCCTTAGAGACCCTGGGAGTGTCGGTGTACAAGATGCGGTACGGGGGTATCATCATTTCCGGCCTTACGTCGGGACTTGCAGGCGCTTACCTGGCCATCGAGAACAGCAACGCTTTCACGGAGGGCATGACCAATGGCAGGGGATTTATCGCTCTGGCGGCAAATATTTCGGGAGGCTGGAATCCTATTGGGTCATTTTTGGCTTCCCTTTTTTTTGGTTTTGCCGATGCCCTGCAGTACAGGGTTCAGGCGATAAGTCACGCTATCGAGTGGCTCACAGACGTTCCCTCCGAGATATTCATCATGTTCCCCTATATGGCGACGGTTATAGTCGCCGCCGGACTGGTGAGGCGCTCGAGACCTCCCAAGGCTATTGGAATGGATTTCATAATAGAAGAGGAGAGGATGTAGAGATGGCTTCTGAGATGCCTTTGAAATCGGAGGATCGAGTCATTCTCGAGATGACGAACATCACGAAAGAATTTCCCAAGGTTTTGGCCAACGACAACATCAGCATCTATCTGAAGGAGGGAGAGATTCTGGGACTGCTGGGTGAAAACGGTGCGGGTAAATCAACCCTGATGAACATCCTCTACGGCCTCTATTCTCCAACATCGGGAAAGGTCCTGCTCAACAGAAACGAGGTGAGCTTCCAATCTCCCAAGGAGGCCATCCGAATGGGCCTTGGTATGGTTCATCAGCACTTTATGCTCGTAGAAGATCTGACGGTCACCGAAAATATCATTCTGGGCATCGAGCCGGGTAAGGCCGGTGTCATCGATTACAGAGCAGCACGGGAGGCAGTGGTCGGGCTTTCAGAGAAGTACCATCTGGCAATTAATCCTGATGCAAAGATAGGTTCTCTCTCTGTGGGTCTGCAGCAGAGGGTGGAGATCCTCAAGGCCCTTTACAGAGATGCCAAGATTCTCATTCTGGATGAGCCTACATCTGTTCTGACACCCCGGGAGGTGGAGGAGCTTTTTGACGTTATCCGGGAGCTGAGAAACACCGGGGTTGCGATCATTATAATCACCCATAAGCTGGTAGAGATCATGGCTATATCCGAGAGGGTCTATATCTTGAGACGGGGTCGGCTTGTTGGGGAGAAGAGGACCGACGAGGTGACAAAGGAAGAGCTGGCCAATCTCATGGTGGGAAGAGACGTCGTGTTGACCGTTCATAAGGAGGAGAAGAATATAGCGGCGGATCCTGTTTTCGAGATTATTGGTCTTACCATAGAGAGCGAGAGGGGCATCAATGCCGTAACCGATCTTTCCCTCAACGTGAAACCTGGAGAGATCGTCGGTGTTGCCGGAGTCGACGGGAACGGGCAGAGAGAACTGGCCGAGTGTGTCATGGGATTGAGGAAGGTCAACGGCGGCAGCGTTTTCTTTAAAGGGAAAAACATCACGAATCTATCAACGAAACAGAGAATTCGTCAGAAATTTTCCAACGTACCGTCGGACAGGCAGAGGTTTGGTCTCGTGATGGGCATGAAAGTCTCGGAGAACTGTATCATGGGTGAGCACGACAGAGATCCCTTCAGCCGGGGCATCAATCTGAATCTTTCCGCCATCGCTGAGTACGCGGAGAGGCTCGTCGAAGAGTTCGACATCCGCACTCCCTCGGTAAACATACCTGTCTCAAACCTCTCGGGCGGCAACCAGCAGAAAGTGATTCTGGCGAGAGAGTTTTCCCGGAAACCCGAATTTCTGCTTGTATCGCAGCCTACCCGGGGACTCGATGTGGGGGCGATTGAATATATCCACACACAGATCCTGAAGATGCGGGATCTGGATGTCGCAATCCTCCTTATCTCCCTCGAATTGGAGGAAATCTTCTCTCTCTCTGATCGGATTCTGGTGCTCTACGAGGGAGAGATAATCAAGGAGTTCAGAGCAGAGCAGACGGACGAGCGAGAGGTTGGATTCTACATGACAGGCGGGCAGAGGGATAGTGCAGAAGAGCCCAAAAGGAACGCGTATGCGGATACAACAGCTTAAGGGTGTGGTCCTTACCCTTGCAGGAGCTCTTGCGGCGGCGGGAGTGGTTCTGTACATCGCCTCATACTTCTATGGCATCCTGCTGATACTCGGCGCCGTGGCCATGATCATCATCTACAGGGCAAAGACCATGGAGCGGGAGATCTTCAACGATGAGCTGAAGAGATTCGCAAGGAACCTCATCATTCCTGTGGTTGGGATCCTCATCGCCATAGTTATCGGGGCGGTGATCATGGCCTTTACGGGGCATGATCCCATCACGGCCTACGGGGCGCTTTTCTACGGCGGTTTTGTCAAGAACTGGCACGTCTCCCTGTTGAACGCCGCTCCCCTGATCTTTACCGGTCTCTCTGTAGCCTTTGCCTTCAAGGCGGGACTCTTCAACATCGGGGCTGAAGGACAGTACTACGTGGGGGCCATGGTTGCGGCATTTCTGGGTATCTATTTCAATCTGCCGCCGATCATCTCCATTGTGCTGATATTTCTCATCTCCGGCCTTGTGGCGTGCCTCTACAATTTTGTACCGGCCTTCCTGAAGGTGAAAACAGGAGCCCACGAGGTCATCACAACCATGATGTTTGCCCACATCGCCCGCTTCGCCTCTTCGATATTTATCCGCGGCATGGGCGGTCATCCCGATACCTCAAAGCACCCCTATGTAACCGATCCCATTCTCGAGTCTAACTGGCTTCCCCTCTTCAAATCCTTTCTTCCGCGGGCCAACTACAGACTGCATATGGGTATCATCATCGGGATTCTGATGGCCCTCTTTGTCTACTATATTCTCTACTACACCAAGTTCGGATTCGAGATTCGGGCGGTCGGATTGAATCCTATGGCAGCCAGGTCGCAGGGCATCTCTGCATCGAAAAACATATTCCGGGCCCTTCTCTTTGCGGGATTTTTGGCCGGATTGGCCGGATTCAATCAGGTATTGGGCCTGGATCACAAGCTCTTCGAGAATCTCAGCGCCGGATACGGCTGGAACGGCATCTCGGTGGCCCTGCTGGCCTCAAACCATCCCATCGGCGTCATATTCACGTCGATTCTCTGGGGCGCTCTGGATGCCGGAGGACAGTACATGGCCAGGACCGTTCAGACTCCTAACTCCATCGTTGAGATCATAAAGGGAATCATCCTTTTCCTGGTGGTGGCCAGGTATATCTATGCCTACATCGGAAATCGATTGAGAAGACGACGTCGGGTACGGTTGCAGAAGACATGAGGAGCGAGTTTTGAGTAGAGCCCGTATAACGGATGCAGTGAAGGGGGGGCGTGTTCTGGTCTCCGATGGAGCCTGGGGGACCTTTCTGCAGGTGAAGGGATTAAAGTCGGGGAAGTGTCCGGAGATGTGGAACCTGGAGCATCCCGAAGAAGTTCGTGACATTGCGCGGCGTTACTCTCAGGCCGGCTCTGATATGGTCCAAACCAATAGCTTCGGCGGGAGCGCGATCAAGCTGCAGCTCTACGGTCTGTCAGATCGGGCAGAGGAAATCAACGAGTCCGCTGCAAAGCTCTCGAGGGAAGGGGCGGGAGATGAGAGGTGGGTCATTGCTTCGGTCGGGCCCACAGGCAAGATGCTCGTGATGGGAGATGTCTCGGAAGGGGAGTTGCTCGAGGCGTTCAAGCAGCAAGCGGCAGCCCTCGCCAGGGGAGGAGCCGATGCGATCTGTATTGAGACCATGAGCGCCATCGATGAAGCGGTTCTGGCCGTGCGGGCGGCGAGGGATCGTACGGAGTGCGAGATCATCTGTACCTTTACCTTTGACCGGACGGTGCAGGGGGATTACAGAACCATGATGGGAGTCTGCCCTGCCGATGCGGCCAAGGCTTCGATCGAGGCGGGCGCTCACATAGTAGGTACCAACTGCGGCAACGGTTTTGCAGGCATGATCGAGATAGTCGAAGAGATACGCGCGGCCTCCGCGCAGGCTCCTATTTTAGTGCACGCCAATGCGGGCATTCCCCAGAATAGAGGTGGGAAGATTGTCTTTCCCGAGACTCCGGACCAGATGGCCGGTCTCGTTCCCGATCTGATCAAGGCCGGAGCGAATATTATTGGCGGATGCTGCGGTACAACCCCGGATCACATCAGGGCTATTCGCGAAGCCGTGGATCGACTCTCCTGATAACGATGGGTCCCCCGTCCGGAAAGGCATCGAAGAGCAGGAATCCTTCCTCCCTCATCTCACTCCACATGAGCTGTCCATTCTGGTGAACCTCGGTGTTTTTCCACGTTTCTGACAATCTGAGTTTCACGGTCAGAGCCTGATCAAAGAT
>SDBV01010491.1_pt1 | contig 12122 bp, 15 predicted proteins | sample 2277081 | NCBI WGS metagenome assembly SDBV01 (sample SAMN10402039, study PRJNA504765) | marine sediment metagenome | isolation source: marine sediment core GS10_PC15, 223 cmbsf | place: Arctic Ocean: Southern Knipovich Ridge | collected 2010 | reverse complement strand
ATAAAACCTTTTGTTCACTCGGCGCAGTGCTTCTCGTGATTCCTTCTTGCCCATTCCATGGCGTATCTCTTTCCGCAGACGGGACAAGCATAGTTCCTGGGCATGCTCTTGGAATGGTGCCTGGTTGCGCAGTTCGTATTCGGGCTTCCGATCTTGACCTCCATAACATTTAAGTTATGCCATGGAGATTCCCTCATTAATCATCCCGGAACAAGTCCAAGGAGATTTATAAATATAGCGGGGGGAGGATTTGAACCTCCGACCTCCAGGTCATGGGCCTGGCGAGCACTCCAGACTGCTCCACCCTGCTATGGACTCACCGGGAATCGAACCCGGTCCACCTTCTTGCAGGGAAGGTATGCCACCATTGCACTTTGAGCCCTGAAAAAAATAAAATAAAAAAAATAAAAATGACGTATTGTTACTCCTTAAGGCAAATTACTTCCTTAGGTTTTGTATCATCCGTGGCGTTCCACTTTTCAACGCTTGTGATTTCAGTGTCCTCGTCCACTTCATAATGCATACTTACATCATACTTAGACTTCTCACTCGCTTCACCCTCTTCCTTATATTTAAGTTTGATGGTGAAATTAATGTCATGCTCATCTTCATCATAAGCGATCGTATATTTATCATATACTTTCCTCACCGAAACTTCTTCGAAGTCGTATCCTTCCAGCAAGTCACATTCCTCTCCTGCGTCATCCTCTTCATCCTCAACAAATCTCATAAAATCCGTGACTGCCAGGTCTAAAAGATTTGGCGCTGGAATCTCCACAATCGTTTCTTCGGCTGGAACTTCCACAAGAACTTCCTTTATGACTTCAACTTCCTTGGTCACTGTCACAGTTGTTGGAAACCAAGCTGCTCCGCCTATTCCACCCACAAGAAGACCCGCGATAACAAGTATTGTCACTAACCAATTTTCCATTTTTTACCTCCCGTTTTGTCCCGGCTGGGCACATTTAATTGTGTAGCTACACAAACTACCATAAAATAAGTATGTCCCATCTCTTTAAAAAGCTATTTGTTCTCCTGGCGTATATGGTGTATTTTACCCCACATATAGGTCTGTGCTGGAATACACTACTCTCTAAGAACAAAAGCATTTAAAAGATGCTTTCACCCCTCTTAAAAGAGAAAAAGGCTGCCCCAACTTCTTTCACACCGGTATGCAGCCCACTTTTCTCAAAGACTATTTGTTCGCGTACCAGTTCTTCAACAGATAAACTACTGGTCCTGCAATCCATGCGTATTGTGCCGGGACTGTGGCCAGCAAAGCCAACCCGAAGGGCACTAAAAGCACCGCTGAGTTCTTCGCCGTCTTTCCCAGTCCTATCCAAAAGCTATATTTTACCTTTTGCATTTTTCCTCCTGTTTATTATTTGAACATGCCGGGTTCAGCAAGTGAGTGGTCTCTCCTTCCAGGTTCGTGTATTCGATCAGGCAATAAAGAGGCAGGCAGGCGGCTTTCTCCTGCTCTCTTGTCTCTCTTGTCGGTTCGAGTATCTGGATGGTCACCAGCACGACAAGGGCTATCGCCGTCAGGATCATCAAAATGAATACTATCGATTTCTTGTCCATGTTCATTTATAGCATGCGGTGTTCACGAGCTGGATCGCCCTGTCCTGGTCCAGCTGGATGTTGATGGGCTGGCACTTCATCGCTATTCCCACCAGCTCACCCACCATGGACGTGAACTGGTCGTCCGCCCCCTTCTCGTAATACATCTGCTTCGCAACAAGGAACGTTGCCAACAGCAGTAAGACCACTAGAATTATCCCAACAATCAACCATGTCTTGTTTATTTCCATTCTGGTCATCGCCTGAATTGGAAGGATGGCTTAACTTTTAAAGGTTCCTAGTCCAGCTTGATCTTGGCTGTCTTGGCTATCTCACCTATCTTCCTCATCTCCTCCTTGATTGATTCCATGGCCTCCCCGAGGACCCTGTGCCTCATCCTGAGGAAATCATGGCTCATCCTGACCTCTGTTTCCATGGTTATGCTCAGACCCTTTTCCGTGACCTTGATTTTCTTCACTTTTCCCTTCCTTAATTCTTCCATTTTACCTCCTTCTAAATTGTGTACTTTATTCTGGCTCCCTCTATTTTCTCATTTTGATTTATTACCGATGTCTTGAAAAAGTAAAAATTAGTCTGGTTGTTTACCGGGTTCCCCGCTATTGACGTGTCCTCTGTCTCGACATTCGCGGAAGCCACATTAACAAGGGTCCCACTCTGGTGCGTCCCCTTGATTAGATTCCATGACTCTGCCGCGCTCGTGCCATAAACAATCACGGCCGTTATGGTCGCGCCATGGGGCAGGTGCACCGGTGCAACCATGGCTGTTCCAAGCAATGTCTTTGCCACTGCATAGCCCGTTGCTAGCTCATAGTTAATATAATCTGTATTGGGCGTGTCGTCTTTGAAATCCGTTCCAGAGCAACTCCAGTATTTCGTCCCTGTCAGGTTCCCGGCGTTATTCAAGTCATATCCCTGGAGATCCATGTCGCCCCAGACCTCTACCCCTACCGTATTGTCTCCTGCGCTTGGGATAAGGAATATCTTGTACCCGCTCGTTGTCCCCAGCGTGAGGGCCGCCGTATTTGACACCTGCCTGACAGCGTCAATATTGTACCCCGCCATGGCCAAATTCTGGGTCGCTGTGTGGTCCCCCAGGTCGTCTCCTGGCCCCTCCGTGTCGACATAGTACTTGGTCGCGGCGTCCTGGTTCGATGAGGGGTTTGTCAGGTTCACTATCTTGTTGCTGTTCATGTCAATTTGCCCCCATACTTCCACGTCCGCGTTCCCATCCCCGTTGCTCGGAATCAGATAGATGATGTACCCGCTCGCTGTTCCAAGCGTCAGGGCCACTGTGTTGTCAATCTGCCTGACGTTGTGCAATGTCGCTCCCGACAGGTCCGTGGTCATGAACCCACCAACTGTAGTGTCCGCGTTCTGGTTCGCATACTCGTCGGCGTACTCGTCGTATGTCTGCTGGGACCTGAAATCCTTGTCTATGCCCGCCATGACTTCCTCCACTTTCTTTGTCAGCCTGGCATATGCCGCGTTCGTGACCTGCAAAGTGAGGTACTCTATCCCGCCGGTTGCTCCCCTCTCTATCCCGACTATCCTGACGTCCTCGTTCGTGACACCCTGGCTCCTCGCGTTCAAGGTGATCACATCACCACTCACCAGGCCTTGGTTGGGATTCAATACCTCGAAGTCATACACCTTCACTGGATCCTTCAGCCTGGCCACCTCGGCGTCCGCCAGGATGTTCGCCTGGCCCTGTGTTGTTATCTTGGGATCCCTTATTATCTTCGTGATTATCCCATATGTGCTCTGGCTTGATGCGTCCTTCCCGTATGTTGGATAGTTACTTACAATTCTCGTCTCTCCCTCGCTCTTCCCGTACACCAGGACCTTGTTTCCAAGTGGGTAGTTCTTCGTCACCCTTATGTTGCTTATCTGGAGGCCGGCGTTGAATGTCGCCACGCTTGCCGAGCTTCCCTTGTGGTCCAGTATGTCCACCTCTGAATTGGGGTAGTCTATGCCGACATCTTGGGCGGTCGCCTCTGTCAGGTCCCTTATGACATTCCACAGGCTGTCCGTTTTGTTCGCCCTGTAATCCACGCTCGTCCCGGCCTCCACAGTCCCGGCCGTGAAGTAATTGCTCTCTCCTATGACCGCGTTGAATATTGTCGCGCTGGCCGTCGAGCTCCATGGTGATCCGGAGTATGCCCCGTTCTCAAGCCCGAGCCACCACTCGTATCCCATCGCATGGATGGAAACCCCGCCTCCCTCCAGGTAATCGATAAAATTCACAAGGCCGTGGAACTCGAGGGCGTCGTTCCTCCATATCTTCACCTCTGACCCTATCTCCGCCAGGGCTCTCTTGACCTCACCGGTCCCGCTTATGTTGACTTGGGCCTCGTTCACCTCGCTCAGCTTGTCGGAATAATTGAACCCTGCATCCGGGATGATTGTCCCGACTCCGGCACCCGTGCCCCAACTTCCGCTTGCGCTTCTGACCTGTATCCTGAAACTCATGAGCTGTACGCGTTCCTGAATTTAATCGTATAAGTGGCATCGAGGTTCGTCACCGTGATTGTCGCGGTTGTCGCTGCTGCTGCCAACTGGATCAAGCCGAATCCGTCAGTCGTCCTGGCCGTCCCTATCTGCGATCCTGCCACAGTGGTGTAGTTGTACTCCGTCACATACACGCCATCCCCGCTGTCGACCATCTGGATGAACTTTATCACAACTGCCTGGCCCGTTGTGAGGCTCGCCGCTGGGATTGTGATCTCGTTCCCAAGGCTGTCTGACACTGTTATGTCGCTCGCTCCGCTGGTCACAGTGCCTGCGATCTCCTCTATGAATGTCGTGACGTTCCCGGCGTTTGTCTTTTCCGCGCCCCCGTCTGTGTGGGTTTGCTGCGTGTTGTCGAACAAGACACTGATTACAGTCTCGAACGTGGCCACGTAATCGAGGAAGTTCGTCCGGCCCCCCGTGTGTGTCTTCTTGATCTCCTTTCCGAATCCCAGGTAGAACTTGTCCGTCTCGAAGTACAGCTTCTTCAACTTGGTGTTGTCCATGAAGTGCCCTGAAAGCGTCCTATAGTTCGTGAGCTTGCTTGACCCGAAGAAATGACCTGTCAACACGATTGTCTTGGGAATCGTGCCCCCACCGCTCACAAAGTAATGGTGCCTCTGGTATCCCACGTTCGTTATCGTGTAGTTCGAGCTTATAGCGTCGTCGAACGTGTTGGGGTTGTTCGGCCAGTTGAACGTGCTTGCCGATCCTGTGTAGTTCTCAATCTTCATTGTCATATTATATCCTCCTGGGCGAATGACTGGCTCCTCCTGCTCCTCTTCCTGAAAAATGACCTGATCCAGTCCGCGATGTAGTCATCCAGCCCCTTGATGTGTCCGAGGGGTCCTTTCGTGGCCGCGAATGTTACTTTCTCAAAGATGGTTCCCTCCGTGCCTATCCTCTTCGACTCTTTCATGTACGTGTTGACGCTCATTATGGCGGCGGCCAATGCCACAACTGCCGCGATCCCTATCAAAACAGCCGGGCTTCCCAAAAAAGCTATCAAGGCTATGAATGCGCTGCTGATTTTGAATACCGCAAAGGCCGCTGACAAAATCAATATGCTTGTGGTTATCTTCCCGAACAGGTCCGGATGCTCTTGTATCCAGCCAGCGAGCTGGCCGAGTTTGTTCGCGAACCATTCTATCTGCGGCTTCAGTGCTGTCCCTATGGAAAACTTTAATTTGAGCATGGCCAAGTCTATCCTGGCCATCGCGCCGGCAACGGCGGGCGCTCCCTTTGCCATTCCTATCAGGGCCGCTGCCCCTACAGTAGCCAGGACACCCAGCGTCCTTCTAAGCCTGGATGCGGATTGGTTCATCCTCACAAAGTCCGCGTTCACGCTCTTTCCGGCTGTCACCACCTGCTCCAGCCCTTTTTCCACCCTGTTAAGGCCTGCGAGTATTGCTTGCGTGTTTATGTCCCCACCTATCTCGATGGATCCAGCCATTACCATTTTTTCATCATCTCCTGAACTTTTTCCTCCCTCAACTGCTTTTCCTTGACCGCGTTCTTTATTTGCATGATGTCCTTGATGTCCCTAATCTGTGATCTCCTAAACTCATCTGGCCCTATTCCCCTCTCAAAAAATTGGTATTTTGCCCACAACATGGCTTCCATTGGATTTTCTAATGGGAATCCCTGGTCAGATGCGGTCTGAATCTTGAAGATCAACCTTTTTTTTCACCACTTCCCTCGTCAATCGAGTTGATCTTTGTAAGGATCTCACTGAAAACGATTGGCTTCAGCTTGCTCAGAAAGGACCATCTTTGGTCCTTGTTCAGTTGCTCCCATGCCTTGTCAACCCTTATCACCTTGTTGATCAATTCCTGGCTGTACGGGACCTGCTTCAGATTCCTTATCTTGCATTGCGTGATCTTCGCAAAGTTCTGCTTCGGCTTGTTGTCTGGCCCTATCTCTATGTACTCGTCCATCCAACTTGCCTCGTCCCCTGCGGTCGTCGGCTTGTAGACAAATGTCTTCTTGCCTATCACAAACTGTACCAACTCCTCTTTCACAAAGTCTTCTTCGTGTTCTACCATTTGTTTTACCTCCTGTTTATTTAGTAATCTGTAAGAGCGTCGTTCGCCACAATGCCCACAGACTTGATTGTCCCTACAACATCCACATTCGTGACCCCTTCCATGTTAGTTGGGCCAGTTGCTGCCTGGACATAAAGACCTGTGAACGTGAATGTAACATCGTCCGCAGGGCCTGATCCCCTTATCAACTCCAGCTTGTTCGTGCTCGGCACAACCACCTGGTCATGCCAGTCGTCGTAGTAGGTGTCATCCTTCTGGTTTATGTTGAACCTGCATGTGTACCTCCTGACCGTCGGAATCGGCTCTCCAATTGCCTGGTCCAGCGTTGCGTTGCAGTATCTCGCATCCTCCTCTGTGATGCCGTTGTCAACAGTTATCTCCCCAGAATTGACTTCTACAACTTCGCTTCCTGCGTAAGTCAATTTGGCCATTCTGAATTGGAATGCGTCGTCTGTGTTTGCTGCCACACTTGTTGTGCTGGTTCCTGCCGATCCTGATTTCCCCAAACAGTTTGCAACTACTGTAACGAATCCCTCTGCTGCGCCGAACCCCTTCGTGAATCGGATCGTATAACTTGTGATTATGCACCCGGTCAATGTGATCACATGGTCTGTTCCGCTTCGCTTGGCCCACTCGAGGGTGAATGACTTCACCGTGTCTGTCGCAGTGAATGTGTGCACTGTCGGAGTCGTTCCTGTGTTCGTGACTGTTCCATGCGCGCAATACCTGATGAACTTCCAGTTTGTCGGGTTGAACGTCATGGTGAACCTGTACCTCTCTGGCCCCTTCTCCATGCTGTCAATGTCCCTGCTGTCTGATCCGGCTCCCAGGACTTCCTGCCAGCTCTTGCTGAAGTCGGGCTCGATTACCGTGTTCTTTCCCACTATGAACCCATCATTTGCCATTGTCTTGCCGCTTATATTTGCCCAATTTGGTTCCTCGCACATTGCGATTTGCTCCCTCTTTCCAATCATGTATTCTGTCATCTTGCCTCCAAAAATTTAATTATCATGACTCTCCTGTGTCTATCCCTTTTAGTTCGAACTCGACTATGATGTGAAAGCACTGGTACTCTGTGTTGAATCCCATGTCCCTTGGAGGGCTCAACAGCCTGAAATTGTATAGTTGCGGGTGGATGTCGTTTATGTTGTCCTCGAATGCCTTGATTACCTGGTACCCGAGATATTCCGCAAGCTTGTCCCCCTCGTACTTCACGCTGCTTATCGTCGCGATGTAGTTCTCCTTCGTCCATATGTCCACCTGGAAGTGAAGGACCGACTCGATGTTAGAATTGTACTGGCCGAGCCTCTCCCCTGTGCCACCAACCAGCAAGATATTGAGCCTTGGGAAGCTCGTAGCTCCGAGAGATGTCTTCGCCTTGTCGGGGTATATCCAGTTTGTTGTTCCCCTATTGTAGGTAATATCAACGTTGTTTGTTCCTCCCGCTGTCGCGGAGTAGAATATGACTTTCTCGTTCTGGAAATCTATGTAATAATCAGACCACTTGTTGGCTGCCGATCCTGTGACTGTAATCCCTGTGATGCAGGAAACCGTCCCGCTGCTTGGCGTCAAGGAGAAATCTGTGCCTCCACCGTTGAACTCCTCTGTCTGGGATGTCTCGGCCCTGCTTCTAGGATCTGTCATTCGATGTCTAAGAAATTCTACGACTATTTGTTTCGGTGAGATAAAAACCATTTGATCCCTCTTGGAATATATTTGTGCAAAGAGGCAGTTGGTTATAAATGCTTTTGTTCATTTGAATACCTGGTTCCAATACCTTCCAACCCAGACTCCTTTCACCTGGTCGAGCGCAGGCCTGAAGAATGGCTGGGCCTCTGTTCCTGGGTGCATCACTTGCTTAACTATGACTGTCTTACCACCCATCTTGAACCTGAGGGCCTGCTTCTTCACTGCCTTGATCACCCTCGGCGAGGTTCCGAACTCCACCGCCGCAGCGTAAATCGTCCCTGCCGTCAGGTCATAATGTATGTATCCTGGAACCGCAGGCAGAAGGTTTATCCTTGACTTCAATAGGCCCTTGTCAACCGGCACGTAAATGACGGCAAGCTCGTTCATCTTGAGCATGCTCAGGAACAGCACCTTCTTCATTCCATCTAAAACCCTCTCTTTTAGCAGTTTCCCGTCGATGCTGAATGTTATTTTCATTCTTCCAGTTGGATGCTCTTGCATACCGCGAGGATGTATATTATCTGGTTGTCTGCCAGGGGTCTCTCAACGATCTGCTCTATCCTCCACAACTTCCCGTCACCGTCTTCGATGATGTCCCCTGTCTGTGGCGTCATGGTCCCGGCTACCCCTGTGATGTCCTCCGTGTACCATGGATAGAGGAACGCCTTTATGTTCCCGGGGATGGCCAGGCCCATCTCGTGTATCTGCCTGTCCTTGTTCGTTATGTCCTGCCTCAGCCAGTTTATGGTGTAGTCCTGGTTGGTCTCGGACACGACCTCCCCCATTGTTCCTGTGATCGTGGTCTTTCTCTTCAACGTGGCTGACTCCCCGTTCTCATGGATTATATTCACAAAGTCCTGTATCTTGGTCGAGAGGTCTGCCGGAAGTGTTATTGTCTGCATGTCCGTCTGGTAATAGACACACGTGATTGCCGAGTCGTCGTACATGGCCACTAGGAACGTTATCGCCGTGCTGGTGTCCGCATGGACCACCGTGTAGTCCGTGCCGTTCGTGTAGTATAGCCCGTTCACAAACACGAGGAACCCCTCGTCGACAGTCAGGTTCGTGTTGCCCAGCGTCAGAACCCTGTTCAGGTCCCCGTCGCTTCCCGTGCAGTCCGATCCGTCGAATGTCTCCGTCCTGATTTCTATGCTTGCCATTTATCCTCCAATGATGTAAAGGTACGTTTTGTTGTCGTCCGTCTTGCACTCCTTTATGATTTTGTTTTCTTTATAAACTTTGCAGAGTTTTCCTTCCTCTGTCAATATGATAGGGTATTCCGTCCCGGCGAACTCGAGCCATCCGGCCCTGCAAACCTTGTATGTCGTCCTGTTCAGCTCGGGAGAATCGTAGTAGCACCTCGTCTGGATTCCCTCAGCGTTCACCGCACTAAGCTTGTCGCACTTCATCGCCATTTCGTTGTCCAGGCAGGCGTAGACATCGTCCTCCCCAATCAGTCCGGAGTTCATGACTATCGCCACCATCGCCAAGGCCACTGCCGCACTTACCCCAATGCCTGTTTTGTTTATTTCCATTTAAGTATATTTGAATCTCAATCCCAGAGTTCTGGCGTTGTTTCCTCCGCCTGTGTTATCAGTGACTCTTATTCCAACATAGTCCCCTGCTGCAAGGCTTGTTAAAATTCCTGAAATATCAATCTCAAAAATCTGTCCTGAAACTACATTATATGTTGAAGCTGTGTCAGATTCTGAATGAGTTCCTGAAGCTTGCCCTGATGCTGCGTAATCAGAAGCAATGTCTATGTTTGCTGTTCCGGATGTTGTTGCAGGAATAATGGCCACCACTGCAGCTGTTATTGATGAGAAATCTGCCGGCACAAAGAAATCCATGAATGCATCTCCTGAATCCATGTCAAACACTCCAAAGTCCCCTACATTCACTGTTGCTGATTCATGCATTACCGGGATAAAAAACTCTTTTGTTGCTCCTGCTATCCCCGTAAGTTGGGATCCGTCCCCGTAGATATTTCCTGTGAAGTTTATGTCACCTATGACATTCAGTTTGTTCTGCGGCGTGCTCGTCCCTATTCCGACTTTGTCACCGATGTAGTGCAAAAAGACGTCCGTTCCTGAGCGATTCCAGGCTACGCTGTCACCCGTTATCCCTGTAAGATATGATCCATCCCCGAAGTAAGAACCCGATATGTTTATGTCCCCAAGAACATTTAATAAGTTTTGTGGGGTTGCTGTTCCGATTCCTATGTTTCCTAAATGGTTTATGAATAATCTTCTCGTCCCACCGGTAGCCAAGGAAAGATTATCTATTCCACTGCCAGCGCCAAGAATAAGCTCATCAGTGTATGTATCCGAGGTAAGAGTTAGAACATTGTTCTCTGTTCCACCAAAATCTTTCATTCTGATTTGCTGGTTATTGTCCAATAGTATGTTACCCCCAGAAACATGTAACAACTCATCAGGACTCGCCGTTCCGATTCCTAATTGTGCCCCTAAAATATGAATTTCCCCATCGCTCCCGTCGAAAGCAATTCTCTCGGAGCCTGAACCAATCCCAATATAATCATCCTCACCGACTATGAAACTGTTGGCTGTTAAAGTACCTGTGGTGGCATCATTTGCATTATTGAATAAATAAATGTCTGTTATGTGGGTAGCATCTAAAATATCACCAATATCTGTAGCACCGACACAATCTGTACATAAACCCTGCCATTCAGCAATCGTATCTAATGGGTCAGCTTTGCATGCCAAGTCGTTTCCATTTAGATAATAATAGCTTCCAGAAGGGCAAGCTGTAGAGAATGCTATTTTACTTTCGCTTATCTCGTCGGCATTTATGTCCCCATCAGCATCCCACCAATCAGCATCTGAAACTTGAGTCTCAGTTATTGTTACGTTTGTCCAGTCTGCAGCGTATATCTTCCCACCCAAGAATAGATCATTCCATCTAAGTGTAGCGCTTCCAAGGTCAAACTGATTGTCGAATCCCGCCATTGGAATGATGGATCCATTGACCTTGAGCGTGCTGACTTCCAGGCCTGTTATGTTGTAGAACCAGCCAGTCTGGGCGTAGATGTCCCCTCCTATTATGCTGAATCCTCCTGATCCCCATCCTCCGTTGAAGTCAAAGTTTCCTGTGACTGATGTATTGAGAGGCATGAAATAAGCAGAATTTTTCCCATCCAGCAAATCGGCATCCAAGCCGGAACCAGAGCCATCTGTCGTTGAATTAAAAAATCCAAAAGGATTATTCAAAAGATAATAATCACTAATGCTGAAATCTGTGGAGTTGTAAAATCCAAAGGGATTGTTCTTTAAATAATAATCTGCAATACTGAAATCTGTTAAGTTATAATAACCCCATCCAAGAATATCAGATAAGTATGCAAGAGTTCCATTATAAGCAAGAGGATCTGTTTCAGTCTGAGGGTTTGTTGAATTAAAGAAACTAAACGGATTTGTGTTTAAATAAAATGTTCCGTCATCTGTCAGGTCCCCTGTGCTTATGTCTGTTGGAGTGTTTAAACCATCCCAAAAGTCTGAGCTGTTCACTGATAGATTTGTTCCAGCCAATGTGTCATTAAATCTCAAATAAACATCTCCGGAAGCAGAACCATTAAACAGGTATTCATCCAAAGTTGTAAACACCCCTGTTATGTCCCCCTCACCCACGGGTGCATCACATTCTACTCCTCCCGTGGTTGTATTCTTAACAAACTGTCCTGAAGGACAGTTTCCCGCCCTTGCGACTGTTGAAGAGTTGTCGGTCCAAAGGGGGTCTGTCTCAGTAACTGTGGTCCCTGTCAATTGGGAACCATTTCCATAAATCAAACCTGTAAAATTCAAATCTCCAATTACATTCAATTTATTTTTGGGAGTAGTTGTTCCAATACCAACATCTCCGTTTCCTAAAATAGTCATCTGTGTATTATCATTTGTTCCAAACTGAAGGAGGGCATTTCTTCGATTCAAAAGAATAATATTTGAATTGCTACTTGACGAGCTTCCAAGATACCAAAGTTGCTGGTCGGGATTTCCACTGCCATCCGATTCATAAGCTGTAATAACTACATTAGATGTTACACTATCAGCAGGATTCTGAATAATTATTTGTCCTGCATAGTGTGAGCCAACAAGACCAGCAATATCTGCTTTAATATGAAATGCGGAGTCTGGAGAACTTGTCCCAATCCCTACATAATCTTTATTAGAATCAACAAACAAAACAGAAGCATCGACGGAAAAATTATGAGCTCCCAAATTAAGATTATTGATTGCTCCTGTATAAGGAACAAACGTTCCGACATTCGCTCCTGGA
>SDBV01010490.1_pt1 | contig 12122 bp, 4 predicted proteins | sample 2277081 | NCBI WGS metagenome assembly SDBV01 (sample SAMN10402039, study PRJNA504765) | marine sediment metagenome | isolation source: marine sediment core GS10_PC15, 223 cmbsf | place: Arctic Ocean: Southern Knipovich Ridge | collected 2010 | reverse complement strand
TCGTTCCCGAAGACGCTTTCGTAGACCCAGTCGGCCGGCCAGCCCGCCGGAAGTTTCCCGTACCCTCCAAGGATGAGGTTTTTGAAGTCGCCTGGGGCCGTCACGAAGAACTCCATGAGTTCGGTTTTTTCTTCCGGTTCCAGCTTTTCAAGGTCCTGGTCCACCTCTTCGGTGAACTTGGTGAGAAGGGCGATGAGACGGTGGACACCCGCAATACCAAACTCCTTGGCGTATCGGTTTACGGCGCCGCTGCAGGTAACCCATGTCATCTGGGAGCCGGGCGTTACGTCGAAATAGTGCACAATGCGATTGTACAGGGACATGACCTTCAGGATCATGGGCATGAGGTGGAGGAAACCACCTTGCTCCGCCTGTTCGAAGGAGCTTGGGAAGGCACCCCCGGGCATTCTGTGCTGGATAACGGTGTGGTCTGTTCCCTTGAAGGGTGACTCTGCCCAGTCGTACTGCCGAATCCACTCTCGGGCTCTTTGGACGGCTGCTTCGGTCGCTGGTCGGTCCAGTTGCACCGGTATGCCCGCTTCCTCCAGATAGGCCTGAAGGGAGAGGATTGGGGGCTGTCCGTAGAACCTTGTCAGGGAATCTTCCTGGGCGTCCAGTACCTTGGCCCCAGCCTGCGCCGCTGCCAGAAGGGCAGGTAGTCCCAACCCATCGGTGGAGTGGCGATGGTACTGGATCACCATCTCCGGGTACTTCTGAAGCATGGTATCCACCAGCTCCCGAATTCTTTCGGGGCTTCCTACCCCGGCCATGTCCTTGATGCACATGACTATTTCATCGACGCCGCCGCACAGATCCACCATTTCATCGACAACGTTGAGGTAGTATTCGTTTGTGGCCCAATGGGCCTGGGTGAAGGAGACGGCTGGCTGGAACAGAAGGCCCCTCTCCATGACCACCTCGCAGATGGTGCGCATGTTCCTGACATCGTTGAGGAAGGAAAAGCAGCGCCAGACGTCGATATCCACCTTGGAAACCACGTACTCAATGACGTTCCGGGGATATGGGCGATAGCCCCATAGGCTCGTTTCTCTGATGAGAGTCTGAAGAAGAACGTTGGGCATCTTCTCCCTTAAAATGGCCGTCTCCTCAAAGGGGCTCTCTCTACGGTTCATAATTCCCACGTGCCAGCGTGCGCCGCCGTGCACTTCGGCGCTGAACAGGCCCATGCGTTCGTAGTAAGGCGTCAATGTCTCGATATCGTGCATCCGGAGCCGGTTTTTGAAGTCCGACTGGCTGGCGTCCCGCATGCCGGTAGAGGTTATAGCAACTCCGGGTAGAGAGCGGGCTTTGCTGACAATGTCGCTCGGAGCCATACCCGGTTTGAAAATAACGAGATCACTCATGACAGTTCCTTATATCCAGGACCGGGGGCCAAGGGCCGATACTTCGGCCAGATACTGGGCTATTTTCAGGAGCTCGTCCTCGGAGTTTGATTCATGGTACGTCTTGATGAGTTCCTGAATGTTGTCGTCGATAAAACTGGTGGAAAAATCACCAGACCGGAAGTCAGGGTGACGGATAATACTGATCAGGAGGGGTTTTAAAGTCTTGACACCCTCTACCCTCAGACTCCTGCCGAGGGCTCGGTCCATGACGTTGAGGGCGTCCTCCCGGGTGTGTCCTGCGGTCATAATGAGCATGAGCAGAGAGTCGTAGTAGGGCGGGACCGAAGCGCCCTGGTATATACCAGAGGCCACTCTCAAGTTGGGTCCCTCGGGGGTGCGCAGCCTGGAAATCCTTCCGTAAGATGGTCCCAGAGTCTCGGGGTCTTCGGCGTTGAGCCTGACCTCTATGGCCCACCTGTTGGGTTTGATATCCTCCTGGCAGATCTCCAGGGGCTTGTTGTCGGCAACATCGATCATGAGGCTCACCAGGTCGTATCCTGTGGTGATTTCCGTGACTCCGTGCTCAACCTGGAGTCGTGTGTTTACCTCCAGAAAGTAGAATTTACCGGTGGTCATGTCCATGATGAACTCTACAGTTCCAACCGAGTAGTAGTTCATCTCTTTCGTCAGGTTTACGGCCTGGCTGCATATCTCCTGTCGAACTTCCTCAGAAATGGAGGGGGATGGCGCTTCCTCCACAACCTTCTGGTTGCGTCGCTGGATGGTGCACTCTCTCTCGTAGAGGTGGAGGGCGTTACCGCCCTGGTCCGCCAGGATCTGAACCTCTATATGCCGCGCTTTCTCTATGAATTTTTCGAGGATGAGAGCACCGTTACCGAAGGATTTCTCGGCCTCGGAACTGGCCTGAGATATGGCCGATTCCAGTTCTTCAACCCGGTCCACCCTTACAAGGCCTCGGCCCCCACCCCCTGCCACTGCCTTGATCATGATTGGAAAATCGACACCCTCTTCCGCCATCCACTTCAGGGCATCAGCCGCACAGGTTACCTTTTCGGTCCCTGGGATGACCGGCACTCCGGCCTTGATGGCCACTTGCCTGGCCTGAGCCTTGTCCCCCATACCGTCAATGACCTCGGGGGGCGGGCCAACCCAGATAAGCCCTGCGTCCATGACCATGCGGGCGAAAACGGCGTTTTCCGCCAGGAAGCCCCACCCTGGGTGAATGGCATTTGAGCCGGTTTCGAAGGCGGCTTGCAGGATCTTTTCCATGTTCAGGTACGATTCAGCAGGAGGTGCTTCGCCGATGAGGACCGATTTGTCTGCCATGAAAACGTGGTGTCCCAGACGGTCAGGAGTGCTGTAGACGGCCGTGGTGGGGATCTTCCTGTCCCGGCAGGTGTGCATGATCCTCACGGCGGCCACCCCGCGGTTGGCCACCAGCAATCGTTCGATCTTTTTCGCACTACTCACTTCACATCTCCTTCCTGACCGGGCCGGCTCTTCGGATCGAATCGTACCTTGGGCGAGTCATGTCGATCTCGTCGGGTTTCATGTCGAGCAAATTGGATTTGCTCCGGGGAGTTTGAACTCGAAAGAGGGTAATTGGTCTGACCACGGAAATCAAGAGATAAGATCAGTGGAAAGTGGAAATGGGAAAGGGGCGTCCACCAGTGCCTGGTGTCTGGATCTGGACCAGGAAAAAGTACAGAAGTGCACAAGTGCACCCGCACATCTGGCGGGAAATTAGTGCAGTAGCCTACTTGCACTATTGCACCACTGCACTTCTGTACTGAAACCCACCTGCACCCCTGCACTATTCCCCACGTGCACTCTCTGCACTGATTTTATCCAGGACCAGGTACTGCTTTCCACCTTCCACTTCCCACTGGTTTTACCTCTTGCAATCTAAATCTCTTTGGAAATGAAAGGGATATCAGTTTGCACATTTTTGGCAATTTAAGTTGACATTTATGTTAAAAATGCCTAAATTAACACACCTAGTGAATCAACAACAGAAAAGACAGAAAAGACAGAAAAGACAATTATCCGGATTTCAAATCATCTCCTTTGTTGGTGTTTTTTTGTCCTTTCACCTAACTTTCTGCGTAATTGATGGAGGGGAAAAGTTGTGAAAAAGATGCGTACACTCATTTGTTTAAACGCAATTTTTGTCCTGGTTTTGGCAGGTTGCGGGGGCGGGGGCGGCGGTGGATCCGCGTCCCTGCCGTCCATCTATCTGGATGGTACAGTCATTGCCGGCTTGACCGACGGCGCCACGGTAACTGCCTACTCCATAATGCCGGATGGCGGCCAGGGGCAGGAAATCGCGACGGGAACGACCGGTCCAGACGGAACTTTTTCCCTTGATCTTGGCGGTTTCAGAGGTGATCTGCTTGTCGTGGTCAGCGGTGGTACCTACACCGATGAAGCGACAGGCCTACAAGAGACCCTTACCACTCCCATTCGCACCGTTGTAGGGGATGTTACTGAAAACACGACAATAGTTGTGACGCCCTTTACCGAGCTTGCTGTGCTGATGGCCGGTTCCTTTTTCCCCGGTAGTGTTGCGGCGGCCGGTCAGATAATTGGCAACCTCCTGGGAGGCCTGGATGTCCTGAATACGCTTCCTGCTGATGTAACTGGAAACGTGGATTCCAATTCCCGGCTGGAGAAGGATTACGGCCTGGCTCTTGCGACCTTATCCCAGTGGATGAACAACAGTGGACTCACCATGTCCGAGGCCCTCACGTCTCTTGCCAACGATCTTGCCGATTATTCCTGTGACCTGACCGGGAACGATCTTCTGACTGCCTTATCCGATTTTGTGGGATCAAACCGCAACGGTGCCGGGATTACTCTTTCCGAAACCAGCCTTGATGAGTCCATTACCAGCGCTATGAACTATATATTGGTACCGGATAGCAATGAAGACCCTGAACCAGGACTTGTGACAGCTGTCGATGACAGTCGTCAGGTTGATGAAGATGGGCTCTTGGTAATCAGGGATTTACTGGACAATGACAGTTCAGGAAACGGCAACGTGCTTAACATTGTCGCGGTTGACAGTTTGAGCGGTCACGGGGGAGCTGTGACGCTAAATGTTGATGGTTCCGTGGACTACACTCCCGCGTCGGACTATTTCGGCCCGGACACTTTCAACTACATGGCGGGAGACAGTGACGGCAACACAGATGCCGCATTGGTAACCGTTTCGGTCCTGGCAGTCAACGACGCTCCGGTGGCTGTTGATGATCCGGCTATTGTTACCACTTTCGAGGACAAGATGGTAACCACCGGCAGCGTTCTTGATAACGATAGCGATGTGGATGGGGATACACTTGAAGTGATAGCATTTACCGCTTTGTCAGACCAGGGCGGTGATGTGGAGTACTTTGACGCGGGGGTGTTCTCTTATACCCCACCCGCCGATTTCAACGGAACTGACACATTCACCTACACAGTCACCGATGGCAACGGAAGTATCGATTTAGCTACGGTGGGAGTGATAATCGTCCCTGTGACCGATGCCCCCATGGCAAACCCTGACTCAGTTACAACCGATGAGGACACGCCTGTTACCACTTCCGATGTCACGATAAACGACGTTGATGCCGATGGTGATCTGCTCACTATTAGCGGATTTGATTCCGCAAGCCTGAGCGGCGGAACCATAACTGCCGCCGGGGCAAACAGTTTCACCTACTCGCCGCCGGCCGATTTCTTCGGCACCGATTCTTTCAACTATACGCTCAGCGATGGCACCTGGAACGTTACAGGTACCGTGATGGTAACGGTTAATTCCGTAAACGATCCTCCGGTTGGTGCCGGTGACCTGGCTTCTACCCGCGAAGATGTCCCGGTTATCACCGGAAATGTTTTGCTCAACGACACAGATGTTGACAGTCGGCAGCTTTCCATTGCTCAGTTTGATCATAGTACCTCGCAAGGTGGTTCGGTTTCTTTAGATCCCTTTGGCTTTTTCACTATTGTCCCGGCTCCTGATTATTTTGGGACCGATGATTTCACCTACACTGTTTCCGATGGTTCCGGAGGCACCGACTTAGTGACAGTGACCATAACTGTTACAGAAGAAAATGATCTTCCCGTCCTGGCTGATCGGGCGGAAACGATGTGGGAGGATGCGGTCCTTACCTTATCCAGCCTGGTTCTTGATGCATCGGATGCGGATGGGGATGTGCTCCACCTGCGGAATGCTGATTTGCTGACGGCTCGGGGTGGAAACCTTCATGTGGGAACGGATGTTGTTGTTTACATCCCCCTTGGCGACTATGACGGTGAAGATTCATTCACGGTGTTCGTGGAAGATGGCCGGGGAGGTGTGGATGCCGCGGTTGTTACTGTGACGGTTCTGGCAGTCAACGATCCGCCTGTGGCCAACGACGATACAAACGGGGCTGTCACCTTTGAAGACACTCCGGTTAACACCTCTCTCGTCCTGGCCAACGATGTGGATGGGGACGGAGATACTCTGCAGGTGGTGGCGTGGGATGCCGTGTCCACCAACAGCGGGCTGGTGGACAACCGGGGAGATGGGACTTTCAATTATACTCCGCCGTTGAACTTTTCAGGGGTGGACACATTTACATACACGGTGAGCGATGGTTCCCCCGACACGGCGTCGGCTACGGTAACTGTTACCGTTCTTCCGGTTAACGACCAGCCAACTCTTTCAGACACCACTCTTTTCACCGATGAGGATACCCCGGTTACTACAGGAAATCTTATGCTTCTGGCCTTCGATCCAGATACGGGCGACACATTGACCCTTGTGGTGGATAGTGTGACCACCTCGGGTGGCTCGGTTCTGGATAATCTGAACGGTACCGTCACCTACACCCCGACAGCTGATTATAACGGCGAAGACCATTTCACCTGGCGAGTGGTTGACAGCCAGGGCGCTGTGGCAGCGGCAGTGATAACTGTTGTAGTGCGTGCGCAAAACGATCCGCCGGTTGCGAACAGCGATACCCTGAGAGCTTACGAAGATCTGGAGATGGTCACCGGTAACGTGCTGGCCAACGATTCGGATGCGGATGGCGACGAACTGTCGGTCCAGTCGTTCGATAACCTGAGCGTGGCCGGTGGTGCAGTCGCTTACTTGGGAGACGGCGTATTCCGCTACACGCCGGTTGCCCAGTATAACGGCAACGACAGTTTCATCTATGCTGTTGATGATGGTCACGGAGCGGCAGATACGACCACAGTGTTCATCACGGTGAATTCGGTAATGGATATTCCGGTAGCCAACGATGACTACGCGATTATCAACGAGGATACTTCAGTTGTAATAGCTGTCCTGGCCAACGATACCGATGGGGACGGCGATGTCCTGAGCTTTAACGTTCCCGGAACCGATGTGATAAGCGCCATGGGCGGTACGGTGACGATTATCGGAACTGCTCTGCGATACACTCCCGCAGCTCACTTTAACGGGTCTGACACATTCTCTTACACCGTTACCGACGGCAGCACTAACGTCACCGCTCAGGTTACGGTTACAGTGCGATCGATCAACGACCTGCCCATTGCCGTGGACGACACCGTGGGAACCCAGGAAGATGTTTCCGTGGTGTTTAACGTTACCTCTAACGATACCGATGCCGATAACGACATTCTTACGGTGATCGGAGTCCCTCTTTACACAGTGAACCAGGGTCAGATTGAGAACCACGGCAGCGGCGTTTTCACCTACACGCCGCGAGCGGATTATTCCGGGACGGATACCTTCTCCTATGCGGTGGTTGACGGGGCCGGAGCCTTCGATAATGCTGTCGTAACCATCATTATTTCACCGCGGGATGATGCGCCGGTGGCCGCCGATGACGCGTTGGTGATCTACGAGGACAGTTCGGGAGTTGTGGGTGTCCTGCTAAACGATACCGATGCTGATGGGCAGCCGCTGTCCATAAACAGCTTTGATTCGACAAGTATCGCGGGCGGGTCCATTGCGTCCTCGGGCGATTCCCTGGTCTACACGCCGGCGCTCAACTATAACGGCACCGACAGGTTCTCCTATACGGTCAGCGACGGGACCTATTCCGATTCAGCCGTGGTGGTGATTACCGTCAGATCAGTCAACGATTCCCCTGTTGCCACACCGGACGTTGTTACCTGCTTTGAGGATGCTACGGTTACCACCTCCTACGTTCATGCCAACGATTCGGACGTGGACGGCGACACCTTGTCGGTCATCACAGCCGACTTTTTATCGTCCCAGGGCGCTCCGGTGACCAATAACGGGACGGAACCTTCACCTACACCCCACCGGCCAATTATTCGGGTACCGACACCTTTACCTACACGGTGGCTGACGGTAACGGCGGCCAGGCAACCGGCACCGTGACGATCACCGTAATAGCAGTCAACGATCCTCCGGTGGCCCAGAGTGAACTTCTTTCCGGTGATGAGGACAGCGCCATAGTTGCCGCGAACCTGCTCAACAACGATTATGACCCGGAAAATGACGCCATCAGTCTTGTAGGAGTGGATTTCCTGTCGGCAGCCGGCGCGGCGCTGGTCCTGGATACTTCCACAAGCACAGTGACCTATACACCTCCACAGAACTACTTCGGTACCGACCAGTTCTCCTACACGATCGAGGACTCCGGCGGTGAACAGGCAGAGGGGCAGGTCACGGTTGTCGTGGCTCCGGTAAACGACGCGCCATCGGTCCTGCCGGTGAGCATAACTACTGGACAGGGAAGCGCAGCGACCTTCGCGGTTTACGCCGCCGACCCGGATGGCGATCAGCTTGGCTACATCAGCAGCTCTGTTACCGGTAACGGCGGGGCGGTTCTGAAAACCACGGAGGGGGAACCTTTACTTATCAGCCCACTGCATCCTACGTTGGCACCGACAGCATCCTGGTGACGGTTACCGACGGCCAGGGCGGCACCACCCCGGTAATCGTGGCTGTGGACGTGGTAGCTGCCGCAGACATCGACAGCGATGGTGACGGTCTTTCAGATTACATGGAGATCAGTCACTACCTGACCTCCCCCTCTCACCCCGACACCGACGGCGACGGCCTGGACGACGGTACTGAGGTCATTGACCTGGCCTTCAACCCGCTGCGCAATCAGTTCAAGTTCAACCCCAACATTGCCGACCTTCCAGAACTGGGAATCGACATCGTGACCACGCCCCAGATCTCTCTCATTTACACTTCAGGAGCTGTGGAAAGTACTACTGAATCCTCGGAAGATGCCACCACCGATACCCACTCAGATACCACGGAACTGTCAATATCGGTGGAGGTCGGCTACGAGGCTGGTCCGACGGGAGGAGCAAGTGGTAGTGTTACTGCTTCGGCCAGCCACAGTTGGACCGACGAGCAGGCCGTGGAACACCGTGAGATGTACTCAACGAGTATTGAGGAGAGCCAGGATATTGAAGGAGGCACCCTGAAGGTCACCGTCAACGTGACCAACGATGGTGAGCAGTCGTTCACCATCAAGAACCTGCTTCTCACAGCTCTCATACCTTCAGGCGTAAACTCGGGCGAGCTGCTGCCAATTGCCAACATGGAGTTGGAACTAGGCAACGTCAACAGTTTTCCCGAGACTACTCTCGGCCCCGGGCAGAGCGTCATCGGATGGGTTTACAACGCTGATCTTGACCTGGGCACAACAAGGCAGCTTCTGGCCGATTCAAGAGGCTTGATCGTTCAGGCCAGCAGTTTTGAGATCGCCGATGCCCTGGGTCGTTCCTTTAACCACAACCTTACCGAGGTGAACGCCAAGACAGCGCTGATTATGATCGATTACGGCTACGACCGGCCCATCCAGAGCTTTAGAGTATCAACAAACAGGGACTACTACGTGGAACCGTCCATGTACGGTATCACTGTGGCAGAGGCTTTCGAAACAGTAGATACCTTCCTGGATATTCCCATGACTGCAACAGACGACATCCTTTACGCCAGCACGGGTATCACGCCATACGCTGACAGCGTTGGTACCCCCATCTGGCCTGTCAGTGCCATCAACGGGGTGGCTAATCAGAATACCCTCGCCAACGGGTCGTGGAAGTTCATCACCTCTGCCGAGGTGGACGGTAACGCCTTCCGTGACATCAAGCTGTACGCTGACGATGTCCTGGCTCTCGTATACAATCGAGACGTTGACAGCGACGGTCTCGGGTTCAGGGAAGAGCGTCTTTGGGGCACCAGCGACGAGGCGGCCGACACGGACGGCGACGGACTCACCGACTTTGAAGAGGTCAGGGGCTGGCCCGGAACGGACATGGCCGGATCGGACTATTACATGTCCAACCCGCTCATTGCGGACACCGACGGTGACGGTCTTGACGACCACGCTGAGTACGCCAATACCGTTTTCGGAGTCCGGTCCGCCGCAAACCCCTACCTGATAGACACCGACGAGGATTACCTTTATGACGGCGAGGACCCAAGCCCAACGGTGCGGGACGACGACTTCTGGATCAAGAACCTAACCGCGACACCCATTGTGGCTTCAGGGTACAGCGTGCAGCTTGACTGGACGGCCCTTCCAGCAGCTTCACAGGGAAGCGTGTCCACATTCATCCTGCTGAGGCACAATATTACTGACGGGGACATCCCCCCGATCCCGGTGCCGCCGGTCAACCCTGGCGAGTTCCCCACCTGGCAGGGAGATGCGGACTGGACGCGCCTGTCCATGGGAGTTGCCCTTACTGGTGACGTTGCTACCTACCTGGATGCGGGGACCGCGGCTGACAACGATTACCTCTACGCTGCCTACGTGCAGGTGGACTTTAACGGAAATCAGCGCATCGTACCCAATACCTCGCTGCAGGTCCCCTACAACGCGGGACCGGTACAGGTGCACATAGAGGAAATATGGTTCAGCAGGGTAAGGGATTGGGACGAGACCAACTTCTGGAACTGGATCGGGGATCGTCTGGAGTTCTATGGAACCGCCAGAGTTGATACTGAAGATATCGGCTACGTGTCTCGCGGAGGTTCCATAAACGATATTCTCGAGGGTCACATCAAGGACCCATGGCCCACCGCCAAGGAGGTGTATCGTCCCAAGGTCAGCGGAAGCTGTATTCAGGTTAAATTTTTCCTGAATGACAAGGATACCCATCCTCGTAACGACTGGAGCAGCGATGACGAAAAGGATGTGGAGTACACTCACTGCTGGGACGGTGTGGCCCTGGGATGGGATCTGGGACGGTTCACCCGAACGGTGAGTATGGACAGCAACGACAAGGGTGGTGAATTTTCAACCTTGGTGATTACATATACCATTGACGACCCAGACAGTGCTATCTTCGTGCCCTGACGATCTTCAATCGCAAACATGGTGAACACAACCGCGGGCCCCTGAAAGGGGGTCCGCGGTTTTTTTGGAAAGGGGAGAAGAGCAGTGGAAGTGGAAGGAGAACCAAGTGGAAGAAGTGGAAAAAGTGGAAAGAATCTTCCCACCAAGATACCGTTGTTTCATCCAGGTCCAAGCTTTTCTCAGTGTTCTCATTGATCTTCCGTCTTCGTTCTTGGGGCGTCGCCTGCGGCTTCCGCCGTCGCTCTTCGAGCTATGGCGTGACAAGATGTCCTCACAAGTCGAACTTCGCCGCGACAAGCAGTGGTGAAAAAAAACGCCTTTACAGGAACCGCTGTTTCAGGCTGGATTCCAAATAATCCCGCACCAAGCGGTGATTTCCGGAATGACGAGCTCGGTCTCGGGCTCGGGTTCGGGGTTCGGGTTCGGGTTCGGTCTCGGGTTCGGGCTCGGGCTCGGGTTCGGGGTTAACCCCCACTCCCCCTCTCGCCCACTCTCCCCCTCCGGTGTTCCCGCCGTGTCGCCGCGTCAAACGGTTTCCCTTCGTTTTGCAGTTACCTCGACACCTCGTTACCTCGATACTTCGTTACCGCTCTTCCCCCTCCGCTTTCCATACACCCGTTCGATATTCGAACACCTTAAACAGCAGCCACCCCTCTCCCAGTCTCCTTTAAATTGGTTTCAAGTGTTTGTTTTTATTTTGAATTTTGAATTTTGAATTTTGAATTCCAATCCGGCACAGCCCTTGCGTTTGTAAAGCTAAATAGTAAAGCCAAACAAACGTGGGAGCCGCAACCATGAGACACACAGTCATAGCCATTATTCTTATCCTTATCTTCCCTGTCCTTTGCCAGGGTAGCATCGGTCTGGATTCGCATCTGGAATTTCCAGAATTGGAAACAGCCGGCTGGGATGCCTATCTTCTAGACCTTGAGCGCGAATGGCAGGCGGGTAATTCAGGTGGTGGCAGCCTTGATTTCACCCCTATTGCCGGTCAAAAGGATATGACTGTAAGTTCCCTTAATGACATCCATGGCGGCCGTCCTTATTCGGGCAAGCCCGCCCCCAAGGATATGGCTTCCATGATGAGTTTTGTCTGGGCGGAAATGTTCGGTGGTGTGGATGTCGTGGCTGAAGTGAGGGCGTTTGCCAAACAATGGCGGTCGAGGAAAAATTATTCTCGGGTAGTGCGGATCAGGCGGCACGACAACCGTTCCCGGTGGAGGTTTGTAGTGGCGTTCAGAATTGACGAGCAGACTGAAGTCACTGCGATGTTAAAAAACCGCGGGCGGCTCTTTGGAGGAGGCACCATGGCCCTTGAGGTCAACGCTCTGGATCCGGTGTCCGAGGAGGTTGGTTTGACGATGGCCTACAGCGACGGCGACTTTGACATCAGGGCCGACCGAATGACTCTGACCGACACGGTCGAGGCCCGGCTGGTGGTGAAGTT
>SDBV01010489.1_pt1 | contig 12123 bp, 4 predicted proteins | sample 2277081 | NCBI WGS metagenome assembly SDBV01 (sample SAMN10402039, study PRJNA504765) | marine sediment metagenome | isolation source: marine sediment core GS10_PC15, 223 cmbsf | place: Arctic Ocean: Southern Knipovich Ridge | collected 2010 | reverse complement strand
GGATTAATATGATTTTTTATTTAACAGAGAGTTAACAACATCTTGACAATTATTTAGAAGTTATTATAATTCATTAAGAATTGATGATACGGAGGATATATACAATGCGTAGAACAATCACTTCCATAATTATATTATTAATTTTTATCATGTTCAGCACTTATATTGAAGCAAAGAAGGAGCCAAAACGCAGCTCAAGCAAGAAGGCTGTTTCAAAGAAAAAATCACGAAAAGGTGATAAGATCAAAGCTAATCTTTATTCTGACGGGAAAAATAATTATGCCACATCAAAAGCTGTTTTTTCTGTAATTGCAAAGGATAAAGTATCATCAGTAAGAACTATCATGGTGAAAATTGATGATGGAAAATTTGTTGATTATAAAACTCCAGTCAAGATAGATAAAGAGGGGCTTCATAAAATAATATATTATTCTGTTGACAGTGTGGGTAATAAGTCAGAAGAGGGATCCTATGATGTTATAATTGACAACACCTCGCCGGATGCACAGATCGAGCCAAGCATAGCTCCTGTAATGGAGAAAGATGTTAAATATGTTCCGGGCAATGCAGAGTTCAGGATAGTTGCCAAGGACGAGTACAGCGGAGTCAAGGCCATAGAGGAAAGTATTGATAATGGTAAATTTAAAAAACATGAAAAACCAATTGTATTTAAAAAACAGGGCGAGCATAAAATAAGATACAGGGCAATAGATAATCTGGAGAATAAATCTGAAGAAAAAATATTTACATTATTTGTAGACAGCATAAAACCGTCTGTAAAAATAATTCCTTCAGGAAAGCTATATGAAAAGGATAACGAAAAATTTGCTCCTGCAAATTATACATATAAAGTAGAAGTGGAGAATAAGGAGAGTAGTCTATCAAAGATCCTTATAGCACTGGATGGCGGGCAATATTCAGAGTATACTGCACCGCTTCAGATAAAAGAAGAAGGGAAACATACCATTAAAGCCAAGGCAATAGATAATGTCGGTAATGAAAGCACAGAAGAAGTACTTGTCGTGACAATGGATAATACACCACCTGATATTGACCTTGTACCGTCAAAGAAGTAATAATTATAAATGAAAAAACTATTCTGTATTATAATTATCTTTTTATGCACAAGCACACTTTTTGCAAAAGAGGTCACTTTTAAGTGGAGAGCTGCAATGTGGGCGGATTATTACAGGATTCAGATAGCCCGGGATAAGTCTTTTTTTAAAATAGAAAAAGAATTCAATAATATTAATGATACAATTCATAATGCAGATCTCAAGCCGGGATCTTATTACTTTCGTTTAGCCGGTATCAATCCGCTCGGGCTGCAGGGCCCTTATTCCTCAGCTATTAAATTCATTGTAAGCAATGATAAAAATAACAAGGTGATATACAAGGCAAAGATAATGACCGGTAATATACGCTCCATGGGAAAGACAAAGTACATGCTTGTACCGGCTGATATGACATATTCACTTACATCAGAACAGAAGGATGTTGAAAAGATATTATATTCCATAAACGGATCTGATTATGCGCTTTTTGATCCGGAGAAATCCCTTTCATTTAGTTCCAATGGGAAGTATAAACTGAAATATTATGCTGTTGACCTTGTGGAGAACAAGTCTTCAATAAAATCAGCACTTATACATGTTGACGGCATTCCCCCTGAAGTTGAAATTGTGTTCAAAGGAAAGACATATTCTACAGGGGATATCCTTTTCATAAAAAAGGATACAAAAATATCTTTTAATGCAAAGGATAATGTTAGTAAGATAACTAATATTATGGTATCCTTTAATGATAAGGATTTTGTGAATTATAAAAGAGTTGACCTGAATATGGAAGAGCATAAAACCAATACTATTAAATATTATGCTGTGGATGAGGTGGGAAATAAAATTCCTGTAGTTGAAAGAAAGATAGTAATGGATAATTCTGCGCCTGAACTTGAGTTCTCCTTTGAAGGCCCTTATGTTTCGCATAAGAAGGATGTCTATATTTTAAGCGGCAGTACAAAGATAAAGGCTGTATTCAGTGATGCTATTCTGGATAAGGCCCAAATAAGCAAAGGAAAAAATAAAAAGTTTTTCTATACTGTGCCTTTTACCATAGAGGAGAAAAAAGCAAATATAGAGATAATGGTGTCGGATAAGCTTGGAAATTTTCAGAAAAAAAAATTCAAGGTGATCAAAGATGATTAACCTCCTGTGAATAAATTCATTATCAGATAAAAGAGGGAAAATTATGAGAAAGTTTTCATTTTCATTTTTAATTGTTTGTTTGCTTGCTATTGTTCTGGTTTCAGGATGCAAAAAGAAAGGGGAAGATACCGGCGCATTATTACAGGAGTATTTGCGATTCGACTATGTTTTAGGTAATGTAAATATAAAGCCTAAAGGCAGTAAATGGCAGAAGCTTCAGATCGGGCTCGTTCTTGATACAGCCTGCCAGGTAAAAACTTCTTCTGATTCTTCCGCAGTGGTAAGGTTCCGTTCAGGTGACATGCTTCGCATCCAGGAAAATACCCTTCTCTCTGTCCGCCCGCCTGAGAAAAGTTCCCCGAATTCAGTTAATATGAAAGTAGTCATAGGGGAAATATTCATGAATGTCCGCAAGCTTGCTAAAAACAGGAATGTCCAGGTAGAAACACCAACTGCAGTAGCCGGAGTAAGGGGCACGGAGTTCCATATTGTTGTTGAAAAAACCGAACGTTCCATTTTTAGCGTGTACAAGGGCATAATGGATGTAAGCGCGCAAGGCAAGACAGTAACCCTTCATACGGGTTTTGCTACAATTGTAGAAAAAGGCAAGCCGCCTATGGATCCCTTTAACCTTCCGGAAGCTCCGGAAGTAGAAACGATAGAGATGAAATAAAAGGTGTAGAGCTCTAATCTATACGGTTAGCTTCAAATTCCGGCAAGGCCTGCTGAACAATAACATCAAGGATATAATGATCCCAGTGATATTTAGTCTTATCCGATAAATAACCGGGTATCCCTGCAGGAATCATTTGATGAACCGGGCAACTGTGAGAGAAAGATACTGATCGCCAGGTACGGCCTTGACAGGAGTGAAGAGAGATCCTTCCAAAATAACTCTGATTAATGCATGAAATCAGTTGATTTTTCTTGTAATATGTGATATAATATATATTGACAGTGGGTTATTAAATTACAGTATAAAACTTGCTATTTGCGCATATAACTGTATAAAGATCTGTATATTTAGAAATAGTCAATTATATTTCTAAAGAAAATGCTTAGAGGATAATATTATTATGGTATTATCTAAATATATATAAAGAACACATTAAAAGAGAGACAAAGCTCAATGCATTATAAGCTATTAAAGATAGTCATAATTATGCTTCTGGGGATAATTATCTTCACCTATCAAATAAACGCTCAAGTAATAATAGTGGCCACAAACAGTCAGCAGGACGGTTTTGTTCGGAGAGGTCTGGTAAATTGGGATAATGTCACTGTAAGAGTAGGGGATGATCAGACCGCCGGCGGCGTGCCAATATACGGTTTTATGGGATTTCCTCTGAATCTCATACCACCACAGTCAGCCAATGTAGTTATTACATCAGCAACACTTTTTATCAGGAATCGTGGCCCGCAAGGGACTCCCAATTTAACTGCGCCTGTTAAGGTCAGCCATGTGGATTTTAGCAATAGTCTGGATTATGGTGATACAAATGCAGGGGCAATACTAGAAGCGGATTTTTATCAATTTTATCCTATTCCAGACGCTTGGAATGCTATCCCGTGTACAGCACAGGTAGCCAATGCTTATTCTAATGCCAAGTCATGGAAAGTAGACAACGTATCGAACTGGTTCCAAATAAGATACAGTCCCAGCAATATTGTGGCGAACGGGCTGGACGACTATTTCAGGTTTAACTCTGCTGACCAGGGTGGAACATCACGGCCATATTTAAAAGTGAGATTTTATTCGCCTTCCTGCAGCGACAGGGATATTATTATGTATGTAGATCCTAATGGATCTGATACACCTCCTTATGATACCCTTGCCTCCGCAGCAATAAAAATACAGACCGCTATCAATTATATAATTCCGGCTAACTGTAATGACATTGATCTGGTAGCTCAAAATAACAGAGTGATCATCTATGTTAATAATGGAGTTTATGATGAAGATGTGGAAATTCCTGACGATTTCACAACAGATGCAACCCACAATATTACCTTAAGAAACCTGCCCGGCGCCACTCCGGAACTTGTTGGCAGTGCTAATCCTACTATTTATAATAATTTCACTATAAGGGAGAGTTATACTGTTTTACAGGGATTTCATATTCATGATATAACAAGAAAAACGAATGATGGTGAGTGGGAAGGTTCTCCAATATACATAGATGACAATACAGCAGATTATGTCACCATCCGAAGTAACTATATGTATAATATGACGCTAGAGGCTAATATTCTCGACGAGGAAGGATATGGATATTATATCTATGTTGATGCGCCGAATACCGGGGTAATAATAGAAGGAAACAGGCTTGATCTGGATTTTCTCAATGTTGACGGGATGCTGGTGGATGCTAATGAGTCTATAGTGAGAAATAATACAATTAATGGAGGACCAGGCCTCTCCCCGCTGGGATTGAAGATGGAAGATGGTACAGATCTTCAATTCTCCGGAAACATTTTAAATGATCTTTCGACTGGCCTTAGAATGAAAAGGGTAAACAACGCATATATTTACAGTAACTATGCGAATAATTGTAGTACCGGCCTTGAAGTGAAGGTCCAGGGTGATTGGGCACCCCATAGTTGGAGTGGGGTTTATATATACGGTAACGTGGGGATTGGAGGCGGCACCCTGATTTTTGTGGACTCCAGAGGAGTGTCAGATGATAGTGTAGGACAAAATACACTTTCAGACATCTATATTTATAATAACCTTTCTCTTCGGCAGAACATTCCTATTAGATTGGAAGCCAGTGGATATCAGAACATATTGGAAGATGTTCATGTTTATAATAATCTTATATGGAAACCCGTCCATATTGGTATTGAACTGTTAGCTGGAAGGACTAATGATGGGGGTAATGAAGACAGCGTGCTTCGAAATTCTTATATCTATAATAATACGATCTATAATACCGGTGGAGCAAATACAGATGAAACGAATGCTGATGGCTTTTTCAGAGCTGGAATTGGTATGCAAGAAGTAGATCAAGGTACTGGCGGTACCATCGAGAGTATCTCTATTTATAATAACCTGATCACACATACAAAAGGAATAGCTGTATGCCGACAGTTGACCGCGAACAAATCAGGGCCGTCAACACCTGGATTTTCATCCTCTCCTGATTATAACTGCACGTATTTAAATCTCAATGACAATAACACAGCCTGGGGTGTGAACAATTTAATTGCTGATCCCCGGTATGTATCTACAACAGAAGGGGACCCATATAATTTAAGACTGGGGCTAACCTCTCCGTGTATAGACCGGGGGGACAACACCGGTCCTGCTAATGATTACTGGTATGAAGCAAGGCCATATGACCTTACTACTGCTGCAAATTATAATGGTTTTTACGATATTGGCGCTGATGAGGTCTATGCTAATCTGTATGTGCAAAAAGAGATTGAAAATGTAACACTTGCAGTAACAAATACAAATACCGGTTTGATTGAGGCTATGCCCGGCGCTACTATCACTTATAAACTCATCTATTTAAATGCCTTATCATTTTCTGTAAATGGTGTAATTATGCAGGATAATATACCGAATGGAACGGCCTATAAGACTAATTCTCTAAGAAAAAGCCCGGTGAGTAGTAATTACAATTCTGCCAGCAATCTTACAGATATTGGAGACGATGGTGATATAGGCAGTTATGCAGGCGGCAGTATATATTTTACACCAGATAACGGTAACTCGCCATCTATTGGAGGGACTATATCCAGTGGTGCTGATGGAGCGCTCTATTTCCAGGCCTATGTTCTGGACACTTTACAGGTTAACGATTTAGTCATAAATAGCGGCACCATGTCAGGGGCCAATTTTGCGCCTGATATCATAGGGAACCAGCAGGTAACAGCAGCAACCTTATGGGGCGGCCGGTTCGCTTCTATCCCGGATTCCGCCGGCCTTGTGGGTACAAATTTTATCCCTATCTCCCTGACTAATAAAGGTACCCTTCCTGAGATAAACTATGCACTCTTTATTACAGATACCAATTACAATACAGCTCCTGCTCTTTGGGATATCAGTATTGTACCGGAAGGCAGTACAACTCCTGTCATTGGTAGTGTTACAATCCCTCAAGGCGGGGTAACTAATTTCCGAATAATGATCGTAGCTGATCTCACATTAGCCAATGGCAGCTATCTGGAATTCCAGCTTATGGCTCAGCCCATGCCAATAACATCCGCGACCAGTTATATCGGTGATGATGGGAAAGAATATGGTGGAGACATTGGAGAGGACTGGGACGGTAATGTAGGCCCGGCTTATTATGGACAGATCTATCCACAGACCAGTGCAGTACAGCCAAACAGCGTAACCAGGTTCACTATAATGCAGTTAGACATACGGATAACGAAACAGAGAATATCCCCGGTTGGACCCGCAGTTGTTGGCCAGGATATAACGTATAGAGTAGATTATTATAACGCAGGTGCTATCATTGCTTCCGGAGTAAAAATAATAGATCCTGTCCCGTACGGTACAGAATTCAGGATGGGTTCCCTCTGGCATAATGGCACAAACGAGTTGACAGAGGATTTGGATGATGATGCAGCCAGCTGTGATGGCTCAGAGTTTGTCTTTGCAGTGAACAATGGTTTGGCACCGGGTATTGGCGGTACTCTTGCACCTGATGAATCCGGTTTCATGTTATACTCTGTCACTGTCCTGAGAACCAATTACACACCCACAGCTACTCACACTATTAAACTCGATGAGAATACAGGCACAGGAGAATTCAATTCAGTAATTACCTGGACCATAGCATCAGGGTGTACAGATCGATGGGACGATACCGACTTTTTATATGTAGGGGATCGCAGCGACTGTTTAGTTAAAAGTCTCATCAGTTTTGATATGCCTTCTGTTTTACTTTCATCTAATATAGTGATAACAGCAGCTACATTGATTATAGTAAGCTCCGGTCAGACCGGTGATAATCAGGCCGTAGTATCGCCTCTTCATATTGATCTGGCAGAACTGGGAGTTGCTGCTGAGAGAGCTGATCATGATGCCCCGGTTTACATGTCAGATATGGCTTTTTTCACTCCGCCATATCCCAGTGCAGGCTTTTCTAATTTAATATCTGTAAAAAGCGGGATGCAAAGTACAGTGAATAACCTCCGGCCGCGGTTCCAGATTGTAATTAGGCCCAATGGTATAGACATTGATGGGGGTGTTTCAGATGACTGGGATTTTTATGCATTTAACCAGGCCGGTGACGAAGCTTACTGGCCTGAAATTCTTGTCTCGTATTACACCAATGTCATTAGCGACCCGGTTTCCTCGGTAACGAACTCATTATGTATCTCAGGCGATAACTTTACTAATATCTGTACCAATGTGGTAACACCTGTAACTCAGTTTTTTGGTGACTTTGTGATGAGCAAGACCCAGGTCTCTCCTGTAGGGGAACCGCAGTTCGGGGACTATGTAAGATACCGGATCGATTATTCGAATGCAGGATTAGGCCCGGCCAACAGCGTAGTGATAGTTGATCCTATTCCTACTGGCACAATGTATTCCCAAGAAAGTATGTACTGGGATGCAGTGGGATCTTTAAGTGATTCCCCTAATAATGATGCGGGATATTTTGACGGTTCACAGGTTATGTTTGCAGTGGACTGGGGACAGGCTCCCGCTATTGGCGGGAATGTGGCGCCAGGCGCTTTTGGAAGCGTTTATTATACTCTCCGGATTGAAGACCGTCCGACCGGGTATGGGGTAACTAATTCCGTAACTCTTGATTGGAGTACCGGTGGATGGGATGCTGATATTGATGAAAACGGACTGGATGGACATGATGATGATAATGATATCGGGGATAGAAGTGATAATAGTGAAACGAGAATGCTTCTCAGCCTGGATATGCCTTCTGAACTTATGAATAACCCGTGGCTGGTTGTTACTGCTGCCACACTTTTTCTTACAAGTCATGACTGGCAGAATAGTGATCAAGGCACAATAAATCCTATTCACATAGACCTGGTAGACCTGGGATCTCTATTAGACCCGGCAGATTATGATGGCGGTACTGTTTTTTCGTCGAATATAGCAACTTTTGATGGAATAGACACAGCCGCAGACCACAATACCTTCACTAACTACAACCTTGATATAGCAAATGCAATGCAGGATACAATGGATAATGCAAGGAGCAGATTTCAGGTGCGGCTCCGGCCGGATGATATCACTGATACTGACAATAATGATGATCATTTAGAGGTTTGTTCACTCGATCATGCAACACCAGCTTATAGGCCCAGTGTTACAGTTTATTATACAACAAATTATCCCGGGCCGCCTATGAATATAAATAATATAGCCTGTGCAGAACTCCAGGGGATAACAACTACCTGTGCAACCGCATCTACAACCGTGGGCGGCGTGCCGCAGATACAGATATTCAAGACAAACATAACAGGCAACCCTTTGCAGGCCGGGAGCAGTATGCGCTACAGGATTAATTATACAAACGCAGGCGGATGGGCAACCAATGTGACAATAACCGATATAATACCTAAACACACTACCTATGTAGCCGGGTCAATGGATGATGCCGGCGGTTTTGTATCTGATGCAGAGGGTGATGATGAGGGTCTTTATGATGGAACAAGGATTGAATACCGTCCAAACGGGAACGCTCAGGGGATACCCGGTGGCCTCGATGCCAACCAGGCCGGTTTCATCGAATTTACCGTTAATATCAATAACTCTTCAATAGCCGGAACTACTCCCACCAGTTGTATGAATGTTTCTTATCAAGGCGGGAGTTGGGATGGCCAGGTTACCAGTGACGGCGGTACTGATTCTGGTAATACTACTATGATAGTTGGAGATATTAAGACAGGTGATGCAGAGATCAGAGCTGTTATAAGTTTTTCCCTTCCTCCTGAAATAACAGCAGACACAAATGTTATTATAACTTCAGCAACACTGTTTTACAGGATCGATGTTGCGTCATTTAGCGGCCCTTCCCCTGATCCGGATGTAATTCGTCCCTTTCATTTTGATGTAATAGATGCAGGTGGGGGAATATCTCCTGCGGATTATAACAGCCCGGCTATTATTACAAATTTTCATGTGACAGCAGCAAACATAATTAACCCCAATAATTATACTGTTGATGTTACAACTGAATTGGGGACAGTACTTAATGCTTCCATGTCAGATTTTCAGATCAGGATCAGGCCGGAAGCGATTACAATAGATGCTACTGATGACGGATACGATATTGCTTCTTTTGACCACGGCACGACTAACGTTCGGCCAACACTATATATATGTTATGCTACTAATTTTGCAGCTATTGATATGAATGGCATGGATATAACTAATAAGGCAATTATATCAATAACTGCTCCTATCAATTATTCAACGAATTCAACAGAGGTGACTAAAGTAACACAGACCCCTTCGATGGTAATGATAAACAAAACCAATGTGACAATAAACCCGGTTGCCGGGGGTTATTTAACTTACAGGATTGATTACACTAATGCAGGGGGAACCGCAATGGATGTGATAATAACAGACATCATCTCTAACATCAACAACGTTGTCTATGTATCAAATTCCATTAGCAATTCGCTCGGATCCAATTTTTCGGATGATGTTGATGATGACGAGGGATCTTACAGCGAAAGTATGGGATTGGTATTCTGTATAGGAGGGGGAACATCACCCGAAACAGGCGGAACTATTTCAGCCGGTGCATCCGGGAGTCTCTTTTATACTGTCCAGGTTGCTTCCAATACTGATGCTGTAACGAATGTGGCTGACTTATCAACTGCTTTCACTGCAACCTCATCTACTTTAGTAGTAGTCATGACAACACCGGGAATAGCGACATTACAAATTTCAAAATCTATCTCAAATGTTATGCTTGACGGCCTGCCTGTATCAAAACCAGTGCCTGGAGCTATGGTTATTTACAAGATAATTTACTCAAATGCAGGTCCGGGAGCTGCTCTTAATATGCTGATTTACGACCAGATACCGGGGATCACAGTATACTATACAAACGATATGGGAACAGAGCCCGGCTGGACTGATCAGTATTCAACAAATACTTCTCCTCCTGACCAGAGCTGGGGTTCGGCTAATTACATGAACGGCCCGCCCGGGGTTGCTGTCAAGTCCAATGTTTCATGGATCAGGTGGAGGAAACCTAATGTGCCCGCAGGTGAGGTTGGTACATTTACCTATCAGGTTATTATTAAATAGGGGCGTGAGCACGATAAGCTTCGTCCATCACGCTGCCTCCCGATAAAATTCCTGATTTAAACCAAATTTGTTTATTTTTCCCCTGTATCCGGCATCTTCATCTTTTTATTTTTGATGATTTCGTTTATCCGGAGGGACTCAGCCAGTTCTATTAAAGTCTTTTTCCGGCCGAGCCCATAGGGGCTAAAAATTACATCCGGATTTAAATTCTTAATTCCGAAAGGTTATAATGTAATAAATTATGGTAAAATCAGATCAAAGTCCATATTGTTTGGGTTAAATTACGAATTTTATAGAAAAGCAGCGGGACGGATGGACTTTATCAATACCACGGGGTTATTTCAATAATTACTTGATTTTATTTAAAATATGTACTATACTATTAATATATACTAGATTTCATTGTATATAATGTAATTGGGATATGTACAGTAAAAATAGCCTCAGTCTTGGTCAGTGGAAACCGTATTAGTGGCAATACAGTTAATTATATTAATTATAATTTTGCAGCTTTATAATAAGAAATAAAGGGAAAAAATGAATAGGAAAAAAGGAATTTGTAAAAACCAGCACTTGCAAAACAGCACCCGGACTCTTCAATTAAAAAAAATAAAAAATAGAATTACAATCTTTTTTATTGCTCTTATTGCTTTATTTTATGTTACAGAACTTTCAGCTACCATAATCATGTATGTTTCCGAATCAGGTAATGATGCTGATACACCTTATGCTACACTTGTCACGGCAGCACGGAATATCCAGACAGCGATCGATTATATTGCTAATCTAAACGTGGGTAATGGTAAGAACCTTGTTTCAGGCACGGAAAATGTTATCATCTATGTTGATGACGGGGCCTATAATGAGGATATTGACATTAGCAATTTTACCACCTCTGCTATATATGATATTCAGATATTGAGACTATCCGGTACACCCACACTTACCGGGGTAGGCATTACTGATGTGATCCGCTTGACTGATAACTGGATCACAATAGACGGGCTGACCATACAATCCGGTGGCAATAATGAACATGGTGTAATGTTTGATGGTACAACCGCTAATTCTACACTCAGGAATTGCGACATTTCCGGAGTTGACCTCGGCGGTGATGGTGATGGTGTAGCAGGGAACAATGGTGCGCTTGATAACAGTATCATTGGGTGCATTATACATGATAACAATCAGGGAATGAGGATGAGAGGTAGTGGTTATACAATAAAAAGTAATATAGTGTATAACAATGTGGGTGTGGGAATCCGCCTTGGAGTGGTAAATGTGGGTTCTGAAGTTTTTCAAAATATTGTTTACAACAACACAATGGGTATCAAGGTTCATGGTGCAAATGATGCAATGGTTTATAATAATCTGATCCATGACAATTCTTCTACGGGAATAGAGGTCAATACAACTACAGGTCAAGATGCCGATGGTCACTATATCTTTAATAATACTCTTTATAAGAATCTCAATATTGGGATTCATGTTTTTACTGGTGAAGAGGGTAATGTCGTAGATCTTGCGATCTTCAATAATATCATTACACACAGCGACGTTTCTATCAAGGAGACCGATACCAACGATGGAACTATAGGTTATAACCTTGTCGATTTTAACCTGTGTGACAGTTATACAACACTTCATGATATCACCGGTCCATGG
>SDBV01010488.1_pt1 | contig 12123 bp, 9 predicted proteins | sample 2277081 | NCBI WGS metagenome assembly SDBV01 (sample SAMN10402039, study PRJNA504765) | marine sediment metagenome | isolation source: marine sediment core GS10_PC15, 223 cmbsf | place: Arctic Ocean: Southern Knipovich Ridge | collected 2010 | reverse complement strand
CTTGGAGCTGCGTGATCGAATCAGGGATTGTCGTCAACTGGTTGCCGCTCAGGTTGAGCTCGTGGAGCCCTTGGAGCTGCGTGATCGAATCAGGGATTGTCGTCAACTGGTTGCCGCTCAGGTCGAGCTTCCGCAGCCCTCTAAGCTGTGTGATCGAATCTGGGAGTGCCGTCAACTGGGCGCCACCTAGGTAGAGCGTCTGGAGCCTTTCGAGCTGCGTGATCGATTCTGGGAGTTTCGCTATTGGGTTGCTACGAATATCCAGCGTCTTGAGGGATTGGAGTTTCTCTATCGCCTCAGAGATTTCTGTCAGTTGATTCCCGTCGAGGTCAAGCGATTCGAGCTGCGTCAGCTCCCAAACTTCATCAGGGAGGGAGGTCAGACCGAGGTTCACGAGCGACAACTCTTTGGCGTTTTCGCCCCTGGCTTCCTCGATTCTCTCTAGTGCGTCCTCTTTGCTCATGATTTCGTCCCACCCTCCGGGTCGTAGCGCCGCGCCGCTGCGTCTCCGCTTCCCTGTTTAGGCCCAGTATCCTAGCACGTATACCCCTGCGTACCGGGAATATTCATGACCGCCCGCACGCGCCCGCGCCTAGTCCTGTAGGGTGGGTCTTGACCCACCGATTCGCGCGGCGATCGCCGCTTCCAGAGATTCAGGCCTTCGCGCGAACGACACCCCCCCCTGTCATTCTGAGCGAAGCCGAAGAATCTCTTCAATAGGGAGACGTTTCGGGATGAAGAGGTCCTTCGGCTTCGCTCAGGACGACATTAAGGGAATCTGTAAGGAATAGGGGCGTGCGGCAAATGGGCCGTCTTGAGGCGCGGGCAACTGTGCAGACTTCGAGTCCTGTAACCGTAGCGCGGGCTTGCCCCCTCCGCGCACTCTCCCGCCCGCACGATAGCGGAAGACCGCCGCCTTGGCCGCCCTATTGCCGTAGTTTATTCATGAGCGCATCGGCAAGAGGGTTGACAACTGATAATTTATTCAGTATCCTTGGGTGGGCCGGGACACTAAGAGGCGGATCATTGCTGAGAGGATGGCAGTATTGGCCAGGCGGCTGGCAGCACCGCAGCAAGCCGCCTGCGTGAACGTAACGCAACAACGCTGGAAGGACGGAATGAATGGACAAGCAGCAAATCGGCATGTGTGGCGCCTACTGCGGGATATGCGAATGGAAGGAGAAGACAAATTGCCCCGGATGCCAGACCTGCAAGGGCGACATGTTCTATGGCGAATGCCCCGTCGCGAAATGCTGCCATGTGAGAGGGCTTCTCCATTGCGGCTTGTGCCCGGACCTCGTCTGCGAGAAACTCCAACAGGCATTCGACCATCCCGAACATGGCGACCGCGGCGAAAGGCTTGCGAACCTGAAGAACTGGGCCAAGGGAGACGACACCGTCATTGAGATTCGGCCCATCAGCAGCGGTGAATGATTGGATTCAGCGCCCTATCGAGCACAAGTGTCCGCCGCTGCAACTCTTGCGCCAAGCGCCGGTGCTTCAAGCGCTGTTTACAGTCGCTCCGTGTAGTAGGCGCGCGCCTACTCCGTTTCGAATGCCGGGGTCACAGGTTGTTGCGCCTCCAGTTGCTCACGGATTCGTGCATGGTCCTCCTTGGAAAGGCGGTACTGCGCGTAGAAGAAGATCGCGATCAAGGCCCCTACAAATGCAACCGTATGTACCCAGCCCATCCTCGTGAGGACACCGTCAGCCAGCTCGCTCGGCACTGCGCCGACTGGCAACTTGACGATGTACGTCATGGCATAACCCGCAACCAGGACGGCAAAGGATTGACTGGCTTTGGCGAAGAAGGTTCGGGCTGAGTAGAAGATGGCGGACTGCACGTGACCGGTCTTGAGCGCGTGCTGATCAATGATGTCGGCCAGCATGGCCATGACGGCCACGTTGAGGCCGCCCATGGCAAAGGTGTGTATAAAGGCATGCACCAGCAGGAAGGGGAGGAGCATTTCCGATTCGTTGCCTGGCGTAATCAGGTTCCAGCCCAGGGTGCGGTCAAGGACGGGGATGGGCATTATGATTGCGTACACGCCCACGGTCCCGATGCACGTCATCCGCTTCCCGAACTTCTTGACCCAGAAGGGTGTTGCCGCGGCGCCCAGGATGTAGCCTGCCATAAAGGCGAAGTTGAACATTTTGAGCTGGCCACCCTCAAACTCCCAGAAGAAGGTGCCGATGAAGGGTCCGAGGTATTCGGCAAAACCCAGGGAAATCCAGAGGAAGAACAGGGCCGCTAGCAGCATGAGGTAGTTGCGAATCTTGATGGTCTCCCACATTTCCATCACGACGATCCAGGGACTGAAGGGGGTCTGGTCGTCCTTGGCTTGTGCGAGGTGGGAGATTTCTCTCCGGGTGCCGAAGGCGCAGATGAAGATGCCCAATATGATGAAGAGGCAGGCGAGGAGCACGACGGGCGGGTAGTTGGCCGCATCGAGCTGCTGGGGCACGGTTGCTCCATCATAGGCGCGGACCGATGTATCGGCCAACATGCTCCATGCGGAAAAGGCGAAGATGTTGCCGAAGCCGAAACCGAACATGGCGTTGTAGCTGAATACGGAGGCGCGCTCTTCGTAGTCGCTGGACAGCTCCGCACCGAGGGCCAGGTGCGGGACGATGTAGAGGGTGAGGAAGAATCTGGCGAGAATATGCCATACGGCCATCCACGCAAACAGGGGCATCTGTGCCGGGAGTTCGGCGCCCTCTTTGACCGCCGTCAGAAATTCAGGAGGGGAGAACAGGAAGTAGGCACAGAGGGCCAGGGGGATTGGGGCGATGAACAGAAAGGGGTGGCGGCGCCCCCACTTGCCCTTCCACCGGTCGGAGAGAACGCCGATGGCGGGGTCCGATATGGCGTCAAAAATGACGGCTATCGCAATGGCCAATCCGACCAGCGAGTTCTCCAGCCGGAGGGCCTGGTTGTAGTAGAGCGCGGCGAAAGTAAGGATGAGCCCGAAAAACGCCGATTCACCCACTTGCCCAAAACCGAAACTGAATTTAACCCAAAACGGTACTTTCCCTGGTCTTGCCATTCTTCTTTACCTCCGGAGGAATGAATGCGAGAAGCTTGAAACGGTCACCTTAGCCGCCGTTTCCCATATGGATCTGCCCGTGACCACCACGAACGCGTTCTCAACTGCCGCAGAGGCGCGCCGGCGGCCTCAAGTTAGGTCTTCCGGCCATGGCGCCTCTTTGAAAACGTCCGGGGACAATAGCACCCTTCACCAGCGGCCTTCAATGGGCGCACATGGCCGGACCGCGCTTCCCTAAAAGTGTTCCGGGATTCGGCCCGTGGCCTTGTAGAACCAGCACATGCACCGGTGTACGGGGTCGGGGTTGCAGTACATCATCGGGCACCCGGCGGGGATGACTGTGATTCCCTTCTCGCGGCCCAATTCGACGGCCTCCGGCGACGCGCTGCCTTGCCCGATCGAGCGGTGGATCCAGACGCGCGAGATGTTCAGCGCGTCGCAGTCGCTCACGATCTGCTTGGCGGCGCCGGGGGCGGTCGCGACCACCACGCCGTCCACGCCGCCAGGAATGGCTTCGAGGCTGGCGTAGCACGTGTCGCCCTCAACTTCTTCGGCGCCGGGGTTTACGGCGAACACCTCATACCCCGCCTTGCGCAACTTGCGGTAGATGAGGTTGGCGGGTTGCGCCTTCTTGCGGCGTGAAACGCCCGTGACCGCAATTCGCTTCTGGGCCAGAAAATCCTGAACAGCTTCGTTTAACGTGGGCATCGGAAAACCTCCTATGAGAAGAGCTGGCCTTCAGGAAAATGTCATCCTTGGTGATTTCTCTCTTGTTGGCCGTGTGCCCTGCTACCCATTCATGGTCACGCTATGGCGGGAATGTGTTCGACTGGTCTCACCACCTTGAAGCCTATGGCCTTCACCTCTTTGCAGCCGGGTACGCAGGCGCCACAGCCCCAGCATTTCTCTGGGTCGACTACGGCCTTCAGCTTCTTCGAGCGTTTCTTCTTGCCGGCGGCTTCAGGTTTGACCATCTCGATGGCGTCGAACTGGCAGCGTTCGATGCAGTCCTGGCAGCCGTCGCACTTGTCTTGTTCGATGAAGGCTTCGTAGCGTGACTTTGCCCAGACCGCGCCGATGGACGCGTCAATCATGTCCAGGGGTATATACATCATGCAGCAGTCGCGGCAACAGTTGCAGCTTGTGTTCGTGCCCGTCATGGCGGCGGTGTTCGGCCACATGTGGAGCAGGCCGTCCTCCGCGGCCTTGTCGACCAGTTCCAGGGCCTCGTCGATGCTGAGCAGCTTGCCCGACCCGCGGGCGGCCACGTATTCCGCGCCGCGGCCGAACTGGAGACACTGCCACTGCTCTTCTTCGTGGGTGTGTTCGCAGGGCTCGCCCACGGCCGAGGTCTGATAACGGCACGCGCACGGCACCGTGGCAATGGTCTTCTGTGCCTTCATCAACTCGTGGTAATCCTCACACGGGAGGACGTCCGAAAGGCCCTCAAGCGCCAGGGGTGACGGAATGATTCGCTGAAAAGGTACTGTCGAGTCCGCGTAGGTTTGGGCCGTATCCGGATACCATTCATTCATCGAGAAGTCGTACCAGAGCTGGTAGAACTTGGTGTCCTTCGCGGTGTCACGCATACAGGTGGCCTGGGCCGACTCGAAGAACTGGCCCATCGAACGCGGAAAGCGGTAGATCTGCCGGTTGGTGAAGTCGCCCTTCGGGATGACGACGCCCGAGAAGAACAGCTTCTCCAAATCCTCCTTGACTTGGCCCGCGTCAAAACCCGTGCTCTCGGCCACCTCTTCGGCCGTACCGGGCAGACTGGCGACCATCCGTGCCTGGTCGGGCGTCATCATGTCCTCGAGGACGGCGCGGAAGCGCTTGGATTCCGCATAGCCCAATTGCCCCCCGAGAACGGCGTAGTGATCTTGGGTACTCATTCGATGAACTCTCCTTTAGTGAATTGCAGAAACAGGTGGCAGGCGCGAAAATGCCGAACGCGGCGCCCCATTCAGATGATGGCGACCATCGATTGCCATTTGAACATGATTCAATGCCGGACTTCAACTGACCCGGGCACCTAAGGACGAGACGGGCCCCAGATTCACAGTAACCAGCGTTGAAGCCACTCGGAGATCTTGACTCCTATACGCCACTCTGCTTAGATCTATGGCCTATCCTCAAGGATTATGTTGAACGGTCGACCACTACGGATTTTCACCCATCACCGAGTGACTTCACAGCAGTGATTGGAACAGACTGATGGATTCCAGAGAGCGGCTACGCCAGACATTCTCCCGTACCGGGAACTGTGTTCCTCCCCGCTACGAGAGCGAGTTCTCCGAGGAAGTTGTAGAGGCCTGGCACGACCAGGGCTTGCCGGCCGGCCGCAGTCCCGAAGACTTCTTCGGGTTGGACCCCCGCGAGAGTTTGGGCATTCGCTGGCGGCGTCCGCGCGGCAAGCAGCCTATTGTCGATGATGAGGCCAGCCTGGATGCGGTCAGGGGCGCATTCGACGCGGGCGACCCCAAGAAACTCCCCGCGGACTGGGACGTCCGGGTGCGCGGCTGGCGGGACCGCCATTTCGCCCTGTTCGCGAGTCCATGGAACGAAGGCCTTCTCCAAGTCATCGGCATATCCGACGGCAAATCGCTTCGGCGTGCATTGGTCGGGTTGTGCGAACGACCGGACCTCGTGAAGGCGGCCATGGACCACTATGCCGCCTACGTCGAGGGGCTGCTGGACCGGGCGTTGTCGGACGTGGATCTAGACTACGCCGTGCTCTACGAACCCATCGCCTCAAACCATGCGCCGGTAATCTCCCCTGCGATGTATAGGAGTCTCGTGATGCCCGCGCTACGCCGCGTTGCCGAGTGCCTCGAAGGCCACGGCGTCAAGCACCGATTCATGTGGTCAGCGGGCCAAGTCAGGGCCCTCATCCCGTCGTGGCTGGACGCCGGCATGAATGGACTGACCCTCAACCAGGCCGGCCAGGCCGGTATTACATGCGGCGACTTGCGCAGCGAGTTTGGCCCGGAACTGCTCCTTTTCGGCGGGATTGACTGGCGCGCCGTCGTCAACGGCCCCGAGACCACGGACACCTTCCTCGAACGTGAGGTCCGCCCCGTGCTCGAACAGGGCGGGTACATCCCCCATCTCGACGACACCGTCCGGATCTACATGCCATTCGATCGCTTCGACTACTACCGCCGCAAACTCGACGCGCTCGTCGACGAGGTCTTTGCGTGACGGCCCGCCGAGGCCGTGACCCTATGCTGGCGCTAGACGGCAGGACGCCGGAAAGTGCATTTCGGGCCGGGTTGAAGGCGTAAGTCCGTGCATGTACGATAGTGGAGAGATTGATCGTGAGTGCCGGTGGCACGTCTATATGGAAGGGCCCGCGCGTGGAGGCGGTCGTGCGAGAAATGACGAGTGTCGAACAGGATCTGGAATTGGGTACGTATCAATAGAAACCGCACGGAGGAGATAGGGTATGTCGGAGCTTCTTGAGCAGATTGCAGTGTGTGTGGAGAAGGGCAAGGTCAACAAGGATTCGCCTTATCCTCCAGATATGAAAGGCGAAGACGGAGTCGACGAACTGACTGCAAAGGCCTTGGCCGATGGCGTCAACCCGAACGATGTCTTGACGCAAGGGCTGATGGCCGGCATGAACCGCGTGGGCGTCAAATTCAGCAACAACGAGGTCTTTGTGCCGGACTTGCTTATGGCGGCGAAGGCCATGAAGACCGGCATGCGGCAGCTCACGCCCCATTTCGAGTCGGGCGCGGCCCAGCGCAAGGGCGCCATCGTCATTGGTACGGTGAAGGGCGACTTGCACGACATCGGCAAGAACCTCGTCGGTATGGTGATGGAAGGCGGCGGCTACGAAGTCATCGACCTGGGCGTGGACACGTCGGCCGAGCAGTTCCTTGAAGCCGTCGAGGGACATCCGGGCGCCGCAGTGGGTCTGAGCGCGCTGCTGACCACGACTATGGCCAACATGGAACAGATCGTCAAGACCATTAAGGAGAAAGTCCCAAGCACGAAAGTGCTTGTGGGCGGCGCGCCCCTGACGCAGGAATTCTGCGACAAGATTGGCGCGGACGCCTATGCGCCCGATCCCCAAGGCGCCCTCGAATACTTGAAAGCCGCCGCATCATAGAAGGCCAGCCAGAAAGTCACTTTTTGGAGTGCGCAAGCTTGCTTGCGCTTTCGTCAAGGGAGCTTGCCCCCGGCTTCATGAGCGTCGAATGGATCCAACACGATGGTTCCTGTGCGGGAGCCGTAAGCAGGCTTGCTTGGACAAGGCGGAAGCAAGCTTCCGCACTCCAAAGAACGATAGATCAGAAGACGACGATTTCAGAAGTATGCCGAACCACTTTTTTCACAGATCCCTGGGGTGTCTTTCGAGTCTGGACGTAGCGTTGCAGGACGAGGATTAAGACGGTTCAGGTGGTCGGAGGACTCTCATGAGGCTGAAGTGTCTCGGGTGCGAGGCGTTGGCGCGTATGGTTTACGAGTGCGCGGCCAGGTCGCCCCACATTGTGAACGTGGAGCTGTTCAAGTTGGGCCTGCACAATACGCCCTCGGACCTGCGCGCCCGATTGCAGGAACGAATTGACGCCGCGGCCGGCAAGAACTACGACGCAGTCGTGATGGCATATGGTTTGTGCGGCCAAGCGACCGAGGGTCTAACGGCCAGAGACATCCCATTGGTGATTCCGCGCGCCCACGACTGCATCACCCTGTTTCTTGGGAGCCGGGAGCGGTATACGGACCAGTTCGAAAACTATCCTGGCACCTATTGGTATGCCTTGGATTACGTCGAGCGAAGGGTCGATTCCGCGACGGCCTTGTCGCTGGGTTCGGATGAGGGCGTCAGTATCCGCGAGGCCTACGATGGGTTCGTCGAGAAGTATGGGAAGGAGAACGCCGACTACCTGATGGAGACGATGGGGGCATGGCAGGAGCATTACAAACGCGCCGCCTTCATCGACATGGGCGTCGGCGACGGCACGGCTGTCGAGAAAGCGGCCCAGAAAGAATCGGAGCGGCGAGGGTGGACCTTTGAGCGCATCGCGGGCGACCTGGTGCTGATCAAGCGATTGCTGGACGGCGACTGGGATTCGGATTTTCTCGTACTTGAGCCAGGCCAGCAAATCGCCATGACCTACGACGACGCCGTCATAGGCTGCCACCTAAGCGCCGAAGACGGCGTCTGACCCAGGTCAGAATCCTCCCTCCCGGGTCCGCTATTCGTGGGACGTGGAGTCTATCGTCGAGAACTGGCAGCCTTTCACGAAGTGATCGAAAAACATGGGATCGGTCTCCAACTCGACATGTTTGATTCTTCGCACGAGTTGTTCAAGCTCCTGACGCCGCGCCTGCGACCGGAGCGCAATCGAGACGCCCTCAATTGAGGCATTGCCAATCTTGATCACCTTGCCTTTGGGGAGATTGGGGACCAGGCCAATGCGCCGCGCAGCCACCAGATCGAGGTGCCGGCCGAAACCGCCCGCGATGTAGAATTTGTCGAGCCCGCCATATTCAAGGCCGTATTCAGTCATGACGATATTGAACCCGGCGATGTTGGCGCCTTTGGCTTGGGCAAGTTCGCTGATGTCGTTTCCGGAAATGTATACATCATTCTCGGCATCGAGTTGAAGGCGGCCGATGTCGCCGGTCAGCCGGCCGAGCGAGTTTATTCCGTCCGTGCGGACCAATTCGCCCAAGGCGGAAATCATTCCCGACCCGCAGATGCCCAGTGGCTGGCCGCCGCCGATTACGTCTATGTCGATGCGGCCGTCCTGATGAAAACGTGTGGCCTCGATGGCCCCGTCGAAGCCCGGCATGCCGCAGTCGAGCACCGCGCCTTCGAAGGCAGGTCCGGCTGGACAGGAGGCGCATAGGATGCGGTCTTTATTGCCAAGGACCAGTTCAGTATTGGTGCCGATATCCATCAGCGCGACGATGTTCTCTTCGTTCTGCAAGTCGATCGCGAGTATGCACGCGGCCGTATCGGCCCCCACGTGGCTATGTACCAGAGGCAAGCCATAGACCCGGCCCTCGCCGAATACAGGAAGGTGAAGCTGCCCGGCCTTGACCGACAAGCTCGTGCTATCGCGGCCATTCTCATTCAACTCATGTTCCGTAAGCGACATGTACGGCTTCTGACCGATGCTTTGGACATCGATGCCGAAGAAGATATCGCGCATGGTGGCGTTGCCCGCCACAGCCGTTTCATAAATCGTCTGCCCGTCGCAGGGTAGCTGTTCGATGGTCTGGCCAAGGTAGCCCAGCAGCGTGCGCTGCAACACATGCGTCTTTTCTTCCCCGTCGTACGCAATGCGCGACATCACTTCCGAACCGCCAAACCGCTGCGGGTTCTCGAAAGACTCACCGGCCACCAATTCCCCCGATTCAAGGTCGTACAGGCGCACCACGACCGTCGTCGTGCCAACGTCCAGCGCGAGACCATGCAGCGGCCCATCGGCCTTCACCAACGGTCCGCCATCGAGCAGGACCCAGTCGCCGTCGCGCGTGACGGCCGGATCCAGCGGGAAATTGGTCGCCCGATCCGGCAGGCCAACGCCGCCCTCATCGATGCGCATCGAACCATGCCGCATCGTCTGGCACCGAATCGAGCCGCTCTCCGCCTGCACGCGAGCGCGGCACGACAGGCGGAACGGCGGTTTCAGATGACGCTCCTCCACAGATGCCGGCGTCAGCAGTTCCGCCCCCTCGACGACCTCGACAAGGCATTCGCGGCACTTCCCGTTCTTCTTGCAGGAGGCCGGTACGCGTACGCCCATGAGCTCAGCAGACTCGGAGAGCGACAGCCCAGGTTCGACGACCACTTTCTCATTGTTGATTTCTACGGATACACCCATGAAGTAACGGACCTCTTGTTGCAGGTATCAGGGACCTACAGACTTCATTTCCAATTTCACGAGAGGCTCGCCGGCCTCATTCGCCCCTAGGACATCTTCCCATAGTTCCACGCCTCGTCGTACATGGCGATGATGTTTTCGACTGGTGTGACCACCTGTATGTTGTGGCATGAGGCGAGGATGTAGCCCGTCCCGTCGCTGGCGAGACTATCGATACAGTTACGGACCTCCGCCCGCACGTCTTCGGGCGTCCCGAAGGGCAGGATCCGCTGGTTCTCGATCGCGCCGTGGAAACAGATCTTGCCGCCAAATTCAGATTTCAACTCCTTCATGTCCATGTCCCGGCAGGCCCACTGGATCGGATTGAGCACGTCGATGCCCATGTCGACCAGGATCGGAACGAAAGGCCGGATGCCGCCGTCGTCGTGATGGAACACCTTGACCCCAAACTCGCGGCAGAGGTCGATTAGGCGTTGGTGATGCGGGGCATAGAACTCGCGGTATACGTCCAGACTCATCAAAGGCCCGACCTGGCTTCCGAGGTCGTCGGTCACGCCCGCTAGGTCGATCAGGCCCTCGCAGGTCTCGAAGATGCGCGAATACTGCTCGTAAAAGAAATCCGTGAGGCGCTTCAAAATTTCGTGCGTGAGTTCCGGCTCGGCCAGGGGATCGAGGAGCGACTGCTGCAAGCCCCGCAACGCGTTGTGGAAGAAAAAGGGCATCATCGCGCCACAATTGACCACCCTCGTCTGGCTGAGCCTTTCGGCCCACTCGCGCATCGCCGAATAGTCGAACCAGTCCGCCTGCGGCCACGCATAGGCATCCAGATCGTCAAGGGTCTGCGCATTGGCGAGGGGACAGAAGGAGACCTCATCATAGGCCCCGCCCTCATGGGGTACCCGCTTCGTCCGGACACCCCAGAAATCGACCGATTCGCCTTCGGGCGGCGTTGGCGGGGCGGGTCCGGCGTAGCGCGGGAAGACATAGGCCATGCCATCGACGTGCAGTTCTTTCCAGAGACTGGCGCCTTCGCCAAAATGTTCGAATAGTTTTCGCCTGACTTCCCCCGTTGCCCACAGGTCCGTCGGAACGCGATCCACCGGCTCGCGGTTGATGGCGGCAAGCACTCTCTCGCGTGAATTCATCTTCTCTCCCTGACCGTTGCCAGCGCCCTTTGGCTCACGCCACCGGAACCACAGGTTTGGTATATTGCAATCATATCACGCCACGGGATGGAACTGATTGCATAGCGTTTCCAAGCGTTCATCCAGTACCTGCATTGCGGTCCGGCTGCCATGCGGGCTATACTCTGCCGCGATCGAGGGAGTATGTTCGATGGCTGTGGACCCAAAAATCAACCTGACGAGAGAGAACCTCGGCGATCTCCCGCCTCTGTGCACCGATGGCGCGTGGGGGACGGAGCTGGACAAGCTCGGCTCGACGCCGGGACAGCTCCAGGATGTCTGGAACCTTGACGAGCCGGACAAGGTACTCGCAGTAGCCGGCGCATACGTGGACGCGGGCGCCCGGATCGTATTGACGAACACGTTTTCCAGCAACCGCCCTACACTTGCGCGGCACGGCTTCGAGGGGAGGGCCGTCGAGCTCAACCAGGCCGGCGCGGCCATATCGAAACGCGCGGCCGGGGACAGGGCATACGTATTCGGTTCCATCGGCCCTTGCGGCAAGATAATCATGATGGACGAGATCTCCGCCGAAGAGGTCCATGCCTCGGCGGCCGAACAGGCCGCGGCGCTTGAGGCCGGTGGCGCCGACGCCATCGTCATCGAGACCCAGACGGACTTGACCGAGGCGCTGGCCACGCTCGAAGGGGCGCTGAGCGCGTGCAGCCTGCCGGTCGGCGTTTCATTCGTATTCGATTCTGGGGCCGATGGCGACCGGACCATGATGGGCGCGAGCGTTCCCGAGGCCCACGCGCTGGCCAAGGGCGCAGGGGCCAGTTTTGTGGGGGCGAATTGCGGCGCGGGAATCGAGACGTTTCTGCATCTCGCCGAGCAGTTCTCGGCATGCGGCGACGAACTGCCCATCTGGATCAAGGGGAACGCGGGCCAGCCAAACCTGGACGCGGACGGCAACGCGGTATACCCCGCATCGCCGGAGGTCTATGCCGAGATGGTCGGGCCCTTGCTCCAGGCCGGAGCGAAATTCATCGGGGGATGTTGCGGTTCGACGCCCGAGCACATCCGCGCGATTGCCCAGGCCCTCGATTCAGC
>SDBV01010487.1_pt1 | contig 12124 bp, 11 predicted proteins | sample 2277081 | NCBI WGS metagenome assembly SDBV01 (sample SAMN10402039, study PRJNA504765) | marine sediment metagenome | isolation source: marine sediment core GS10_PC15, 223 cmbsf | place: Arctic Ocean: Southern Knipovich Ridge | collected 2010 | reverse complement strand
ATTAATATTATGGCACCCTTATTTTGTAATTAATTTAATTTTAATTACTTGTGGTGCTTGAATGTTCAGTTATATATGCTTTTTGAAGCGGCGAAAACGTTCAGTTATATTACAAGTGATTGATTATGTGTTAGATACTAATTGTTCCTTATGCCTGCTTTTTGCTTTATTACGAAGTCTAATACTGAAACCGATTCTCCCTGGATACATGCTCCGTTGCATTGCCTTATGGAATGATGGAAACAGGCTCCGTCGGTTTGATACAGCCCACTTAATTTCTGACACAACCAGTTTTTCTCCACCATCCTGGTCAGTGCCCCCCGGGCCTCTTTTTTGTTGTTAAAGCATGTGATGGGATCATCGGGTGTCTCAGAGATTTTAAGGAGTCTGAAGGAGATATATCCATATTCGTCCTTCCCGGTATACAGGCCCCAGTAAAAGGAAGACCTTTTCTGCGCCCGGTTGTACATGGGCTTTTGGTCCTTGATTTCCCGTGACTCCTTTAGAAGAGCGATGAGTTCGCTGCCTGTCAGTTCATAGCCGATGGAGTGAATTCTTTGTTTCATCTCCATGGCGCGCTTGCTGGTGGTATTTCCCAGGTGGGATAATATCCGGTGTCGGATGTTTTTGCTCTTACCTACTGTAAAGCAGCTGTTGTTTATCATCGAAGAAGTAATAGGTTCCGCACTCCTCGGGAAGGTTCTCGATATCATTAACTGTGAGGTTCTCATTCAGGTTCTTATAGCGTCCGGCTGACTCGGATAATAACTCAGGTTCGCCGTTGTCATTTTGCTTGTCCCTGATTAATTCAAACAGCTTAACGGTAGCGAGGGCATCACCTGCAGCCCGGTGTCGGTCCCGGATTTCTATCCCCAGCTCCTTGCATATCTTCCCCAGGCTGTAAGACTTATACCCTGGAAATGCTTTTCGGCTTAACTTTACGGTACACAGGGTTTTTCTGTCAAAGTTAAATCCAAGCCGCTTAAACTCACTCCTGATAAATGAATAGTCAAAACTAACATTGTGCCCGACGATGGTATGGTTTTCAGTACGTTTAACAATTTCCTTTGCCACTTCGAAGAACCTTGGTGCATCGGCAACCATTTCGTTGGTAATTCCCGTCAAACCGGTAATGAAATAGGGTATTGTCTTTTCAGGATTGAGAAGGGTTGTCCACTCATCCACGACTTTATTTCCGTCATGGAAGAAAATGGCAATTTCTGTTATTATTTCAGATTTTGGACTTCCTCCGGTGGTCTCAATATCAAGTATGGCAAACATTGCTCATCGTCTACTCCTTGGCTTTGCTCTCCTCTTCCTTTTTACCGCTTTTTGCAGGTTTGTCCTCCTCGGGTTTCTTCTCCTCAGCTACTGGTTGTTCAGTGGCTTTTGGCTTTTCCTCAGCTTTTGGTTTCTCCTCAGATTTTGGTTTTTTAGCTGCTGATTTCTTAGTCGCCGGCTTCCTGGCTGCGGGCTTTTTTTCCTCTTTTACAGGTGCTGCTTTAACTTGTTCTACCGGTGCTTCAACATTTTCTACCGCTGCTTCAGCAGGTTTTTCAACTGGTTCTTCAACTTTGGGCTTTTGACTCTCTGCTTTGGGCTTTTGACTTTCTGCTTTGGGCTTTTGACTCTCTGCTTTAGGCTTTGGACTCTCTGCTTTGGGCTTTGGACTCTCAACTTTGGGCTTTGGACTCTCTGCCTGAGGCTTTTCTACTTTTCTGGTAGTTGTTACAACGCTGTATCCAGTCTTTCTTTTTCGGGGCCTCAGTATTCCGTAAGAACCACTGAACAGTTTCCCTCTTCTGGTTTTCTTGTCACCTTTTCCCATGCTTTAATTTATTTGTATTGGAAGCGCGAATATAAGAAAAATTGAGCGGGATGACAACCCTGCTATTCTTTTGGAATGAAACTCAAAGATACAGAATTTACACAGTGCCTGGTGTTTTTCAGAGTAAAACTCTCGCCGAGAAATAGATGTCCGAGATGTCCCTCACAATTGGCACAGATGATTTCAGTCCTGTGACCGTCAGCGTCAGTTTCGCGTATAATAGCACCCTCTATTTCATCGTCAAAGCTCGGCCAGCCACAATGACCGTCGAATTTATCATCTGACCTGTACAAAGGCGCATTGCATTGTCTGCACACGTATACCCCTGTCTCATTGTGGTCTACATATTTACCAGTCCACGGTCTTTCTGTCCCCTTCTTAAGGATCACATACTCTTCAAAAGCCGACAGCCTGTTATATTTTTCCGGATTCATGATGGTTGGGTTTACAGGTATTTCCGTCTCCATGTTCTCCTGGCCAATCGCAGCAATTGATATTGCCAGAATAGAAAAAAAAAGAAATATTTTCATCACCTGAAATTAAAATACAAGGAAAGCGAAGTGTGGCGAAAGGTGTATATAATCAATAACGGCTTTGCTGGTGAAGAGTTCAATTCCACCTGCCGGCTATTTTTTCATTGCAGTACTGGCATCTGCCATCTGAAATATGATTTTCACTTACATTATACCCTGACCGTTCCACCACCAGTTTGTGGCAACTGGGACAGCTGGTATCTGTGGCATTGTTTCCCGGAACGTTTCCAATATAGACGAATTTCAATCCCTCGGCATCGGCAATCTCCTTTGCTTTGGTCAGGGTGTTTACCGGAGTGGAAGGAAGGCGTTGAAGCTTGAATTGTGGATGGAACCGACTGAAATGCAAGGGAGTGTCGTCGAAACCATTGGTCGCCAACCAGCCACACATCCTTTTGATCATGTCCAGGTCATCGGTCCAGGAGGGAATCACAAGGTTTGTAATTTCCAGCCAGACACCTTCATCCTTCAATGTTCGAAGACTCGATAGAATGGGTTCCAGTTTTCCTGCATTGAGTTTAAGGTATATGGAGTCGTCCAGGGATTTGAGGTCGATGTTGGCCCCGTCAATCACTTTGCAAAGATTAACAAGTGGCTCCTGGTGAATATAGCCATTGGAGACAATAACATTCTTAACACCGGCATCATGGGCCAATTTTCCTGTATCGAGCACATACTCATAGAATGTGATGGGTTCCGAATATGTATATGCAATGCTGCTACAATTATACTTAAGCGCCTGTGCAACAACTTTATCTGGCATCAAATCATAGTTCTGAGTTTCTTCCGGAGAGGATTGTGAGATGGTCCAGTTCTGGCAATTCAGACAAGCCATGTTGCACCCTGCCGTAGCAATGGAGAAGGCATCTGATCCGGGAAAGAAATGGTAGAGTGGTTTTTTTTCGATGGGATCTATATGAATGGCACAGGGATTACCATAGGCTATGGTATAGAGCTTACCACCGTAAACCTTCCGATTGTGACAATCACTTACTTCTCCTTCACCAAGCGTACACTCATTTGGACATATCTGGCAGCGGATTCCCTTGGGAGTTTCAACCTGGTACATGGCAATCCGGCTCCATTTCCAGGGCCGGTCAGCTATGCCTGCCATTGCTTCCAGTGGGCAAAACAATGCACCCGCCGCACCACATATTCCGGTTTTCAGAAAAGTCCTCTTATCCATCTCAGTTTAGTTACTGCGCCACCGGGTAAGTATATAGAGCCCTGTGGCCACATTAATACCGCAGAACAATATAAAAGTATTTGTGATGCCAATCAAGGGCAGGATGAATACTACCGGTACTAATGTACCCAGGGCTGCTCCCGCCAGATCGGCACTGTAAAGCCTTCCTATTCCGGACCTCCCTTCTTTGCTGATGAGTACAAGTGACATTCCATACACCGATCCGACAATCATTCCCGGTAAAAAGTTCAATAGGCCCAGAATCAGTTGACCCGCCAACGGGTTTATAAATAATTGATCTGTTTTCAGGACAATGACACATGCGGACACTATAATGGCCATGATCCACAACAACCCCGCTAATTTTGAAATAGAAGGTTTTCTCCAGATGCCTTTCCACAACACTACCCCGGTGACGATACCACCCATAAATATGGTGATCATAATGGGCGTAACTAAATAGGCAAAACCGTAGAGCGATTGAAGTACAACGATTAAAAGGATCTGAACACCAGCACCTGTGAATCCGGCCACATACATGCCTGCTTTCAACGGAGAATAGGATAATAAGAGCACCAGAAAAATAATAATACTTATTAATCCAATGTAAGTCAATGCCTTGCCCCCAATCATTGCATTCCAGCTGGAGATACTGTTAAAGAAGAGGCTTGGCCAATAATCGCTATTGATCCTGGAATGTTCCAAATGAAGGCGTTCCAGCAGTTGATCACTATCAAATTTCAGGTGGGTCACATCCAGGTAATCAGGATGTACATAAGTGGTGGTAAGAGCGTGTTCACTAAGAAGTGCAGGATAATCCAGGGAGAGTGGTTCACTGGAGGCAAGGAAATAGGTGGCGTATCCAGGAACAATGGTTACATGTTTAAATACAGTTTTAAGTGTTTGGTAATTAATACTTAACATTCGGTTACCTGCATCATTTATGTAATTGCCTCCTGTGGAAAGCTGCATACAGAATATGCCATCAGGTGATAGCCGTGATTCTACCAGTTGATAGAATTCCTTTGTGAAAAACCTGTTCCAGCCGATGGTATACGGTTCTCCGGCTGTTGAGATAATCACATCATAATGCATGGAATCGGCCTTTATCAACCAGCTTCTGCCATCCATATCAATAAAGTTGAAATCATTGCCATCATTGGGGGAAAGATGTTTCCGGCCAATTCTGTATAACCAGGGATTTGTTTCGCAATAATCGAATATATCCGGAGCATATTTATTTACTTCCACTGCATTTCCCGAAAGACCACCGCCAATAAGCAGGAATGAACGGGGATCGGGGTGCTGCAGTGCCGGGTAATGTACAGTCTCTTCCACCCGGGCAAGATCAAAGGAGATAAGCACCGGGTTCCGGTCAAGATACCCTGTAACCTGGCCGTCCTGCTCAGTGAAAGTCAGATTGCCATAGGGCGTATCTCTCGTTTCGATAATGGTCTCATTCTTATAGCGCATACCTTCAACGGCATACCGGATTTCAGGTATCTGTACCAGTCCGAATACAACAATCCCGGCCAGAATCAGCATCATCCTCGGAAAAACCCTGGATGGATATCCGAAGATCAGGATCATGCAGATCAGCGCGATTAAAAACAACAGCGACAGTACCTGAATGTTATCGAAAAAGAAGACCAGTACAAATCCGAACAATGCTCCTCCTGCAAGGGATCCCAGTGAATCAAACATGTAATAGCTTGCGTTCATATGTTTGTTCCTGACTGATTTTGATATGTAAGAAAACAGGAAACCTGAAACAAGGGCAAAAGGAAATATTAATAATGCAACATAGCTGATGGATGACAGCATTCCCGGTTCAAAACCCGGGAGGAAGATATACCTGTTTACAAGGATCAGAATTATGTAAACGACCATGGGAAAGCCGGCAAGGATCAAAATCAGTTTTAGCAAGGAGGTTTTAGAGATCCTGGCCCTGTAACCAGAACCGGCCCAGGCTCCTGCTGAGGTCAGTATCATCCATAGAGCCAGGAAGATGCCGATAATCAGTTCATTTCCATGCAGCGTTTTAATAAATTCTCTTAATAAAACCAGCTGGGCGACCATACTTATAAACCCCAGCAGTACGAACAGGAGCTTTGTCTTTGTGGAGTTTAAGACCAGGTGGGGTGTCATGGCAGGTCGGGTGGTGGCAATGGCATTCGATGAGAGGATTTTTTTATAGTAGCCCAGATGCCATGAAAGATGAAAAAATAACATAAAAGCCAAACCGATTCCCAGATCCACATGCCATTGCAAGACACTGTCAATCCATGAAATATTTAATTTGTAATTTACCTTGATTGCAAGAAGGAACCCGAGAAATACAGTGGACAGGAAAAACAGAAGAAGAAAGGTATTCCAGAATCTTTTGTGGTTCGAAGTCAACAAGAGTCGCATCCTTACCATCAACAGGCTTATCAGGTATGTAAGGGTGAGAATTATGCCAATGGGAATGACATGGTATGGGCCCTGAATCATTTTCTTTTCCCCTCCCCAAATACGATGGCTTCGTACACATAGAGATCAGCATTTTTCCATCCATCCCATCCAAATCCGGCTATTTCCCTGGCACAGTGCCCGAGGAACTCTTCCGTACTCCATCCCGACTGAGTTGCAACCTGGGGAAGGTATGTTCCCGATTTACCGTCTTTTGTCATGTATATACCATGCCGTCCCAGTTCGAATTCGTCAATGGTACTGATCTTTTGTAACGGGGTAAGAACCGAGATCTCAATATCAATATACTCCAGTTCCGGAGTTTCAACAGGGGCAAAACGAGTGTCACGCATTGCAGCAGCCAGCGTCATTTCCCGAACCACCATATAGAGTGGTTTTGAAGCGAAAAAATTGCCAATACAGCCCCGCAATCTTCCTCCCATATAGAGGCTTACAAACGCCCCTGTCTCCTCCATTAGCGGAGCTGAGATGTTGTGTGCCGGCACATCGGACACTTCACCTGTCCTCAGATAAGAATCCAGGGTTTCCCGGGAAATTTCGAGCAATGCCTGCTTGTCTGCATCTTCAAGAATGAACTGCCGGGTTTCCTGCTCAACATGGTGAGCTGCGATGGCCCAGTAACCAACCACCCGGTTCTTATCTCCAATGGGCGAATCGCCTGAATTCCGATACAGGATAGGGGATATCTCAATTTGCTCCATGTGCCCAGACATATAGAGCATGGTTAGAATGGAGCTCCAGCCACAACAGGGAGTTGCCAGGTTCTGAACAGGTGCAATGCTGTTCTTTTGCAGGATTTTGTAAAAATACTCCGGATCCTTTTTGAGAATGGCATTTCCTGTTAATTCATCGATTCGAATGGCATCTTTGTATTTTGGATAGTGTGAGAAATCTGAACTGATAATAAACAGGTTATCGGGTGTGAAATAGGGCATAAGTGCTGCAGCAAGATCGCGGGCAGCAGAGACCGAAGATGAGCCCATAACGATGGGAATGATGGGAGGAGTCTTCTTAAAATGGTACTGGATAAAGGGTACCTGGACCTCAATGCTGTGCTCCCTGTCATGTGCCCTGGCATAATAATGAATGCTTTTATTATTAGCAATCAGATCATTGGCAATCTTCCGGTTGATCCTGGCTTCTCCAAGGGGGGTGATGTAATTCCCCACAGAATAGACAGAAGAACCATTGAACTGTTCCCTGTGGGATGATGCGATGATGAAGATATTTTGATAATCAGCATCCTTTGAAATGCTCTTATATCCGGAAGCCGCAACAAGACCTGAATATTGATATCCGGCATGCGGAACGATCAGGCTCTGGATCTTTCCTTCCAGCTTTACCGGACTTGCTTCCTCAAACAGCTCCTGAAGCGAGGATTCCAGCGCCTTTTTAGTGGCTGGATAAAAAGATCCGGCATAGGCTGGTTGTCTATTCACCGTTGCAGACTGATTCTGTGCCACAAGAATGGTTGAAGCGGTAAGCATCAATCCTGCACAGAAGGCCGTAGGTAGAAAGTATCGTCGAATCATCATTGCTGGATCTGAAGTAAAATTAGGGAAAAGATGTTTAAATCATCAGCCGTTTGTCCATGTTCCTGGTCTCCAGATCAATCCCGACCTGGGCAACTTTGCGGTCCACATGAAAACGAAGGTTCAATGCTTTGACTCCGGTGTTGTTGAGCAACCAGTTTCCGGAAAGTTTTTTTCTTTTACGTTTCCTGGAAGACATGGTTTTAAACTGGTCTCAGAATTCCTCTCTCAGTGCTTTTGCTTCCTCTTTCGAATACATCTTTAATCCTTCGGTACAAGCAAAAATATCATTTAAAATGATAACTTCATCATCCTCAATGCTTACATCGCAATACTTCCAATATGCAACAAGATTACGATTATATTATTGTAGGATCTGGTTTCGGCGGATCTGTCTCTGCACTGCGGTTATCTGAAAAGGGATATAAAGTGCTGGTAATCGAAAAGGGGAAACGCTGGAATCCTGAGCAATTTCCAAAAACAAACTGGAACATGAGAAAGTGGATGTGGTTGCCCCTGTTTCGGTTTCATGGATTTTTTAAGATGACCATCATGCGTCATGTGGGGATCCTCAGCGGGGTTGGGGTAGGAGGAGGCTCATTGGTTTATGCCAATACATTGCCTCGCCCGGACGACGCTTTCTATAATTCTGGCAGCTGGTCGGGACTGACCGACTGGAAAAAGGAGTTGGAACCGCATTATACCGAAGCTGAACGCATGCTGGGCACCATAGAAAACCCCGGTCTTTACGATTCGGACAAAGCCCTTGAAGCAGTGGCCAGAAGTTATGGCAAATCGGATCGCTTTGAACCTACCCGTGTTGCGGTATTTTTTGGGGAGCCTGAGCAGGAAGTGCCCGATCCCTATTTCGGAGGAAGCGGTCCACCCCGCTCTGGTTGTAATTTTTGTGGAGCATGTATGACAGGCTGCAGGTACAATGCCAAGAACACCCTGGATAAAAACTACCTTTTCCTGGCAGAAAAAAAGGGAGCGAAGGTCCTTGCTGAAAAAAAAGTAATACGCATACAACCATCTGGTAAACAGGATGGTAGTGAAGGATACCTGGTTACTCTGTGTGATTCAACCAGGTTATTCAAACGTACTACACAAGTTACTTCCGGGGGTGTGATCATGGCCGGAGGAGTACTGGGTACGGTCAGGTTGCTGTTGAATATGAAACGAAAGTACCTGGATGGACTCAGTGACATGGTTGGGAATCATATAAGGACCAACAATGAAAGCCTTGTCCTGTTACATTCCAGGAACAAGGACCTGGATTTCTCGAAAGGAGTGGCCATTGGTTCCATTTTCCCACCCGATAAAGACACACACCTGGAATCTGTCCGGTACGGAAGTGGATCCGGATTCTGGAAAATGCTTGGAGTTCCCCTGACCCACGGTGGCAGTGTCGTGGGTCGCATATTGAAATTGCTTTGGAAGATGCTTACCCGACCTGTTTCCTGGCTAAGGATATATGTTAGCAAGGATTTTGCCAGGGAATCAATGATCCTTCTTTTTATGCAAAACCTGGATAGCACCCTTAAGTTCAGGCGGGGTATGCTCAACTTGTGTTCAGAGGTTTCAACCGGATCACCTCCCTCTGCTTTTATGCCGTTTGCACGCGAGCTTGCTGAAGCGGCATCAAAAGAAATCGATGGAAAACCATTTGTAATGCTGACTGAGGCCCTTACAGGAACTCCGACTACAGCCCATATTCTTGGGGGATGCGTCATTGGAAGGGATTCCGGTGAGGCAGTGATCGACAAGGACCAGCGGGTTTTTGGATATCAGAATATGTATGTTTGTGATGGAAGTGCCATCTCGGCCAATCCGGGAGTGAATCCGGCCCTCACCATTACAGCCATGACCGAAAGGGTGATGGGTAAAATACCAGAGAAGAAATAGTTTTGTATATTGCTTTTCAAAAGCAAAATGAATTCAATTATGACTGAACGCAAACACCAGGCCTGGAATTTCTGGTCAGCATTTGTTTTCTTTGGATTGGTGGTCCTTTTTGGCTTCCTCCTGGAAAAGAGAGGGATTGATATTAAGCAAATGAGCTTTAAGGAGGCCCTGGTGATCATTTTGGCATCCTACAGGATGACCCGTGTCCTGGTGTTTGAGAAGATATTTAAGTACTTCAGGGATATGCTGAAACGAAGGGAAAATTTTTATATAGTGGGTACTTTACACTCTATCATTACCTGCCCGTGGTGTGCCGGCGTATGGGTCACGCTTGTCATTGTTGTATTCTATTACATGGTACCTTACGGTACGTTGCTGGTTTATGTACTGGCACTGGCTGGAGTAGCCTCTATTGTGATTCTCTTCTCAAACCTGATGCATATGTGGACAGAGGGCAAGCAACGGATCCATAGAAAAAACAAGGGTTCCTTAAATGGTAAGATGTGACCTGTCAGCCAGACTTTAGTCGACATTGTTGGCTTGATATGATACTGAGGCTATAGAAAAAAAAGGGCAACTCCACCAACAGAAATCAAGGCCCCGATAATTTCCAGAAGTTTTATTTTCTCCATGTTCAAAATGATTGCTGCCGGAATAATCATCACGGGGGTAAGGGCCATCAGGGTGGCAGCTATTCCCGTATCGGTATGCTGAACTGCAAGAAGGGAGAAGCTTACACCCAGGAAAGGGCCTGTAAATGATCCCAGGGTCATGAATTTCATGGCTTTCATGTCTCTGATTGCCCCATATACATTTTTCCAGCGGCGGAACAATGTAATAACGATTAAGAAACCTGCAACACCGGCCATGATCCGTATCTGTGTGGCAGCAAATGCATTCATATCCTGCATTCCTTTCTTGCTGAGCACCAGTCCCGCCGCCTGACCCACAGCTCCACCCAGTGCCAGCAATACACCCAGGACCATGGGGCCCATCCTGACAGGTAAACCAGCTGGTCTTTTGCGGATATTGATCCTTGTGGCCATGACCAGCATGATCCCCGATATGGTGATTACCATCCCCAGGAATTCCATACCGCTCAGTACTTCACCCAGGGTGATCCACCCGATAAGTGCTGCGATGGGTGGTACCAGGGACATGATCAGCATAGAAATCCGTGCACCTACCAGGATAAAGGCCCGAAACAGGAACAGATCACCCAGAACAAATCCCACCAATCCGGATATGACCAGCCAAAACCACTGGTAATTGGTGGCGACAGGAAAAAAACCATCATTGAAAATTGCATTGTAAATGGACAGGAAAATCAGGCCAATGACCAGCCTGATCAGGTTCAGTGACAGAGCACCCACACGTTTTCCGGCCGATTCAAAAGCCATGGCCGTAACTGTCCAGCAGGCCGCTGTAAGCAGTGCAGCAACTTCTCCAAGGTATTGCTGTATCAATTTGTGATCAGTGATAAAGAATCACGTTTAATGATTCGGAATATATTTCTCAGGGTCAAGGGTTTTCTTGTTTTGGTTTTACAATTAATTCGGTGGCGCACCTGGGGCAGAGGTAGATCTCACAGCCTGTACAGGAAAAACAATTGCTGCAGTTGCGGTAAATCAGTTCTCTTTCGAAGGATGTTCCACAATTGTGACACAATATGATCGGGACCAGCTTCTTCAATCTATCTGCTGTTGCTGTATTTCACAATGAGCCTGTCGTGCAGGTCGTTATACATCTCAAGCACCTCTTCCATATTTGCCCTGGTATAGTCAGTAAGGAACTCCAGGGCTTTGTTCGGGTCCTTCCTGTACAATGCAAGCGCTTCTGAATCGATCCGGTCACGTTCATTGAACAACCGCTCTTCAAACGGATTCCTGACTTCCCATACATCCTTTATCGCCTCCTGCCATTTCAGATATAGAAGATTGTCCACGAAATCGATGGCCCAGCAGGCTGATTTATTACTGTAAGTGGTAGGGTCGAAGTTTTTATAGCAGGTGGCAATTTCCTTTGTACCTGCATAAATGGGTACATATGCGCTGGTATAGGCATTATCAAGAAAAACCCAATAAATACCTCCAATGGGATCGGGCAGCCATGCACGCAGCTGGGCGATCATACCATAATACCCCTGGGGCCTGGCCACATTCCTCCGGTTGTTGATATCAAGCAATTCCCGCATCTCCCTGGAGGGAAAGGGTGTTGCCAGCGGACTTTTCTTCATTCCGCCTTTTCCGTCGGGCACATACCAGTCATAGTCCTCCGTTTTATCATAAATGGTCCCTTCGAAGGTAGAGCGTTGAAATGCCATTACATCCTGAACAGAGATCTTTCTTTCGGGCCTGACAGAAGTTGGGTAAATGGACAATGGTTCCACATACTGGATATACTGATTATAACCCAACATGTGGCCGTCCTCCAGGTTCCTTTCCGGCCAGTTATAATAGCCGGGAGCATAGGTGCTGTAGAAAAGCCATAGCCTGCTGGTGGCCCACTCCCGAGCAATGGGGGCATATACATCCTGCCAGACAAATGGTTTTGATCCACCGGGATCGTACCATCCCTTTTCAACGGCAAACTGCTTGTAATTAGCAGAGACCATAAATTTGTCCGAATCGGTTTCGTCCACCTCCTTGATAATGCTCCAGTTAGCAAT
>SDBV01010486.1_pt1 | contig 12125 bp, 8 predicted proteins | sample 2277081 | NCBI WGS metagenome assembly SDBV01 (sample SAMN10402039, study PRJNA504765) | marine sediment metagenome | isolation source: marine sediment core GS10_PC15, 223 cmbsf | place: Arctic Ocean: Southern Knipovich Ridge | collected 2010 | reverse complement strand
TCTTTGAATTTCTCTTTCCGATTATCAGGAATCTTTCTCGATCTTCTTGTGCTTTTCAACTTGAAAATGGCCAAAGGCCATTACCTGCGTCGAAAATCCCAAGAATTTTCAAGAAATATCCATTGATTCTCGAAAAGATAAATCCAAAGATCAGGTTCTCACGAAAATCCCCAAAAGCTCTCTGGAAACCATACAAACGCCCTTTTCCCCTCAAGAACAACTCTCTTTCCCACTCGCACCCGACGGTGCCCGGCTACACGCGGGGCGAACACCTGCGCTACCGCGATGCTTTATGGATCAATTTTCATCAAGGGTATCATGATTCGTGAACGTGCCCGATTTTTTGCGAATAAACGAGTTGACAACCAAAACATCGTGATAGCAAAGATCCCTTTGTGCTCTTCGTGGTTAGGAAGCCACCAAAAAAGCTAGGTGTAGAGGTAGGTGACGACATCGTTTTTGCGGGGGCCGAGGATGCGCCAGGTGAGTTCGAGGGCTTTGGATTTTGCAGCGAGGTGGCCAAGATAGGTGTCCTCTCCACACTGGTGGGCATGAACTGAGGCGAAGAGGTTCTCTTCTGTTGGGATGAGATGGAAGAGGAAAACGGGGTTGTGGACCCCGTAGCGGAGGTGTTCGAGAGTGAGGAGGCTGTCTATCCTGCTTAGGGTCCAACGGAAGAGGTTGCTGAAGCGAAACTCGCGATCTCCTGCCCCCTTCCACACACCACTTTCCCGAAACACAATCGCCCCCTTCCCATCATACTCAACTGAGACCTCTCCCGCCCCCTCTCCCTGTTCTCCCCCACGGGAGCGGAAGCGAAAATCTACTTTCTCAATGGCTTGGAGCTGCTTCCACGTTGCAAGCAGGAGAGCTTGGTTTCTTTTATGTTCACTTGGAATATGGCGGATAGAGTAGTAGGCCTTTTTCTCCTGCGGGGCTAAAAGAGAGTAGGCTTTTTTGAGTAGTAGCTCGAGTTCAGAAAGGAGGGGATAACTGGGATTGAGGGTGTAGTAACGGATTTTTCCCTCTCTAGAGCTTGTCAAAATCCCCTCTTTTTCCAATTTCTCCAGAGCCTTTTGCAAGGGGGTCAAAGGAGTATTGAGAAGGCGGTGGAGCTGCATCGCGTAGGTCTTCTCATTGACAAGCAAGAAAAGTAAGATCCGTTCAACACTCTTATTCCCAAATAGTCCCTGCAACATAGGCGACTATTTTACCGATTCAGGGAGTTAGACGATAGCAACTAGTGCGAGTTCAAAGGTAAGGGGACATCCTGCTAGGGGGTGATTCCCATCGAGTTTGACCCTTTCCCCTTCCACTCCTAGGACCTTGAAGTAGGCATAGGAGCTATCTGGCTGGGGAACTTGGAACTCCATCCCTGGCTGGGGCTGAAAATCATCTGGAAACTGGTTTTTCTCCACATAGAGAATCAACTCTTCGTGATGGGGGCCAAAAGCCTCTTCTGCAGGGAGATGCACCATTTTCTCTTCTCCTGTTTGCATCCCGGCTACCGCTTTTTCGACTCCGGGTAGAAGGACCCCCTCCCCTAAGGTAAACTCAAGAGGTTCATCTTGTTGAGACGCAGCGAACACGTCGCCCTGTTCAGTCTTTCCCGTAAAATGGATTTTCACTTTGTCGCCTTGCTTTGCTTCTTCCATAGGTTCCTCTCATAATTTGCCTATACTGCAATTATAATAAATAAATTTAATTACACATAACTAAATCCACCATTTTTTAATTAATTAAACTACAGAGGACACCGAGAGGGCGATTCTTTATTCATTGCTAAAATCATCCAGAAATAAGAGGGAAAACATCCTCTCTCTGTGCTCTCTGTGGTTCAATTATTTACGTAACATTCAACTAAAAAAGCTCGTGCTTTCGTGGTGGTATGCATAAGAAGAATTGCTTTTTCTGGTGCTGTTTTGCATAGTGTTCTCCCTGTAAATGGAGGTTTGTATGCGCAAGTGGTTCCAAATATTAGGTCTACTCCTTCTCCTTGGAGGGAGGGTACAGGGAGACGATCCCTACGAGTGGCTAGAAGAGGATCAATCGGAAGAGACTCTCAGATGGGAGCAGATCCAAAGACAGGCTACAGGAGGCTATTTAGCCCATCTTCCTGAAAGAGGAAATTTTGAGAGAAGACTCACCGAGATTTGCCAAACGGTCACTTATTCTCTCCCCATACGCTATGGAGATTCCCTCTTTTTTCTTAAAAAAGGTGGAAAACACGACCGTGCTGTTCTTGTCGAGAAGGCAGGAGAGGAAGAAAGAGTTCTTATCGATCCAAACAACTGGAACAGAGGAGATTGCATAGAAGAATTCACAATCAGTCCCGATGGGAGACTTCTCGCCTATAAGGTAGCGATAGCTGGCTCCGATAAGAGCTTCTGGCATCTTTTTGATCTCGAGACAAAAGAGGCGCTAGCAGATCAAGTCGACGGGTCTCTTTTTACTTCAGTAGCTTTTGATCAAGAGGGAGCGAGAATCTACTACTTCAGGCAAAACAAGGGGCTCTACGAACATCTGATCGGCGGTGAGAAGGGTGAAGATCTCCTCCTATATCAAGTAGGGGAAGATCGAGCCCTTACCAATCTTGTGATGAGTAAAGAGTCTCTCCTCTTTATGGAGAAAGAGGCGCTCCACAAGGGACATAAGGTGCTACGTCTCAATCTGAAGACAGAAGAGCTCTCCACTCTTGTGGAACCTGGAGATTTTTCGATCTCATTTGTGGGACAGATCGAAGATACCCTCTATTTCCTCACCGATCGAGAGGCGAATTTCTCTCAAGTGATCTCTTTTAATTTGGACAACCCTGAGGTGTGGACTCCCCTGATTCAAGAGGAAGGAAAGGTGTTAGAAAGTGTTTGCCTAGCAAATAACAAGTTCGTCTGCACCTTCTACCAAGATGCTCTTGGCAAAGTGCGCCTCTATGACCTGGAAGGGAATTTTCTCCGAGACATTCCCCTCCCTGGACGTGGTTCTGTCACCTGCAGGGCCACCAAAGAATCAGCCTGGCTAGATCTTCTCTACACCGATTTTCTGACCCCTCCAACTCTCTATGCTGTAAATATCGAATCAGGGAAACACAAGATTCGCTACTCCCCTCCCCTCTCATGGGAGCGAGGCGATTTTAGTGTAGAGCAAGTGTGGATTACAAGCTATGATGGGACAGAACTTCCGGTCTTCTTGCTCACGAAAAAAGGGGGGGAAATCGATGAATCAACCCCTCTTCTTCTATACGGATATGGGGGTTTCCAGATCTCTATTACCCCTTTCTTTGCCTCCTATCACATCGCATGGCTCGAGCGAGGAGGGGTGATCGCCATACCCAATCTCCGCGGCGGGAAAGAGTATGGAAAACGTTGGCATCAAGAGGGGTCTGTGGAGAACAAGCAAAATGTCTTCCATGACGCTTTAGCAACAGTCGAGTGGCTCCACGAAAACCGGATTGGAAGCCCTTCTACAACGGGCATTTTTGGGACGAGTAATGGGGGACTGATGGCAGGAGCCTGTTTGACCCAAAGGCCCGATCTTTTTGGGGCAGCCGTCGTCAATAAGGGTGTACTCGACTTGCTTCGCTTCCCCCACTATACAGTAGGGAAATATTGGATTCCTGAGTACGGCAATCCGGAAAGTGATGAGGATGGAGAGATCCTTCTTAGCTACTCTCCTTATCACAAAGTTGAAGAAGGGGTTTGTTACCCACCAACTCTTGTGAATACGGCCGATCACGATGACCGTGTTGTTCCCATGCACAGCCGCAAATTTGCCGCAGCTCTTCAGGAGAAGTCGAAAGGACCCGGGGCCATCCTCTTTCGGATCGAAGAGGATTGCGGCCATGGAACCCGTGCCTCGCAATCCCAAGAAATCTTCTTTGGAAAAGATCTGCTTGCCTTTCTTTTCGCAAATCTGACAAGATGCGAGAAAACCGGAGGTTAGAATGAAGAATCTACTTGTCCTTTGTCTAGCGTGTGCCTTCTCTTTTACCGGTTGCAATAAGCAACATGAAGAAGAGACCCAAAGCGAGATCGAAGAGTTCAATATTGGTCCGAACCCAGGGGATTGAGAAGTTTCTCAAGTCTACCTATAAAAGGGGTGTCTTGTTGGTTTATGCAGGCCTTGGCAAAAGTATTGCGTATTGTGTCCCGCTGCATTGTATTGAGAAGAGGTTCTGTTATCTCTTTTGTTAGACGTAAGGGGGCAAGGAGAACATCGAAAGCAAACTTCTCGTCTTCTTGAATATTGTGGATTTTGTAAAACTTTTCTAAAAACTCCATTTTGCTTTTGAACGCAGAATTGTCCTTGAGAAGGGAGAGAATCTTCCTCTCCTCTTCAGAAAAAAGGAGCTCTGTTTTAGGAAGGGAAGCTTCTAGAGTTTCAGGAAACTTTCCCACCTTATCTCCGAGATAGAGAAGCTGCGAAATGTAGAGTTCATTTAATGGCCAAGCTAGGATTTCTCCCTGTAGGCCAGGGTGTTTCGTGAAGAAGCTATATAAAAAGGGGAAATCGTACGCCTCTGTTTTTCGAAATCGATGCTCGATCTTCTTCACTAAATCGTGCCATTTTTTTAGATCGGGCAAATTCCCATTAAGAGCTTTCAGAATATACCGTGAATAAGGGTAAGCATTTTCATAGTCCTGATTTTGGATGATGAGGTACTCCAAAAGGGCGTTTCTCAAGTGATCTGTGTCGAACTGACTTTGGTAGCTAAAAAAGCCCTTTAAGACAGCTAGTCGATCCGAGAAAGGTCTTGTATCCTGTTTCTCTGTAATCTCATTTAGGTAACGAGAGAAGTAGGTAAGATCAAGACGGGCTTCTTCACATTTACACGCTTCTTGGAAAAATGCAAAGACTTGTGAAGAGAAACAGCTGAGACGTAAAGGAATTTTTAAACTACGAACCGTCCTATCAACGACATACTCTTCCAGAGTCTTCTCTTTAGCATAGAGGGTTTCCCTTTCGTTCTGAGGGCATGGGGTAAGCTGGAATAAATCAAATAATCGGGTCCTTGTGGAATTTTTACCAGCCCAATCACTCACTACCTGTTTCCAAGAAACCGCCTTTTCCCCTTCAAACAGGACCTCTAGTTCCTCCTCCACGAGGTAGCGGAGACGTTTGATTTGCTCAGGAAGCAATACTGTACTTGCCATTTTATAAAGATGACCCGTCGCAATGACGAGATCTTTTTCTACCTCTGTGGTGTCAAAGCTCGGTGGAAGTACTTGAGCAGGAAAAGAGAGAGGAATCTTAGATCGCACCTCGGCAGGTAGCTTCTGCACAAGCAAGAAAAACATGGCTCTTCCTTTCCTTTTTTTGTACGAAGAGTCTTGAATGGGGAAAATTTGTTTTTGAAATTTGGTTGTCTCTCGTGATAAATCGATCTGGTGGAGAATGAAGTGGAAAGGTATTGCTGCATCAACACGCTCCGCCAACCCTTCTCCATACAACTTAAAAAAAACTAAAGCAGGCGGAACCCATTCCTCATTGGTATTGGTAAGAGCAAAGAGGAGCGCATTTTGAAAGGGAGAATAGATGGTAGTCTTCTCGCTTTCTTCTTCAACACACCTTTCATAATAGATTTTGATGGATTTTAATCTATCCTGCTGATTTTTAAAGAAAAAGAGACAAAATTCATAGATGGTGATGTCACCTAAGGTATATTTTGGTTGCCACAGCTCAGAAATATCCGGGTAGAGATGAAGAAGAGGGAGGAGAAAGAAGTGCTTTTGAACATCTTTTCCATCTAGAAACCCTCTTCTTCTACAAATCAATCCGAGGGCCTTTTCGACATCAAGAAATTCTTTTTTCTTGCCTGATGCCTCCATAAGCTGCTCGTAGGGGGCATGAGAATCAAACTCCCGATCTCTCAGAAAAACAAGATCTAGCAGGCGCTCTTTTGTTTGTCTCACTTGGCAATGTTTGGCGTAATGGAAGAAGAGGGCAAACTCCTCCAAAAGAACCTTATTCTTTTTTTCCTCCGCTGGGATATGGAGGGTTTTTTTCATTGTTCCTATGAAATAGGTAAAATGGAGGCGCATCACTTCATTTTCTTGAAGAGCTGCTGTGATTCTCTCGATGACTTTTTTGGAAAAGGTGAGCTGAAGCTTTTGAGCCACACTCTTCACCGTTCTGCTCGCTACATAGTTACAAAAGCTTGTTGCCCCGTTTGCTAGGTCCTCTTCCATCGGGTCTGGGACAGGGCGTATATGGGAAGGGAAAAAGGACTGAAAGGAAAAATAGAGGTCCTGCAGTTTTTCTACACGCTTCTCCTTTTCTTGCGCCCAATCGACAAGAAGAGTCTCCCAGCTCACCGTTTTCCCCTCTTCTATCAGAGCTCCGTAGTGGAAAAGTGTCCTCTGGACCTTCCAAAGCTTTTCGGGGCCACCTAATTCCTTATCCCCATCGATGAAATCATAAACAAGAGCAGCTCCTTCAACTTGGAGGGTCTCATAATGCTCACGTGCCCCATCATTTCGATTCTTCCTTCTAGCAGTCTCTTGAAAGGGGAAACGGAGGCGGCTGTGTGCCTCCCATTGTACTTTCTTGAATCTCTGCTCGGGATCAACTCCTGAAATAGGTTTCGTGCGCTTTTGGAACCATTTAGTAGCTTGCTCGATTTTTGGACTGCTTCTTTTTTGCTCTTCCCATAAAAGATATTTGGTAAGGATCTTTTTCTTTAATTCAATGGGTATTTCTTTCGGGAGATTCGCGATTTGGGTATCGGCTAATACATGGAGGAGGATCTTTGTAATCTTATTGTACTGTTTAACATCAAGGTTTTGGCACCCATTTTGATGAAGAGTATCGTAAACAGGGAGATCGATTATACAAATGGTGGTCATGATGTAGTCAAATTTTAATCAACCTTCTTGGAAGCAATATCATAGAGAAGGATGATGTTATTGGCTAAAAGCCACTTCGAAATACGGGGGACAACAGGATCATCCCGATCGGTATCCAAGACAGCCATGTCCCTCCCCGCCCTTCCTCCATAGCAGATGTAGATCAAAGCGAGAAAAAAGTTGTTCAATGAAGAGAGATCAGCAGTCCCAATATCGATCCCCTTGTTGAAAATATACCAATAGGGGAGCAAGAGATCGATCCCCAAAATGCTATCTGAGTAGACAAATCGATAGAAGAGGTTCTGCATGAAGGAAGAGCTCTCTTCGACAGAGAATTTCCGATCGACCCAAAAAGATAGGTTATATCCTAGAACTGCTGAACCAGTAATACACCCTCCGATGAGGTAGTCGATAGGGGTATCCGATCCAACCGTTTTGTACATGAAATAGCCAAGCCCTCCGAGTTCGGTAATGAGACGAGCGACTCGCAGGCCATCTCTTTTCATTTGGTTGTCGAAATACTTCTTTCGAACCCCTTCCACTTTCGAGACAGGCCTATGAGCGAATAGTGATTTCCTGAGCTCCTCCTCAATCCCATGAAGGGCGCCAGCAGGACCGAGAGTATACCAGTCTGGGGCAATGAAAAGAGAATAAGTCCCTACGGGTCCCCAAAAAGAGATGAGTTTTTTCGCAATCCGCCAATTCTGTAAATTCCTAGGAACTTCTAGTAGAGCGTTTGCTTCCAAACGTTGCGCATATTTCTCCTCTAGTCCCTCTCCCCATTTGATCAGTTGGCGAGCTAGAGGGAGGGTGATGGCCTCCCCAATATAGAAGACCCCAAAATTGAACTCCATGTGCGTTACCTTCGGGTCTACAAAAGGGAGATAATAGGAGGAGACCATGAGCCCCGAACCAATAGCAAAATACGTCAGTTCTCTTGTAAGAAAATATGCGGAGGAGCTCTCTCCTACAAGCTTGAATTTCTTGGTAGCAAGAGGACTTCCACCCATTTCCCCTTGAACAGGAGAGTATCCTTGTCCATGTCCATTTCCAAACTGGCTCCTCACAATTCCGTCCACCCAGGAGGCGACTTGGAACCCAGCAAGGATTGTCATCACACTGATAATCGATTCCTTCTGCTCTCTCCCTTCACTGCTTTCATCGGGATAGAGATTGAGGTAGATCTCCGTCAAAAGGAAGTAGATGGGAATCCCCATCCGCCACGCCTCAATCCGGATGCGGCGCATCACATTAGCAGGGAGAATAGAGGAAAAAAACATCTCGAGAGCTGCTCCAGAGGAGAAAGGAAGGGCAATTCCTGCCACTCTCCCCAGAAGGGAAGAGGGTGCAATCCATGAGCTTTGGAAAAAAGAAACGGTCCCTGTCCCCCCCGCTATGATAAGAGAAGTTGTCGCTTTTGAGACTTTTGCACACAGCGACCAGCTTTGTGACTGCTCTTGGAGCTCACCAAGTTCTCCTTCAATCTGCTCCTTCACAGAAGGGTTTTGAATATCGCCCTCTTCCCCTGTTCCACCAGACTCAATGGTAACACTGTCAAGGATGCCAGTATTTGGATCACTACTTGAACCACTACTTGAACCACTACCAGAAATACTACTGCTTGATGAACTCATAAAGATCCGCTATGAAAAATTCGTTCACACAAACTTAATTGCTTTCCACATGATGGTCAAGAAGAAAATACAAGCTGCGGCCTCTATCCTGTTCTATTCTATTCCTCTTTGGGGAAGTTGGCATGGAGGAAATGGATGATGAGACTCACAAGTTTATCCTGTAGATTCCTGTTAAACAGCATGTGGCCCATATCAGCAACAGGTTCATACTTGGACTTTGGAAGGGCATTGGCAAGAGCCTCCCCTCCCCGCTTAATCCCGACGAGGTAGTCCTCTTCTCCATGGATAATCAAGACGGGGCACTTGATTTGAGAGAAAATGTCGGCTTTTTCCCCGAGAGTGCGGGCGACGTTGTCCATCACAGAGACGTGGGGAGTATGGACCCCCACTTCGTGCTTGGACCTTGTGTAGAGTTCCTCGGTGTAGTTCCTTGCCATCTCAGTATCGACAGGGACTTTTCCGTTCAAACGTTCCCAAACCCCCATAAACCCAGGGAGGCTCTCTTCAAAATCGGAGGTGGGCTTGTTCCCGAGCATCGCCTGCCAGGTCTCGTAGAGGACCATCTGCTCGTCGCGTGAGTAGGTCTCTTTGAGCTCAGGCCTCTCTCCTACGGGGCCACAAGAGATGAGGGTTGTTGAAAGGACTCGATCTGGGTGATAGGCGGCAGCTAGTTGGGCAATATATCCTCCCATCGAATGGCCAACAAGGTGGGCGGCAGAGAAGTTGTAGTCATTGAGAATTGTGATTAGATCCTCTGCTAGATCCTTGAGTTCATACGGCTCTTCATAATCTGAGGAGAGGCCCACGTCACGGTGGTCAAAGCGGATTACACAGAATCCCTCTTGCACGAGAGCCTCACAGAAAGGGTCGGACCAGAAGTGGGCGTGGGCCCCTGCTCCCGCAATGAGCAAAACAGGAGGATGTCCCCTCTCCCCTAGAAGCTCAGTCCACAATTTCTTCCCGTCTTTTTCAACGACATGTTGTGAGTTCATCGGCACACTCCCACCCTCCTCCGAGGGCCCTGTATAAAGCAACAACGCTTAAGGCGATATTCCCATTGGCTATTGCGAGTTGTTCATCGGCTTCTAGTTTTGACCGCTCTGTCTCCAGCACCCTCGTGTAATCGGCAATCCCCTCCACATATTGGGTACGAGCCAACTCGGCTGCTCGCTTGGAGGCTTTCACACTCTCATCTAATTCATCTACCTGCTCGTGAAAGTAGATATAGGCAGAAAGACCATCTTCAGCCTCTTGGTAGGCGACTAGCACCGAGTTTTGGTAATCCAAAACAGTCTGGTAGAAGAGGGCTCTTTCGGCGCGGACTCGGTTGGTCAGACGTCCATAGTTGAGAATGGGCCAGGCAAAACTCGGTCCGTAGAAGAATGTGATGCTGTCGCTATTAAAAATACCACCATTGCCCAATTTTGTCGAACTCGTGCTCGACTCAAGACCGATAAATCCATTGATGGAGATGCGAGGGAGAAGGTCAGAAACGGCAATCCCGATCCGCGCACTCTGGGCAGCTGCCTTATGGAATTGGCTCCGCACATCGGGTCTACGTGCGAGAAGCTCGGCCGGAATCCCCACACCTAGTTCCTTGGCGGGTATTGGGATCGGTCCTGGCTCATCTAGATAGCAAATGAGGTGGTCGGGGGTGAGCCCGAGCAAAACGGCTAGGGCATCTTGGACAGTCGTAAGATCGTTCTCTAAGAGGGGGAGGCGGGAGCGAGTGTCGTAGACGAGAGTACGTGCTTGTTGCACATCGAGCTCTGTAACGACCCCTGCACGCCATCTCGCTTCGACAATTTCGAGACTCCTCTCTTGGATGGCAATGTTCTGCTTGATGATTCCAATACGTTCTTCAAAAGTGCGGATGGTAAGATAGGTAGAAGCTACTTCACTCAACAGGAGGATCAAGACATCCTGGTAGTCGGCAATTGTTGCGAGTAAGGTCTCGTCTGCCGATTCAATCCCTCTACGAAAACGTCCCCAAAAATCGAGTTCCCACGAAGCTTGCAATCCAGAGATAAAATCCCAATATTGCCTATCTCCGGCAAAGGTATTGGGAGCATTTTTGCTGATGTGGATCCTCTCCGCATTTCCGATGAGCTCTTGGAGTTGGGGGAAGAACTCTCCGATGGCAATCCCCCGCTCGGCTCGAGCTTGTAAAATCCGCATCCCTGCAGCCTGTAGAGGGAGATTCTGCTCTTTTGCCACACTAAGCAAATAGGTAAGGGTAGGGTCTTCGAAGACTTCCCACCACTCGCAAGGAGGGGGAGAGTTGCAGGTAATGAGAGGGTTGTCACATGGGAGCCACTCGTCGTAAACAGAGACTTCTGGAGGGCAAAAGTCGGGACCAACCATACACCCGCTAAAACCTACTAGGAGGAGAAAAAATAGCGATTTGAACTTCATTCTCCCTCCTTTGCTCGGTAGAGGATCGTATAGAAAATGGGGACTGCGATGAGTGTCAAAAGAGACCCAAAGGCAAGTCCTGCCATGATGGTGACAGCCATCGACTCCCAGAAGATATCCTGCAGAAGGGGGATCACCCCCAGGATCGTCGTCCCTGCTGCGAGAAGCACAGGACGAGCGCGAGAAATAGCCGCTTCGATGATCGCATGATAGTGGCTCATCCCTTCTCTCCTATTGATCGCAGCTGCTTCCAAGAGAACTACGATGTTCTTGTTCATCATCCCAGCAAGGCTCATCGCCCCGAGAAGGGCCATAAATCCAAACGGCATGTCAAAGACAAGGAGGCCAGCTGTCACCCCAATGGCTGCAAAGGGGATCGTCATGAAAATGATCAGGATAGGACGAGTCGCATTGAACACAAGAACGAGGAGAAAGAGGATAAAGACAGCTGCGGGGACAATCCCAGGAACTAGAGAGGCCTTCGACTCTCTTGTGCTTTTATCTTCCCCATCCCAATAAATCGTATACCCAGGAGGCATTTTTACAGCTTCGATCTGCTCGAGCACGCTTTTTTTGAGCTCGGGGAACGTCACCCCCTCAATAGGAGCTCCTTGGATTGTCACAGCTCTTCTCCTATTCCATCGGATGATGTAGGGGTCTTCCCATTCGGTCTTAATTCCATGTACGACTTGGGAAAGAGGGATATTTTGGGTCTCAGTCACCGGACGGATCTGCAAGGTTCCCATAGAAGAGAGAAAGTGTTCTCTTTCAACTTTTGTATTACGCAGTACAATGGGCAGAAGGTTATCACGCTCTCTATAGAGACCTACCGGTATCCCATCAAACCCCCTTTGCGTCGCGTGAGCAAGATCCATCCGGTTCACTCCTGACCAACGTCCTCTTTTTTGGTCAAATTCAGGGACCACTTTTAAGACGGGGTTCATCATATCAGTTCGCCAATCGATCCCTAGAGGAGAGGCGAGGCAAATAGCACGGATTTCGGAAGCAAGGATGCGGAGAGTTGTGAGACTTGCATTCCCAGGCCCGCTGATCCTCGCCTCAAATTTCCATGTATTTCCAGGGCCAACACTATATTTCCGGAACCGGATCATGGGTAACCGTCTAAATAACCCATCTTCTTGAGTTTTCCGGAATAGGACATTCTTTGGACTTTCAAAACCCAAGGAGGATCTATGTTCAAGCCCGCATCAGACGAATCTGTAGAGGCATGGAG
>SDBV01010485.1_pt1 | contig 12131 bp, 12 predicted proteins | sample 2277081 | NCBI WGS metagenome assembly SDBV01 (sample SAMN10402039, study PRJNA504765) | marine sediment metagenome | isolation source: marine sediment core GS10_PC15, 223 cmbsf | place: Arctic Ocean: Southern Knipovich Ridge | collected 2010 | reverse complement strand
GAAAGGAGCAATCTCGACAACCCCGAACTCAAGAAACGACAAGGGCGCCGACTCGACCGACGAGTGCGCGCCGCAACATGACAAGAAGGTGCAATATGAATCCAACGTCTTATCCCAACATTGGCCGGTTCTTCCCATCGACCGGGCAACACCGAGCTCGCCGCAGAGTTTCGAATAGTCACCTGAGCTGTATTGCGAACCACGATCGCTATGAAAAACGACACCAGCGATGTCGCCGCCACGGTTCGCGGCGGCCATGCGTAACGCGTCACAGACGAGACTTGCTCGCATGTGTGTCGCCATCGACCAGCCGACCGCACGACGACTGAACACGTCGACGACGACCGCCAAATAGAGCCAGCCGGCCCAGGTCCGTATGTAGGTGATGTCACCAACATAGAGCTGATCGGGCCGCTCCGCGGTGAAGTCGCGTTTGACGAGATCCGGCGCCGGCGGCGCCGTCTTGTCTGGTTTGGTTGTGCGTATCCGGCGGCGGCCACAGGCGCCGACCAGGTCGTTGTCACGCATGAGACGCTCGACTCGTCTGCGGCCGACATGATGGCCCTCGGCGCCGAGCTCGACATGGACACGCGGTGAACCGTACGCCTTGCGCGACTCGGCATGGATCCGCCGGATCTCTGCCAACAGTTCGATGTCGGCGCGTTCACGTGCCGACACAGGACGGCGGCACCAGCCGTAATAGCCTGACCGTGAGACCTTCAAAACGCGACACAACATCGCGACCGGATAGTCGACCTTCGCCTCGACGATGAACCTGTAACGGCTCACCGGGTCTCCCTCGAGAAGAAGGCCACTGCTTTTGCCAAGATGTCACGTTCCATTTCGGCTGTACGTAACTGCCGTTTCAGATCGCGGATCTCGGCACGCTCAACCGCTGATGGCGCCGATCCGGCCTGGGCTGCTTTGTGATCGCTCACCCAGTTGCCGAGATTCGACTCGCCGACATCGAGGTCACGCGCGACCTGCGCGATTGTCTTCTCCGACGACAACGCCAACTCGGCCGCCTCCTGCTTGAACTCCGGCGTAAACGAACGCCTCCTCCTGGACATGGACTCCCTTTCACGAGGAACTCAATCCTCATCTAGGTGTCCGTGAAATCGGGGGATGGCCAGGAGACAAGGTCCACGATAACCCCTAGGAGGTCCTCTCCCCGGACAAACAGCTCGTGATGGTCAGCACCGAATACCTGCGCAATTCGGGCGGCCTGACTGAATTCGGTGCGTTTCGCGAAGTCGAAACCAGCTGTGTATGTACTGACACGCCCCAGTGCTTCGGCCGCGAATGCGAGGATCGCACTGGAGTCCACACCACCCGAAAGAAAGATTCCGAGTGGTACGTCGCCGATGAGCTGGCTTTGAACGGCATTGCGTATCATCGACGTGGTCTGTGTAACCACGTCTCCACTCGTTTGCGATCGATCAATACTCGCACCACCGATCTCGTCAATAGCGCGAACACTCAAGGCCGATCCGCCCTGAGACACTTCCAATACGTGGCCAGGCGGTAACTTCGAAATCTGTGACCAGAGCGACCTCGTGGCCAGTGGATTTCCGTAAAAGAGAAACTCCGAAAGTGCCTGCAAACCAATGTGTCGTGGCTTGAAGTACCGTGCCAGGGCGGCGACCTCGGAACTAAACACAAACAGGCCGTTGAAACGGGCCACATAAAGAGGCTTAATGCCGCACTGGTCGCGAGCAAGGTGTAAGACGTGCCGCTGAGCATCCCAGATAGCTATCGCAAACATACCCGCCAGCCTTGCAAAGCACCGGCCTCCCCACGCATCGAATGCTCTGAGCACGACTTCGGTATCCGATGTCGTTTCAAAGGTGTGTCCGCGTGCTTAGAGGTCCTTACGCAACTCCTTGTAGTTGTAGATCTCTCCGTTGAATGAAATAATCGTCGACGCGTTCGCGTTCAGCATCGGCTGTGCCGAACGGGCAGTTGGATCAACAATACTCAGGCGAGTGTGTCCTAATGCAGCCCGTTTGCTTTGCCAGATCCCCGAATCGTCGGGGCCACGGTGGGCAAGGGCCTCCACCAGCTCGTTCATTAGATTCAGCGGAACGGACACTCCGTCGCTCGGCACCACTCCACAAATTCCGCACATGACATATCCCAACGCAGACGAATACGTGACCTTTGCAGCTACATGTGGCACCGTTGCGACTGAATCCACACGCCGAGGTGCAGGGCGCGGCGGTTCACACTCGCCGGCGAAAATTAGATCGGCCCACAGCGTTTGTGGGACGCCAGCCCAACCGCCTCCCGCAAGCGAGGCTGAGAAGGTATGCGCCGGGTAGCAAGATAAGGAACAGTGACTTAATGATCATAAAACTCTGGCCTCTGGCGACAAGGAGGGAGGACATCGCCACGAGAGCCAGCATGAATGCGCGACCTCGTTCCGTCCTCCCTGGTATGACCGCGTCCCACAGAAGCAGGCCGAGATTGAGCACGACGGCAATGTAGACGATACCCCACCACCGTGCCACTAGAAACGCTTCCGTCAGGATAAAGAACCCAAAACCCACGTGTCGGCTCTTGGACTTGCCGACCCGAGCGGCAAACGCCTCGTCCAACGCCGGCCGATCCGTGAATGGCACGACATTGGAGGCAGTCGCGATCACGGCGTCTCGCTGAGAGATCCAACTCTCATCGATCGAGTAGAGCAGCGTCAGCGATGGTACCCAGTAGTCTTCGAAAACAAGATCCGCTCCAACACTGTCCGCGTCATACGTAGATGCGCTGAAGATCCGAGGCAGGCTAGCCAGCGCAAGTTCTCCGGTGTGTCTCTCGCTCCTGACTAGTAGAACAGTCAGTAGCGCCAACGCCGTCACCGACCCGATCAGGACGATCGGCACAAATTTGACCTTGCGACCGGCCCGTGGCCGAGCCACTGCCAACACGATGAAGCCGAGCGCCGTGGTCGCGATTCCGTTGCGGTCGCCGGAGGCCAACATGAAGACCAGCATGGTTAACAACATGACCAACAGGAGCGCCAGATAGCGGCGCCGCAACTGACCGTGCCACACCTGGTCGATCGAGAACAACGTAAATAGCGGGAAGAGGAAGACTAGAAATGCGACTACTCGGGCGTCTTTCCAGGAGTTGTCAAGGTAGGAAACTTGACCATTGAGCACCGCCACAACCAATACGAGGGCAACAGTGTAGCCACCCACCACACCCAGAGCGACCCAAGGTGCGTTTGGCCTCCGTTGAACGGACTGCAGGGACAGTTTCGGTATCCGATTCTTCGCCACTGACCGAACGCATACTCGCAATACGAATAGCGAGAGCATCGAAGCGTTCACGAAGAGCCAGTACTGGAAGAATGCGTCAGACCCCCTAAGAAAAATGGCGGCGTTAGACCCCGCGTGCCCAGCGAGTTCGTCTGGAAATACGAGATATGCGACTTGAGTGAACACCGTATAGAGCACGATGAGTCCCCACATGATTGCGAACACGTGGTCCCTGCGAAGGACGGCCATCACTAGTACTGCGGCATAGAACGATATGGACAAGACGAGCAATTCAACCTTTGTCGACTCGACGCGGAGCATGATCGAAAGGACGATCGCGACAACGATCGCCCCAACGGATGCCCGCGCATACTGCCGGCGCAGATTGCTATCCGTCGAAACAACCCGTCCGAGGGGATCAGTGCTCAGAATGGCTCCGAGTTTCTTGAGCCGCAGATGTCATCAGCGAAATGAATTTGGGAACGTTGGAGTGTATGTCTGCCTCGCGACCCACGTGGCGCCGATTCGACGCGATAGCGCCCTGGATGTCGCCTGGTGCGTCAACGACGCCGTCGAGAATGGCAGCCAGTGTGCGCGGATTGCCGAGTGGCACGAGTTTCGCACCGTGGGGTTGGCTGCCAAACCAATAGCGATTGGCAGCAATGTCCGAAACAACCGGATACAAACCAGCGGCCTGCGCCTCTAGTAGTGACGTCGACAACCCGTCGGATGTCGACATCGACACATACACGTCGTGTTCGGAGAGCAGATCAGGTAGATCTCGTGAGTCATAGCCGCCAAGGAACGAGACGTGTTCCCGTATCCCCGGCGGCATGCGGGCGACCGCTCTGCGGGCCTCGCTGAGATGTGGGCCAGGCGCGGCAAACGTAATGTTGCGGATCTTGTGAATCCGTTGAAGGAATGGCAGCGAATGGACAATCGCTAGGTTGTTGTACACGGAATCAAAACCGCGAGTCACGAGAACCGATACGGTGCCGTCTGTGTCGATTGGTCGTTTCTTGATCCTCAGCAAAGGACCACAATCGATCCCGTGCGGCATCGTAATGACGCGTTTGACACCCCAATCAGACAGTCTGTCGGTAATCGCCGGACCATTGCTCCACACCAGATCAGCGTGATTCAGCAGTTTGCGCGTTACCAACGCCTTAATGGATCGTGTCCGAAGTACCTCGCTGCCGCCACAAAAGACGAATTGGCGTTCGACGCCGACCGCGCGCGAAACCAACATATTGGTGGTGCCCATGATAGTCAATATGGCTCGTGGTCGGAGGCGCCGACATGCGCGCCGGATCGCCATCACTGCTCGCAGGACTGCATGGCCATTGGCGAGCGAATATGGCTCACAGCCTCGTCCATGCTGCGCGACGAACCTTTCGGTCGGGCCACGCTGAGACACATCTGAGGGCCAACCGCGGTCGAGCGTTGTCGAGAAGAAGACCGCCTCATCCGTATGTTCGGCCAGAGCGTTTGCTATGAGCCGCGACGCGGGACTATCCGGTGACACGACAACCGCCAGGGGTCCGGCCGAGGCACATGGACTGGTGGGCGTATTTGTCACGAGATGGGCCTGCTCAGCTGATGCAAAAAAGGGCGATTGCTGACACTACGGCATCGGTACGCCATTTCAGCGAGGTCTCTGCCCCCTCGACAACCGATCCAAACGTGCGCCGCCGCCTGAAGGACGTTGGTCGTCACTTCAGCGCCCAACCACCGCTGACGCCACGTCGTCGTGGGCAGGATACACGCCACGCTCGAAGACGAGGGCATTGATTTCCAGATCCCAGTGAAACAAACTGGCTGTGTTGGGCACTCAACCACACCCGGGGTGGCATGACAGAACCAATGCCAAAAGACAACGCACGACGCCAACAAGTCCGGCCACGACGCGTTACGCCCCCGGGACCTACGCGAACGGATCGATCGGTCGCCGCAGGTGCGGTATCATCAACCCGCTGCACACCGCCGACAAGACGCTAGACGATACCATCCCGGCTGCCACGGCTGGGCCAGCCGCGAGGACGTCAGACAATAGAACCGTGGTCGCGAGTCCGCCCACGGTCGATAGCGCCAGTACATAAGCCTCGAGTGGTGCCGTGCTCATGACAGCAAGGAAGCTACGGGTGGAGTAGTAGTACGCAAGAAACGGCCCGGCGATTAGCATGATTCGTAGCGTCGCTAGCTCACTGGCCGACCGAGTGCCGAGGATCAGCGAGACGATAGCTGGCAGAACGAGAGCCAGCAGCACCATTCCAATCGCGGAGACGCAGGCAGCCAACAACGCGTATCGGACAGGGGCCAGGATGCGCTCATGAGATGCACCCTTGCCCAGGTTGCGGCTGAGAAATGGCGTCATCACCCCGCTCACCGACGAAAATGGCAATGAGACGCCAACAAGAACCGTTGTGCCAAACCCCACAGTTCCGGCCACAACGTCCCCTCCCAGGTAGCCGGCCATGAAGACTGGGACCGCAAAGAACCCAGCCGCAACAATGCCAGTTGGCGCCCGCTTGAGGCTGTAACGGAGAAATGCACCGTCGCTGTTCGGCTCGACACGACTGTGACCCACTACGCTCGCCGGAACGTGCGGCTCATTGTCACCAAGGGGGCCTTCGGTCCGCCGACGATTCGTGATCACGACCGCGAAGAGCCAGATGACGAACACCGCACCAACCATGCCCTGTAGCAAGAATAGCCCAGCTATCGAATTTGCAAATGCTGCTCCAACCAGGGGCGCCAGGCCGACCGCACCCACGCCAGCTATCGCTGTGACCCAGTACTTCCCAAGCCCCCGCAGGTACGCCTGGGTGATCTGGTCGAACGCCAGAACCGCGAGGGCTATCGCAATCGCCAGACGTGTCGGGGCGGAAGAAAGCGCCGGTAGGCCGATGAATTGCGATGGCAGGAGTACGAACACACACCCACTCGTCGACGCGGCTATGACGACTACCAACAGGGCCTTCCGAAACAGCCGATTGTGGTCTCTCCGGCCCGCCCCGACGTAGACGGCCACGTACCGTTGAAGACCCGCAATGAGCCCAAGCGTTGTGACCGGAATACCCACCGTCATGACCGCACGTGCCAGCTGGTATTCGCCGAAAGCAGCGGCGCCCCACTTATGCGAGATGATGGCGTACGACACTATCCCCAGTAGCGCACTACAGCCTGCCCCGAGAAGTGTCGGCACAGTGTTGATCATTTCGCTGTCACGGACTCGTCGTGCGAGTGATTTGCGCTTTGCCACGGCAACGCCAATATAGCGGCGCGAATGACGGTGAGGTGATCCGGCGGAATTGATCCGAGTGATCTGTCCCCCGCTTTGTTGACCGCTTGGTCGGGCCCTGGTCGGACCACTAATCCGGGGCCCGTCGTAGCCATCGATATCGAGCGGTCAATCGACTCCGACCGTGTTGTAGCGACACTCGACAGGATCGCCGTTGAACGTGGCGGACATCCGGCGTTCGTACGATTCAATCACGGACTCGAATCGGTCGCTCACGCCCTCGCGGACTGGTGTCGATTCGACAATGTCGCTTCGACGTTCATCGATCCCGGCTCACCCTGACAGAACGCCTGGATCGAATCGTTCAACGGACGTCCAGGCAGCGTCTCGTCTCGTCCTCGTCTCTCGTCGTCCACGAGACGAAGTCCGGAACGGACGGCAATTCGACGGCCTGCTCGAAGCCAAAGCCCACGTCTCAGACTGGAGAATCGACTACAACAAGAACCGGCCTCACACAGCCCACGGCGACCTCATCCCAACAGAGTTCGCCCAAGCATGGGCCGCCCGAAACCAACCACTGCACGCAAGGCAACTGCGCCGGCTACCCGACACCCCCCAACGGCATGCGCATTCCGGCGGCCCAAGCCGAGCACGATGCGAACGGCGATCAGGCCCAGCACCTCGCGAAACTCCCAACCCCACGGTCCGCGATCAGGATGCGGTCGGCAGCACGGACAAGAGAACAGCTAGCTCCGTGGTCGTGAGATCGTCGATGTCGCTCAGTTGTTGCCCAAACCGTTTGTTCACGCGAAGCCGCCCGTTCAGTGCCAACAGCCGTGCGTCCTGATCTTGTTTCGTCTCAAGGCGCCTGATAGCAAAGCCCGCGGACGCGAACAAGCGCGTCAACTCACTTTGTCGTAGGCGATTGCAGTAGCCGAACTGATTGCCGGCGATCAGCTTCCAACTCGCCTCAGACCAACGCAAGAAGTGGCATGGTCCAATCGTGCCGTCATCGTGCGCAAAGTGATCGCTCAAATCAATGACGTGCAACGCAACACCGTCCATCGCCAAGACCCGCCGACACTCCCTCATGATGGCCGAGATCACGGCGGGAGGGACATGCTCAAGTACCGTCGTACTAAAGTGCAAGTCAATCGATCCCGACGCCAGACGCCCCATCCGCGCCGCATCACCAGGGGCCACGTATTCGATAGATGTCGCCCGAAACAGATCTTGCATCTGCTCTATGCGTTTCAACCGATCCAGCCTGCGAAGGACGGCATCGACATCAGCATACGGCTCGTAGACGGCGAAGATTGCAGGATCCTCAGCCAGCGCGTGGACGGCGGCAATCGTGAGATCCTCACGCACTCGCCGGTGAAGATCCACAGTTACGACACTACGAGATCCGAGGAGATGAAACAGCACCGGCAGAAGAGGAACATGTCCTGTCACGACTTCCATGCATCGCATGTCTTCTACTTGACGCCCGTCCTGCGCGAGCCATGCCACCATTCGCGCGTGGTGCGAAACACGACGCAATGGGTCACGACCCACGTTGCCAAACCGGCGCTGAAGCATTTCATACGCGTCGGATCCGTGGGGCAGCAACGCGCAGCCATTCTGACAAGCCGCCTTCACCCGCCAGTCCACGAATCACCGCCGAGCGTGTTGAGAACCGTTGCTCCGCAGGTTCGGAGCAAACAGCTAGCAAATGCACCTTCAGGACTTCACACCTTACACTTAAGCTACCGTCACACGGCCGCACCACAGCAGTCGATTCGGCAGGTCGAGTGTGTTGCCGTCAGACGAACTGCAATCAACCCCCGCATGGCCTGAACCAGGGGCTCACCGTCGAGAGTGCTCCCTCCACGAAAGGCCTACCAGCGGCAACGAGGTTGCCTTGATGCCCGGTCGACAGGTCATCGACCCAGTATTCACCATCTGGCATCGATGTCGGGATCGCGCCGATGAAGCCACGGCCACCACCGACCAGTGCTAGCGCGGCAGCTGCAGTCTGTGATCGCGCAAATGCAGCCAATTCGTCCGGCATGCGGGGCTTGCGACCGCGGACGTAGCACGACAGTGCGCTGCGACACGGGTGTGCCGCCCCCCCATGTCACGAGCGAACGGTGGGCAGAGGCAACAGTTCTCACCGCCCCGAAGAATGTCGGTGAGGAGCCCGTCGCAGCGCACGGTCACAGGAGATTCGCCGCGCTGACAAACCTCATCGGAGAGGCTCGGAATTGAGATCCTTGCCAGAATCGGGCGCCCCGCACGTCCCGTCGGAACGCCCCACCACAACTTCGGCGACCATATCGGTCAAGAAGATGCCATGGCCGACGATGCCGGGGGTTGCGTTGAGAAGCGTGTCGAGCGCCCTGGGGTCGTCGATTCGGGCGAAGTCGGCGTCGAGGATTGGGTTGCCGTTGTCGGAGATGCGGTCTCGAACGGTCACGCCGTGCGCCCCGAGTGCCAGGAGGTTCTTCTTGACGACGTCACGGGCGAAGGGGACGACCTCGACGGGGAGTGGGTGGTGCATGCCGAGGCGCTCGACGAGCTTGCCTTCGTCGACCACGACGATGAAGCGATCGGCCATGTTGGCGACGACCTTTTCGCGGACGTGGGCAGCACCGCCACCTTTGGTGAGATTGTGGTCGTTGTCGACTTCGTCGGCGCCGTCGATGTCGATGTCGAGACGGTCGACGTCGCCCGGTTCGACGACCTTCATGCCGTACTTGGCCGCCAACTCTTCGGTCGACTTCGAGGTCGGCACGCAGATGATGTCGGCTTGGCGTTCGCCGAGCGCGACAATCGCCCAGTACGCAGTCGATCCGGTACCGAGACCGACCTGCATGCCGTCTTCGACTTGCGATGCAGCGTATCTGCCGGCGGCTTCCTTGCCTTTCGTGACGGCGTCTTCGGTCATTGGCTGTCTCCTACATCGGTGGGCGGCTGAGTTGAATGCGCCCCGGCGGGCGGTACAAGAACGTAGACCTCTTCGCCGGGCTTGACGAGGCCGAGTTCTTCACGTGCGCGCCGCTCGATCGTTTCGTCAGAACCGAGGTCTTCGATGCGCTCGCGTAGATCAGCGTTCGCCACTTCGAGCACACCGGTCTCGGCCCGAACGTCGGCCATCCGCTCGTTCTGTGCAACGAGCGATCGGATCGGTGCCGCAAGCGCGAGGCCACACAGCCCGGCAACCGTCAGAACGGCCGCGCAATAGACGACGATCTTGCCGATACTGCGTGACTCGTCGACACGCGGCGACCCGTCCTTGCGGCCGGCATCGCCCGACGCCGACTTGGCGCTCACGCGTTCCACCGCCTGAACGCACCGAAGCCCGCGTACCGTCCGACCGGGCCGAGTTCGGCCTCGATACGCAGTAGTTGGTTCATCTTCGCCACGCGGTCAGTTCGGGTCGGGGCGCCGGTCTTGATCTGGCCCGAATTGACCGCGACAGCGAGATCGGCAATCGTGACATCTTCTGTCTCGCCAGAGCGGTGGCTGATCATCGTCGAGTAGCCCGAAGTTGCAGCGAGCTCGATGGCGTCGAGTGTCTCGGTCACCGTGCCGATCTGATTGACCTTGATGAGAATCGAGTTGGCCGTGCCCGACGCGATTCCACGCCGCAGCCGATCGACGTTCGTGACGAACAGGTCGTCGCCGACGAGTTGCACACGGTCGCCGATCGCCTCGGTGAGCAGCGCCCAGCCGTCCCAATCGTCTTCATCCATGCCGTCTTCGACAGAGACGATCGGGTATTCGCCGCACAGGCGAGCGAGTTCGGCCACCCACTCTTCGCTGGTCAACGCGCGGTTCTCGCCCGAGAGTACGTATTTTCCATCGTCGAAGAACTCGCTCGCGGCGCAGTCGAGGGCCAACAAGACATCGCTGCCGGGCTCGTATCCCGATTCGGCGATCGCGGCGACGATGGCCGTCAAAGCGGCGTCGGTCGACTCGATCTCGGGTGCGAAACCGCCCTCGTCGCCTACGCCGGTCGACAGGCCGTCGCGCGCAAGGACACCGTTGAGCACGTGATAGATCTCGGCGCCCATGCGTAGTGCCTCGGCAAAGCTCGACGCTCCGGCCGGGACGATCATGAACTCTTGAACGTCGAGCGGGTTCGCCGCGTGCTCTCCGCCGTTCACGATGTTCATGAGCGGGACTGGCAAGACGTGGGCGTTGGCGCCGCCGATATAGCGGTAGAGCGGCAGACCGACCGATTGCGCGGCCGCGTGAGCGACCGCCATCGATACACCGAGGATCGCGTTGGCCCCGAGTCGTGCCTTGTTTGGCGTTCCGTCGAGATCGATCAACAGCTCGTCGACGGCACGTTGGTCGGTTGCGACGCGGCCCACGAGGGCGTCGGCTATCTCGCCTTCAACGTTCGAAACGGCGCGTCGTACTCCCTTGCCGCCGTAACGATCTTCGCCGTCACGCAGCTCGACGGCCTCGTGAACACCCGTCGAGGCGCCCGAGGGCACGATCGCACGACCCGTCGATCCGTCGTCGAGGAGTGCGTCGACCTCGATCGTAGGGTTACCGCGGCTATCGACGACTTCGAGCGCGCTGAGACCGCACAATTTGCGTGACTGTGGCCTCATCATTGGTCCCACCAGCTCCGATCTCGGATACGAGTATACGTCGAGGTATCACCCGGAGAGACCAAACGGCGACTGTCCGCGCATGGACGGACGCTCAGCGTGCCGAAACTGGTCCTCCCACACGTGCAGATATCGGCGCAACGACGTCTCTGGATCCTCGCCCTCGAGTTTCGCCAAGGCCGCAAGATAGAACAAAGCCTCACCCACAACTTCAGGGTTAGCACCAGAGTCAAACCGATCGAGGGCGGTATCTACACGAAGCCTCAACTCTGCTGCATCCGACCAATCCAGACCAATCGATTTAGTCCGGGACCGCATCTTTGCTGCTCGGGAGAGTGCGGGCAGGCCCGAGGGAATATCATCCAGAACACTCGCGCGCGGCTTCGAGACATGTTTGCGCTTTTCCCAGGCATCGACCACGCCATCAGCGTCGACGACAACGGCGCCGGCAAAGACGTGTGGATGCCGCTCGACGAGCTTGTCGACGATCCCATCGATGACGTCGATGATCGAGAATGCCCTCACTTCGGAGGCCAGCCTCGCGTGAAAAACGACCTGCATGAGGAGGTCGCCGAGTTCTTCGCACAGCAAACCATAGAGTTCGACTTCAGGGTTTGGCCCGCTATCCGGCGAACCGGCAGGCATCGAGTCGAGCACATCTAGCACCTCGTACGCCTCTTCGAGCAAATGCCTGCCGAGACTCACATGAGTTTGCTCGGCGTCCCATGGGCACCCGCCGGGAGATCGGAGAGCGTCGTGGAGTGCTACGAGTGCGGCGAACGAACGCCCCGCCGCCCAAGCGTCGGACCCAATCGAGAACGGCAGATCTCGCGTGCCGCGACGGTCGGGTTCGATCGACGACGCTGTCACGGCTGTGGAGGCGGCGCTCCAGGCAGCTGGAGACCCCCTTGGCCGAACCCACCGACCTCAGGCGCGCGCTCAGTGAGTTCTTCGCCGTTTTCCAATGGAGCGTCGGGCGGCTCGACGCGAGGCGGCGCTTCGCCGTCGCTGACCCACGTGCCGAAA
>SDBV01010484.1_pt1 | contig 12131 bp, 13 predicted proteins | sample 2277081 | NCBI WGS metagenome assembly SDBV01 (sample SAMN10402039, study PRJNA504765) | marine sediment metagenome | isolation source: marine sediment core GS10_PC15, 223 cmbsf | place: Arctic Ocean: Southern Knipovich Ridge | collected 2010 | reverse complement strand
TAGCCCGGGGCGCAGGCCAGCCTCCCCTGCCGCCAAGACGGTCACTTCACCGGTCACATCGGGTGACTCAAAGAGTATAGGCAACCAGCTCCGGGGGATGTCCAGGGCCTCTAGTACCTCCTTGGACCATTCCCGCCTGGATACATCCAGCAAAGATGTTCCCGACGCATCAGAGACATCGACGGCATACTCTCCCGTCAGGCGGTAGCGGATGTAATCCTTGGGCAGAAGGATGAAAGCAACCCGTGAATAGATCTCCGGCTCGTTTTCCTTTAGCCACAGGATCTTTGGTGCCGTGAAGCCGGGCAACACCGGGTTGCCCGTCAGAACCAGAAGGCGCTCGAATCCGATGGTGGAGGTGATCGCCTCACACTGGGAGCCGGTACGTTGGTCGTTCCACATAATACAAGGGCGGAGAACCTTACCTTGCTTATCCAGCAGCACCAGACCGTGCATCTGACCGGTCAGGCCCACCCCGGCTATTTGATCCGGATGCACCTGTCCCTCACGCAAGACTCGGCGGAAGCTCTGAACGGTCGCCTGCCACCAGTCCTCCGGATCCTGCTCGGCCCAGAGTGGCTGAGGGGTTGAAAGCGTGTACTCGGTTGTTGCACTGGCAACTACCTTGCCCTTGCCACTTACGAGCAGGGCTTTGGCACCGGTGGTGCCCACATCCAGGCCAAGAAAATAATTCATGGTTCTAACTGCTCGCTACGCCACCCCTTAGGCTGCAGATCCTTTCTCCCATCGCAGTAGGCCGCCACCCATTGAGCCAGACGTTCCCCCAGCCGTCTGCAGGCGTTTTTCTCCGCCTCGCTCCGGGGTTCGCCAGCAACGACCACACCGTAATGTAAAGTAAACTGCTTGTCTACATAATCGGGCACGCCAAAGACAAGGAAACCGAAATTCAGCAGTACCGTGAGGATCGACTGGCAAGCCAGCTCGGCACCGCCTCCCCAACCGCCGGACGAAGAGAAGGCACAACCGATCCGGCCATCGATCTTACCCCAGAGATCACCCCCCAGCTGGTCCCAGAAACGCTTCATCTTCCAGGATAGAACTCCCATATTGGTTGGTGATCCCACCGCGATGCCGTCACTCCACAAGACATCTTCACGGGATGCCTCGTCTACCGTCTTCAGGCGTACTTCGGTACCAGGTACCTGCCGGGCGCCTTCTGTAATCAGGCGAGCCATGGCTGCTGTGCTGCCGGTGGCGCTGTCATACAATACAAAGATGTTTCCCATAGTCAGCTTAGCATTCCTGATAAAGAGGTTTAACCGGTCGATTCCGATATGGATGGTGCGTACTCTTCCCAGATAAAGACAGTCTCGTCGTAGCGGCTCCTGACCTGAACCAGAAGCTGCTCTTCATCAGAAGGTATAGCTTCCAGCTGGGAAGAGAGCCGATCGAGCCAATGCTGTTCGACAGCAATCAGATCCAGCTGTCCGGCGGCATGGGCCTGCCTAAGGGACGTAAGCGTTTTGTCCATGGCTGCCAAGGTCGCCTCAAGCGGATGATCGTATTTCACAATTTCTCCACTGATCTCCAACACCACATCCCCCGGTCTCATCTCCCCACCGACCGGTAACCCGGATAAGGATTGTCGGCACATTCACCACGGTAAGGTGAAGAGGTTCAGTTGATAAAGGTAGGTTCATATGCTCGCCTTCAATCAGAAAGTGTTCACTTCCAGCGATCTCGAGCACACACCTCCCTTGGCCAACAAATAGCTTTTCCTTCTTTCCGCGCCATGATAGATCCCGACTCTCACCCGGAGGCAGTCTCAAAATCTCAAAGTACTCCAGCTCACACCAGGCAGGAGCCTGGCCAGGTCCGCTCCGGAAAACAGGCATGAAGTATCTCTCCTCCGTCAGCTTTCTATCTGGAGCAGCACTTTGACGAGGGATACTGCGTCGGCGACGTTATTGCTGGAGCCATCGGCCCGAATTTCATCGGCAAAGGCCCGACCCACGGCTGCTCCGCCAACGATAACCTTATTCTTCAATCCGTTAGCACGCAATGCCTCAATGGTCGCACGCATGTTCTCCCGAGTGGTAGTCAGCAGAGCCGACATGCCAACAACGGCATCCGGATGCTGCGACGCCTTCTCGACGAACTTCTCTACAGGCACATCGATGCCCAGATCGTGTACCTTGAACCCACCCCCTTCAAGCATTACCCCCACCAGGTTTTTTCCGATATCATGCATATCCCCCTTCACCGTACCAAGAATGACTGTACCTAGAATGCCACTTTTATCGCTGGCCAGTAGCGGCTCAAGGAGTGCCATCCCGGCTTTCATAGCCTGTGCCGACATGAGCATATCGGGCAGGAAATACTCACCATCGGTGAACTTCTGTCCAACGATCTCCATACCTGGAATCATGCCTTCCCGAATAATCCTGGTTGGCTCCAGACTTTTTGCCAGGGCCGCCTCGACGCGCTCCTTGACACCTGGCTGACCTGCCATGTCAGGAGGATACGACGCCCGGGCGTCCACCCTACCGCACACAATCATTTCTGAGATTTCCTGTAGCAAAGCTTCCATTGTTCCTCGTCCTTAACTGATCACCTTCCGATTGGATTGACTCTTTCCCGTAATTCAGCCGGTATATTTCGGGAGCAGGGGTACATCAGGATTAATATCCGGTCCGAAGAACTTGAAGATTACAAGGTCTTCACGTCCTGTGTTTCGCACCTCAAGAGGCTGAACGGCTCGGTCGTGACAGATTAACAGCTCATCCAGCTCAGGATTCTGCCCCTTCAGATCAAAGCCACCGTAATTACCTTGACCTGACCACACCAGGATATTGTACACGCCCTCGTCCTGGGAGACAAAGGTCCCACTCGGCCTCACGACCAGCTTCTTCCCACTGAAACGGGTGGTGTTGTAGAAAATCCAGTACTCTTCTTCACCTTCCTGCCGGGTTGCTTCGATGAGCACGGGTGGGGTATGGCGGTTCTCATAGAAATAAGGGTCTCCATTCACTTCCCAGTTGATCATTTCAAGTATTGCGCGCTCGCCCTTGGTGCGACGATCCTCTTCCGTGACATCTTTGTACAGCAGTTCCTTAGAAATGTGCGCATCTCCCACCCTCGCCTGGAGCATGGCAAAGACGTCAGAATCTTCCTGCAGTTCGATAGTCAATGCGGAGCCAGGGGCGTGGAGCGTTCCCGCAGGCACGTGCCAGCCATCCCCAGGCACCTGCTGAAAAGCACGAGAGTGCTGTAAAATACGGTCGTCCTTCCACTGCGCCAAGTGGGGCAATAGCAGATCATATTGTCCCGTCTGGGCGATGTAGGGATGTACACCGAAGTAGGTTTCCGGGCTAGGGCCCATAGTGACGCCTTCCGGGAAGTAATAGGCTTCTTCTTTGGAGTTGCATCCCACCAGCGAGGCATGCTCCTGCATCTGGTGGAGGTGAAAGGGCAGCCGTTCAGCATAGTCAAAGATTTTCGCCAATCTGCCCAACCCCTCATGTATGGCGGTGTATTCAGCTCCCATGATCAAGTCGCCCGCCACCTCAACAGCCTCCTTGAGGATTATCCGTTCATCTCCCTCCAGAGCCAGGAAGCTGAGGCCTTCGTACGGCACCCTTCACCGGATTATCCGCTTCCGTCGTAGAGGCCAGCCAGCGCTCGCAGATGCCGCCGCGCTCACTCAGCTCATACTGGCTTTCCGGCAACCCCAAGCGACGGCCAGGTGGGAGAAAGTTCCGAGCCACCCAGGCCGGTTCCAGGCGCAGCAGGCCGCTATGCTTCGCAATGGCTTGCTCAACGATGGCTCGACGACGTGCGGCATCACTAGGCATAGGCTTGCTCCTTCCCCAGCTTGTTAATGACTTCGATTTCTTTCCCACGGTGCTCATATCCGATGGAATCGCCGTTATACTTTGATAGGTACCACGTGATCGTTTCAGCCATCCAGTCCCCGAATGGCGTGGACTTGAAATTCAAATCTCGCGTGATCTTATCAAGGCTGAAGATGGCGATCCGCCTGGTGTTGAACGGGAATACATCACCCTTTGGATGGATGCTGATGTCCAGTCGATCAAACTCCTTTTGCGAAATGTGAACTATTTCCGGCTTTACAGACAGGAGTTCGCCCAAAGCCTTTAAATATTTATTCAGAGAGAAAATCTCTTCGGAAGCTACATTGTAGGCTTCACCTATCGACGACTTTTCATCCAATAGATTGTAGAAGGTCCGGGCTACATCCTCAACATACACCTGCTGAAAGGCGTGATCACCGCTCCCTGGCACGAGCAGAGGTCTTCGGTCCAGGAGGCGCTGGATCCAGAAGTAATCGCGCCGCGTGGGATCACCGGGTCCGCAGACAAAGGTGGGCCGCAGCATACTGACTGGGAAGCGCTGTTCATGGTAGGCATTCCACAATACTTCTTCGCAGCGGCGTTTGTTGATCCCGTAGTCCATCCCGAAAGGATTGCGGTCCCAATTGGGCATGATGGGCGCCTGGTCCTGATCCTCGGTGATAGGACATTGCACTTCATCCGATATCATATATACGGAGATGGTACTGCAGAAGATGTAGCGTCCAACCCTGCCAGGTAAAACCCGCACGACCATTTCCATCTGCTCGGGCCCGTACCCGACAAAGTCATAAACCACGTCGAAGATGTCGTCTCGTATGGCCTGTTGCAGAACTTGCTCATCATCCCGGTTGCCCCGAATGGTTGAGAGGTGCGGTTGATCGCGGAAGGGGTTGGGAGTCACCCCCCGATTGAGCAGGGTCACCCGGTTCCCGGCCTCCAGCAGCCGGGCGGTCAGTCGCTGGCTGATAAAGCCGGTACCACCGATCACAAGGACGTTCATTAAAATTGGGCCCTCTCCATACCCACGATTCAGTATTTCCCGTACGTTTTCGCCACTTCCACCATGGCAAACAGGTTCTCATCGGGTGTATCGCGGCCGCACTGGTCACCGGTGGACAAGATAAAGCCACCGCCTGTGCCTGCAGCATCGATAGCCCATTTACACTTCTCCCGAACCTGCTCTGGGGTTGCATCAAGCATGAATTCGGTAGTGTTGATATTGCCTTTGATACATAGCTTGTCCCCTACCCGCCGCTTCGCCTCGGCGAGGTCCACATTGCCGGTTGGGGGTTCTTCCAGCGGTTCCATGGAGGTCACATCGGTCTCCGCTGCTACGATTTCCACCAGCTGTCACGATTTCCCGCAAATATGGAGGTGGCAGGGAATATCGGCGTCCCTGCAAATCTTTGAAGCACGTTGGATAAACGGCAGTTCGTATCGACGGAAGATATCCGGCGAACTCACACTTAGGCTCGCGCTGGATCCCCCCAGCATCACGACATCGGATTTGGCTTTTAGCATGGCCTCCACGTTCGCCAGCGCCCATGCCATCCAGAACTCGTGCACCTGCTCCATAAAAGCCGTTTCGGTCAAGAAATCCATGAAGCATTGCTCGAAGCCACCATCCCGATAATGAAACCACCAGTCCTGGAACACGGGGATCATGCCGAGATACACGCCCAGATCACCGATGACATCCCGGTCTTCGTAATCATCCGCCCATTTCCAGTCACCCAGGCCCATCCATAGCTGCATGTGTTCGAAGTCGGCGCGCAAGTCCTTAATAGGTTTTACTTTACGCCAGGGTGGTTCGTCCGCAAAGTACAGCTCCTCTTCCGTCAAGTCCCCCTTGGACGTGCGGCAGATGCGTCGGACCAGTTTCCCATCGGGACGGTCAATGATCTGGTCTACAAACTCCGGGGTATCCGCTGGTCGAATCTCCTTCAGCCCACCGTACATATAGAATCCATCCATGCCGAAATATTTGACCGCCTCCACATACACTTCGCCATGAGTGGCGGAGGTCCAGCCATTGTGTTCACGGCCGTCCAAGTGGATCTCATAAAAGGGTCGTCCATCAAGCCGGTCCGGCACCATGACCGAAATGTCTGGGCTGACTGGTACATGGTCCGGTTGACCACCGCTCAGGGCGATCAGCAACCTTTCTTTAGATGTCATGGACATGGTAGTACTGGTTCTCTAAGAGTTGGGTAAACGGTTGATGGATCGAAGGAAATCGCGTCGGGTTATATGATTCATACTATTTTCAATTTCTCCTGTTTATCACTGCTTGTGTGGACCTGGATTTCGGTCGATTTCAAATCGAGCCGGTAGCTTGCCCCACCTTTCCCTGAGCTGCCTGAGTCGCTCGAAGGCTACCTTCCGCTCCCCTTCGAGGGAGCGCATCAATCCTCCATTTTTTAAGAAACCAATGGGATCAACGAAATCATACCAGTTAGCCGCCGTGATCCAGGGCTTACTGTAAGCGAATGAGAAAATCGCTTCCAGCCAGTCAGCCTGGAGGGTTTCATCCCAATGGCGGAGCCACTCATAGGGTGCAAGGGAGGGGTCGTAATCCTCCTCGTCGATGAATTCCTGGGTGATCCCGCGTGAGGGACAACCCACTTCGGCTAGATGCACTTCCTTCCCGAATTCTGCGAAGGACTCGATGATTTCAACCGATGCTGCGATCGGCCGCTTGGTGAAGTATTTCTGCACCCCGATAATGTCAAAGTCCACTCTTGCGTCGAGTAATTGGGCGATAAACTGGTGCGGCGAACGCTGGGGGTACTTCGCATTGCGTTCATGCCACTTGCCTTCCTGGATATATTCAGCGAAAGGACAGCAGGTATTGATGAGCAGCTTTGCATCCGGGTTGGTATCCCTGGCCACCTCACAGGCTATTCGGGTGAGTTCGATCGTCTGCTCGTGATTCAGCTCCAGCTCATTGGCCCAGTCGTGGAGTTCGTTGACGACTTCCCACACCGCCAAGTCATTCCCATAATGGCCCACCACTTCCTTTACGTGCTGTTGCAGATAGGCGAGTGCCTCGCCATAGGATTTGGCCTTGAGCCATTCCGGTGTTACCCACGCATGCGTCCAGAATAGAGGCCGCCCTTCGACGGTGATATCCCGCTTCAGTAATTCCCTCAGCACTGCGTCGCGCTCAGTGTACCGCTTATTCCCTTCCTCCGGTTCAAAGTCAGTGATATCCCCGATGAGGTAGAAGGTGATCGTAGCGTAGTTAAAGAGTTCCGTAAAGCGGTCAAGGAACAATTCGCGCTCCATTTTGAAAAAGCCGCGCGTATCACAACCAAAGAGAAACTCCGGCCGCACACCATTGCGCCGTATATCATAATCCGCCTTTTCTATTTCCAGGTAATCACTGGCAAGGAGGGCATAACGCAGCGCTTTTGGGGCTAATTGTGCCCTGGCTTCTTCAGCGCTGACCTTTTGAGTCTCATCGAAATACCCCTCAGATACGTCCAGATAGGCCTTGAGCTCGCGAGAGGCAATCCAGCCTTCCTTTCGGAATGTAGCGTATCGTCTCCGGTTGCGCTCTACCCAGGACAGGGCCAGCTCGTAGTTCAAATTCAGGGTCAGTCTTCCGCTGGAAGACAGCTGATAGTATTCGCCACCGTGATCGGCCCGCAGGAACAGGAAGCCGAATCCCTCCACATTCCAGCGCACGTGGATGGCGAACCGGTCGACACCCTGTGTGTCTGATATACTTACGCCATCCGGACCTACGGCGATATCGGAGCGGAATGGATTGCCGTCTTCCCCGGTTGCGTAGGCAAAGTCAAAAAGGTGGGGGCCCGGGCCGGCCTGAACAATGTAAGGCTTGAATAGAATGGAGCCAGCACCCATTTATAATTTTCTCCCTAGCGCCTGCCATTCTTGCTGCAATTTCAATAGTCGACGATAGGCGGCCTTCGGCTCTCCCCTTGGCGAACGCAGCAGCCCCCCCTGTTCGATGAAGGCATGGGTATCCTCCAGGTCATACCAGTTGACCGCCTCGATCCACGGCTTACTGTAAGCGAAAGTATACAGGCCCACCAACCAATCGGCCTGGAGCTCTTCGTCCCAGTGGCGGCGCCGGATGTAGGATTCGGTGGGCAGGCCCATCTGCCCGACTTTCATTGAGGCAGTGTCCATTCCCGGATGTCCACTCTTAGCTGTACCGTTCCAATCCGCCGCCGACCGATTTTAGCTTCCCAAGTAATGACCTGAGATTCCTTACTCACCTCGGATGGAGCAAAAAAGAAAGTCTGTACGGGAAAGGTCTCTCCCGGCTTTAACCGATACCTGCCGGACCCGCTCAGTTCGGTCCAGCCCTCCGGTGTGCTCGATTTGAGATCAACTTCTACCGAATGATCGGTATGATTGCCCAGCAGGAGGGGCATATGGGTGTAGCTCCCGGCCGAGATCATGATTTCCGGCGCCGCCAACGGGCCGATATGTTCGATCCCGTGCGCTCTCCAGAAGTCTTCGTAGAAGGCAAAAGCACCTCCCAGCTCCAGCGAGACCCCTTTACTCCGCTCCGGTTTATACCCCGCTGCGCGGACGAAGGGATGTGGCCCTGATTGAATACCATCGAACACCCCGCCGGTAGGGCTGCAGGGCACTACCGACTTGCCGAAGATCAGGTGGTAACGGCTCATCCAGTCCAAGAATTCGCTCCAGTCGCCGGACTCCAGCGCCTGCAAGGCTACCTGGGCCACCTCCCCCTGGGTAAGGTGGTGTTTGTGCAATTGAGCTGCCAGCCGGTAGTAGGGCAGGTTCTTCGACGGAGAAACGGCTGTGAGTTCAAACGGTGGTCTGTATCCTCATACGGCACCAACTGATTTGTCAGAGATTTTCGCACTACTTCAAGATAGTCAGCTAAATGTCGTCTTCGTCTATTATAGCGAGATCGTTCAATCAAATCGGGAAAGTGATCAGAGTATTCGGATGTGAGTTTTTTGAATAGCAGGTTTTCACTATCGATGGATAAACACTCAGCGGATAGAGATAAGGTTATCACACTCACATCTGAGAATTTCGGTTCAGGATCAGTTTTTAATATTTCCACTGTTATTGACGTAATTTTTCATAGATGATTGAACGATAGGATACAGTTTATCATAGGTGGGTTTAAGGTCATGCATTGTTCTATCTCCTTGTTTAACAGGTTATTAACAACCGTAATTTAAGGATGATTTGGTCAATGCATGACCCTTTTTTTCAACATTTTAACTAGCACAACGGGTTATGCCTACAGAGTCTGAGAATACCAACTTCAATATGTGGCCCACTCAATGAGGCTGGCCACTACCCTGATGCAGTAATGATGTCCACTTTTCGAATGCTCCTATGTGCGGTATGTCTGATCCTGGCAGGTTGCCGATCAGCCTCCCAGGTAGATCATCTGACCTACTGGTGTGCCACCAACACTTTTGAAATCGAGTTCGCCCGCCAGGTGGTTGCCGAATGGAACCAGGATACCACCCGCATTCCCGTAGATTTCCAACCGGTACCGGCTGGACAGTCCAGCGAAGAAATAATCCTGGCCGCCATCGTGGGCAAGACCACGCCGGACGTCTATTCCAACATCTGGCCGGGGGTCATCGAGCAGTACCGGGAGGCGGGGGCGGTTATCCCCTTCGACCAGTTCAGAGATTTTGATTCCGTACTTACCTCTCGCCTACCTACCGGACTCATCAAGGGATTCCGTTCACTAGACGATCAATTCTACCAGTTCCCGTGGAAAGGCAATCCCCTGATGCTTTTCTACAATGCCGGTCTGCTGGACAAAGCGGGGATCGGCAATCTGCCCGCTACCTATGAAGAATTCTTGTCACTGGGCCCCCGGGTAACTATCGATTTAAATGGTGACGAGCACCCGGACCAATGGCTCCTGGCCCCCAACATTCTGAGCGAGTGGTGGCAGCGATTTTTTGATTTCTACACCTTCTCAATCGCTGCTACCGGGGGAGAGACACTCATCTCCAATAGCAGCCCGCAACTCGACCGCCCCGAAACATTCCAGGTCATGTCCTTCTTCCGGCAGGGTTTCTCTGCCGGCTACTTCCCCCGCTCAATTTTCCAGGAGGGCTTTTTCCTTAAGGGCAAGGTAGCCTTTCATGTCTCAGGGCCATGGATGGTCTCCCACCTGGAGCGGTACAAAACAGAAGACCTGCATTATGGCATCACCACGCTGCCGCTTCCGGCCGAGTCCTCAGAGCCGGTACACACGTACGGTGATCCTAAATGTATCGTGATTTTCTCCACTACCCACCACCCGGAGCAGGCCTGGGAGTTCGTTAAGTTTTTCACCAGCAAAGCCAACGACCGCCGGTTACTGGAAGTGACCAGCCAGCTGCCTCTCCGCCGGAACCTGGTCTCCGATCCCTATTATGCTGCATATTTCGCCGAGCACCCTAAACTGCGGTTTTTCGCCGAGCAGATCCCCTACATAGCCGCTACCGATCATACTATTTACCTGCAGGAGATTTTCGACATCATCTCCCAGGAGTTCGATGCAGCCTGCATTCATCAGGCCAAATCGCTGGAAGAGGCCATCTCTGATATGCAAGCGCGGGTGACTACCCTGATCGAACGTGAATCCCTGGCCGACAAGTCGGGTAGTAAATAAAGTTATGAGACCCTTCCGTTCACTGGCCGCACCTTATGCCCTGATCGCGCCCTATGGCCTGTATTTTCTGGTCATAGTTGCTTTTCCCGTCATATTCTCCTTGGTCCTTACTCTTCACCGGTGGAACATGCTCTCGCCCATGAGGTGGATTGGGAGCGTCAATTTTCTCAACCTCCTGTCCGATCCCCTGTTCTGGAAGTCCCTCCGGAATACTATCCGTTTTCTGGTCATCCATGTCCCTTTGCAAATAGGAGTGGCCCTTGTCCTGGCGGAAATCCTTAATCAGCGCCTGCGCGCCAAGGGATTCTTTCGGGCGGTGTTTTTCCTGCCGGTAGTGATCTCCGGGGTAGTGGTAACCATCCTGTGGAAGCAACTATACGCCTCGGAGGGCGGGGTCTTCAATGCCATACTCCTGTCTTTAGGTCTTGGCCGGGTGGAATGGCTGACCAATCCCGTTATTGCCATGCCGGCTATCGCTATCATGGCCACCTGGAAAAACGTGGGCCTGTATGTCATCCTGCTGCTGGCAGGGCTGCAGAGCATACCCCGCCAGGTGTATGAAGCCGCAACTATCGACGGCGCCGGCAAGCTGGACCAATTCCTGAAAATCACCATTCCGATGCTTAACCCGGTCCTGCTTACCGTAATCATCCTTTCCACCATCAACGGTTTCTCACTTTTCATTGAGCCTTACATAATGACCGCCGGCGGGCCGCTGAACAGTACCCTGTCCATGAATCTCTATATATATCGGCAGGCGTTCAGCTTCTATAAAATGGGGTATGCCGCCACGTTGGGATTCGTGCTGGCGGGAATAATCTTCGTCGTGGTGGTGGTCCAGCGGCGGTTCATCGAGAAGGAATTCTAGCGAGCGATAGTCATGCAAAGGGGAATTCTTAAGATCGCGTTTTACACCGCCCTTCTTGCCGGGGCGATAACCTTCATTTACCCCTTCCTCTGGATGATCCTGGCCACCCTGAAACCGGAGCCCGAAGTCGCTGATCTATCCCTGCTGCCATCAAGGTTTACTCTCCACAGTTACCTGGAAGTGTTCCGAAAGATTCCCATCAGTCGGGCCTTCATAAACAGCCTGTTCGTCTCAACGACCGTTACCGGCTCCGTTCTCGTTTTCAGCTCCATTACCGGCTATGCTTTGTCCCGGTTGCAGTTCAAGGGCCGGGAACTGATCTTCGGTGTTATTCTGTTCACTATGATGCTCCCGTTTCAGATAACCCTCATTCCCATGTACGTGCTGATGGTCAAATTCGGGTGGGTCAATACCTACCAGGCGCTCATCGTCCCGGGGATGATCAATGCTTTTGGCATCCTGGTCTTCCGGCAGGCGTTTAGGAGCATTCCCGGGGACCTTATTGATTCAGCCCGTCTTGATGGCTGCTCTGAGCTGCGGATTATCTTCCAGGTGATATGGCCCCTATCCATACCGACGCTGGTGACTGTCGGTCTTATCACATTCATGAACACCTGGAATGATGTACTGTGGCCCATTATCGTCATCCGTAAAACCGAGATGATGACCATGCCGCAGGCGGTGGCCCTGTTTGCCGTCCGGGGGACAGGCGGATGCGCAAATGGGGTCCATCCTGGCGGCCGCCACGTTGCTGGCCATTCCGGTGGTCATTGCCTACGCGGTCTTCCAA
>SDBV01010483.1_pt1 | contig 12132 bp, 7 predicted proteins | sample 2277081 | NCBI WGS metagenome assembly SDBV01 (sample SAMN10402039, study PRJNA504765) | marine sediment metagenome | isolation source: marine sediment core GS10_PC15, 223 cmbsf | place: Arctic Ocean: Southern Knipovich Ridge | collected 2010 | reverse complement strand
ATTTTGTCTATATATATCAGGTGCATCATATCCATTGTCGGTGTTCGAAGCTATATTGCCATCATGAATTTCGATCAGTTCCCAATTCCTCAAGATATTCTCTGCATTACCATCGCCATCAACATCAGATGTACCTGAACGATTAATCAAAATGTGACCGTATTCATGAATGATGTTCCATTTAGAATAAGGATCATTCGCAGAACATTGCCACCAATTGATGTTTGTCTGGTTGCTAACTTGCCCACAATAGGAACGTTGCCCATCTTGCATTTTGTGATTAGTGTTGCCGAGAACATCCTGTTCCCGGTAAGACAGCACTACAAGGTAAATGACAATAGCGGACTTAATGAACTGGTGAAAATGAAACTTGCCATGGTTGGCCTGGATGGTTTTCAGAAATATTATCCTGCCAAACTCTCAGGCGGCCAGAAAAAACGCGTAGCCCTGGCCCGCGCTATCGCCCTTAATCCTGAGGTCATACTATACGATGAGCCGACTACCGGGCTTGACCCCATCCGCGCCGACGTCATTAATGAACTTATACTCAAACTTCAAAGCGGCCTTGGACACACAACTGTAGTGGTCACGCACGATATGAATAGCGCTTACAAAATCGCCGACCGGATTATCATGCTGCATCAGGGAAAAATCATTGCCGACGGCGACGCTGACTACATACGTAACCATCCCCATCCAATCGTTCAGCAGTTCATAAACGGCCAGGTAAGCGACGAAGACCTCGCCGTGTTGAGGATGAGCGGAACCGACATCCAGTCTCAGTTCCTGCCTGAGGACTTTCAGGAGTAGCTCATTGGAGCTCGAACTAACTGAAAATATCGCTGCCGATTTGGCGCGCGTAATTCGCGGCGATGTCTATGACGACATCATCCACCGTGCAGCCTTTGCCACCGACGCAAGCATCTACCAGATACTGCCTGCTTGTGTCGTTGCACCTCGAAGCGCAGCCGACGTTGTTGCTGTCGTAAGATACGCTCATGCAAACAAAGTCCCTGTCGTTGCTCGCGGCGCTGGCAGCGGTGTAGCCGGAGAATCGCTCACCACCGGCATCGTTTTTGACATGACCCGATATATGAACACCGTTCTTTCCATCAAAAAGGACGGTTTACTTGTTACCTGCGAACCCGGCGTAGTTCTCGACGAACTCAATCAAAGGCTGGCCCCATTTGGCAGGATGATTGGCCCGGACCCGTCAACCGCTAATCGAGCTACAATCGGCGGCTGCGTTGCCAACAACTCCACCGGCTCACATTCACTGCGATACGGCTACATTGGTGACTATGTCGATTCTGTCGAAGTCGTACTTCCCGATGGCCGGTTAGTCGAATTCAAAAACGATTATGCACCAAAGGCAGATACCGGCGATATCGTCGACCAGATTGCCGAAAAGTGTTTGTCTCTGCTTGCCGGTAATAAGGAAGTCATCGAAAAAGCGCTACCTCGCACCAATCGCAATCGAAGCGGATACTCAATTTCCGACGTTGCCCACGATGACAAAATCGACCTTGCTCGAATGCTCGCCGGCTCAGAAGGAACGCTTTGCATATTTACTAAAATAACTTTGAGGACCGTACCTGTCCCAGCGGCCAAGGGTTTACTGCGACTGCAATTCAAAACACTGGGCAAAATGGCTGACGCCGTTCCTATAATTGTTGATACCAATGCTGATGCCTGCGAACTTCTCGACAAGGCGCTCATCAAAATGGCCCTCGAAGCCTATCCCGATTACAGTGACGTGCTCCCTGATTCAGCCGCTGTTGTTCTTTTTGTCGAGCATACAGGCGCAGATCCAAAAGAAGTTAAGCAAAAGCTGAAGCAAACCGCAGACGCCGTCGCAAAACTAACTACCCAGCAGGATATAATCCTCAACGCAAAGCAGCGGGAAAAGATTGAAAAGGCTCGCAAGGACGCTGTGCCGTTACTGAATCGAAGCAGGGGGGGCAAAAAACCAATACCCTTTATCGAAGATGTTTCCGTTGATAACAAGCAGCTCGGCAAATACATCATCGGCCTCAAGAGCATCGCTGCCGAGTTCGACTTTGACGTTTCATTTTACGGTCATGCAGGCGACGGCGAACTCCACATCCGACCTTATCTGGATTTGAGCAACCCCGCCGATGTACAGAAAATGCTCGTCATCGCAAATGATGTCTTTTCGCTCGCATGGTCGCTCGGAGGTTCCATCAGCGGCGAACACGCAGACGGCCTGGTCAGGGCCTCATTCATAAAGAAACAATACGGCCCGCAGTTCTACGAGCTGCTTAAACAGATTAAGGAAATATTCGACCCCGATTCGATTTTCAATCCCAACAAAATCATCTGCGACGACCCCGACGTAATGACCCAAAACCTCCGTGCATCGTACGAAGTTGCTCCTGAACGACTCGCCGGAGACCTCGTTATCGACCGAGAAGAATTGACCGAGGAACTGGAAAAATGCAACGGCTGCGGTCTTTGCCTGACTCGCTCCGACCAGCTTCGCTTCTGCCCGGTCTATCGCGCGGTCGGCGAAGAACTCGCCTCCTCTCGCGCAAAGGCAAATGTTCTGCGGTTCTGGACAACAGGCCAGATGGACGACAAAGATTTCGAATCACCTGAATTTCGCAAGTTCCTCGACCTCTGCGTGAACTGCAAAGCCTGCTCCACCGAATGTCCTTCCGGCGTCGACGTTTCAAAACTGGTCGGGGCCGCTCGCGCCAAATACGCTAAACGCAAAGGCGTGACAATACCGCAGAAAGTCCTGAGCAACAACCGCGACGTAAACCAGGCCGGAACAGCATTCGGCCCGGTCTCAAATTTCGTAATCAATCTCACCATTACAAAATGGCTGCTTGAAAAATCCGCCGGCCTCGACAGAAAACACTCCCTGCCGAAGTTCGCAAACAAATCTTTCCTCAAGGCCGCCGCCCGTTACCTGCAGTCCTGTCCGCCTGTTGCAGAACCTGTCGATAAGGTAGCCTACTTCATTGATACCTACGCCAACTACAACGACCACGAACTTGGTTTCGCTGTGCTCGATGTTCTCATCCGAAACGGCATCGAAGTCATCCTGCCCAAACAGCGTCCCGCGCCGCTGCCCGCCGTCTGTTACGGTGATACCAAAAGAGCTAAACGCGACCTCGCCTTCAGCGTAAAATATTTAGCCGAAGCCGTCCGCAACGGATACAAAATCATCTGCTCAGAACCCAGCGCTGCACTTTGCCTCAAAGACGAACTGCGAAACTATGTCTGGGACGAAGACGCAAAACTCGTCGCACGCAACACGACCGAGTTAATGAATTATCTGCTCGACCTTCATAACAGCAAGAAACTGGTTGCCCCGAAAGACTGTAAGCCCAAAAAATATCTCTATCATTTACCTTGTCATCTTTGTGCTATCGGCAACGGCAGGGCGACTATCGAACTTTTCCGAAGACTCTGCAAGGCCGAGGTCATCGATATCCAGGCCGGCTGCTGCGGTATCGCAGGGACCTTTGGTATGCAGAAGAAAAACTACGAACTGAGCATGCGAATCGCAGCTGACGTCAAAAAAGCACTCGAAAAATCAAAAGTCGATTTGGTGCTGACCGAGTGCTCAGCATGCAAAATGCAGCTTGAGCACATAAGCGACAAAACCATCGTACATCCAATAAAAATCCTCGCCCAGGCTTACACATAAAATGGCCCCAAAAACGTCAAATCTCAAAAAGGCTGTTCTTTGGGAATCCTCCGAAGGGAAAAAGGTCCGCTGCAATCTCTGCAACTTCAGATGCCTGATTGACGATGGCAAACTCGGCCACTGCTGCGTACGCAAAAATATTGACGGCGACTTATATTCACTCAATTACGACAAGGTCTGTGCCGCAAACGCAGACCCCATAGAAAAGAAACCCCTCTTTCATTTCCAGCCCGGCACGGCCAGTTTCTCCATCGCCTGCATCGGCTGCAACTTCCGCTGCTCATTCTGCCAGAACTGGCAAATCAGCCAGGCCGCTCTCGAAGACGGCCGCGTCGAAGGCGCACTAATCAGTCCGCAGCAAATTGTTACCGCCGCCCTGCAAAGCGATTGCAAAAGCATTGCTTATACCTACACCGAACCGACTGTTTTTATGGAACTATGCGCAGAAACCGGAAAACTCGCAAAACAAAAAGGCCTCACCAATGTATTCGTGAGTAACGGTTACATGACAATAGAGGCAATCGACTTCGCCAAAGACTGGCTCAATGGAATAAATATCGACCTCAAATCATTCAATGACAATTACTACAAGAAACTCTGCAAGGCCCGCCTTCAGCCTGTCCTTGATACAATTAAATACATCGCAAAAGAAACTAACATCTGGCTGGAAGTCACTACCTTAGTCGTTCCCGGCCAGAACGATTCCGAAGAAGAACTGAAAAAAATCGCGGAGTTTATTGTTACCGAAGCGGGCCCGGACGTCCCTTGGCACATCAGCCGATTCATCCCGCAGTACAAATACCTCGATTCACAAACGACTCCCGTAGCGACTATTGAACGCGCCGAAAAAATAGGCAAAGAAACAGGCCTTCACTACGTTTATCCCGGCAATATTCCCGGCTCAAAATCAGAATCCACCTTCTGCCACAACTGCGGCAAACTCCTCATCGACCGCCGCGGCTACCACATCGCCGAAAACCTGATTGAAAACTCCGCCTGCCCCGGCTGCAATACTCCCATCCCCGGTTTCGAATTATAATCGTTTAGCAGTCGCCTGCCTGCCCTGAGCTTGTCGAAGGGGCACGGCGACTTCGGTTACCCTCCAACTTTCCATTGTGAGTTGTATAAAAACATCTCGCCGTAGGCAGTGCCGTGGTTTAGTTTGGTGATAAGGGTATGTTTTCTGTGCAGGGTTCGAGCCAGCGCTCGTTGAACATCCACAGGTCTTCGTAGTCCACGTCTTCGTCGCCGCTGAGGTCGGCTTCCAGTGGAAAACCAACAAGCTGCCATTGCATGGCGAAGCGGGCAAAATCGGCAAGGGTTTCGGAACAGAGCGACCCTGCGATTGAAGCATCGGGATGGATGTTGACTATGCCGCGTCTTATTGTGTTGTAGCCGGCGGGCATATCGCCGGGAAGTGAATACCACACCTGGCTGATTTCGCACGGGTCGGCTGAGCCCCAGCCATAGTTAAGGTGATACATGCCATTGTCCCGATAGCCGTCGCATACGATAGCGTGGCCTATGTCGGAACCATTCCTGATGGAGAGTATTGCAGGCTGGGCGTTTTTCATATTCGAACGCAGGACATCGAAAAAGTCGGCGTTGATATTCGGGTCCATCGTGTCGGCGGAACCATAACCCATATCGACAATAAACGCCGGCGCTATATCAGTTGAACTGGCGCCTGACCCTTCATCGCTGTAGTCCATTCTGACGAGCACACCGCAGCCGAATATCAAATCCGATATGGTCTGGTTCAAAGGGTGAACGCCGTTTGCGTTATAATCGATGTTCCACATGCTCGGGTCATATTCGTACTGAAACAGCGATAGGGATTCGTTGGTGCCGTCCGGATTAACGTCTATCCAGAGTTCACGCTCCGGCTCGACGAAATCGGCCCGCGATATGTAGTTGGCATTGTCGTCGAATACCATGTCCTGTGGATACTCATGATAGTTTACCACCTGCGCCATCACTATCGCAACACAGCCGGCGACGCATTTGTTGGCAGGTGTGATGGGGTCGGGCGGACAGCTTGCGTTATAGATACTGCCTCCGGCGGGATTGCCCTGATGCCATGTTGTGTCCAGCCAGCCGGCATCTTCACCGTCGGGCCATTGCCTGTAGCTTGTCACAGCGGCGGTGATAAGAAGATTGCTGTCACTTGCGTCAAGAAGGTCCCACTGCTCGAAACTGTCCAGCGCTAATGCATCGACGAATTCCGCTCCGGAACTCATCGCAGCAATACGGTTCTTCATGTCCCGGCGCAGCATATTTAAGAGTATATTGTCCTGGCTTTGTGTTGTTGGAAATTTTCCTTTATCGCAGTAAGCGATTACAGGCCGGATTGAATCATCAGCAGAGACGACAATGAAACCGTCCGGCTCGAGCTCTACTATATATGCTAACGGCTCGATGGAATTATTGTCGGAAATAGTCTTTGTTTTTCGATGTTTCCTTTTTGCCGGCGGAGCTTGTGTAGTTTGTATGGTTTTTCGTGAGCGTTTGTGTTGTCTGTGCTTTTCTAACTCGGCAAATCGCTGTGCCGCACGAACTGCGCGGGATTTTCCGACAGGCCCGGCAGCGCAAATAGCGCATAAAAATACTGAGAAAAACACTGCGCACGAAATGCGAATCAGCCGTTTGCCAGGCAAACTAAACCCCCATCCGATAAATTGCCTCGTTTGAGCCCCCAAAGGCTGCAAAATCACCACCCTAACGAACCAACATTCTACCAAAAAACACCCTTCTTGTCAATGTTGACAATGAGCAAAGTAAAAGGCCGATACCTCTCGGCACCGGCCTGTAATACTATCCTTGAATTACTGGCTCCAGTTTTTAAAAGTCTCCCGTCGCAAATTATCAGCCAATAAACTCATTACCGACTTTGCGGGCGCGTTCGGGTTTATCAAGATTGATGCCGAGCACCATGCCAATCTCAACGAGGACATTCCAGCCTGCACACAGATACACGTAGGGCGCCAGCTCACCCGCCGACGGTACCTTAATTGTCGCAAAGGGCGTGTCCCTGTCGGCTATCGCGACGACCTTCAGGCCGACTCCGTCAACGAGCACTTCCTTGAACTTGCCGATTTCATCCTCTATCGGGTCAACCACGAAGACAATATCGTTGGCGTCCATCACTTCTTCAATCCCGTGCACCGCGTACGTACCTTCGAGGAAGTCCGACTTTTTACGCGTAATCTCATTGGTCTTGAGCGTCAGCTCCTCAGCTACGCCGTCGTTATATCCGGCGAAGAAGATGGTCGGGGCATTCGCCGCGGCCTTTATGATTTCCTTATCAATCGACATTGTCAGCGCCTCTTCGCACTGCTTGGAAAGTTCATCGCACTTAATGGCGTCGATTGTCCCGTTTATATGACGAAGTATCGATTCATAGAACAAGGCCTGCTCAATCACGCTCTTTGTCGCCGCAACAGCCTGCTCCCAGCCGCAGGTTAGAACGAACGTTTCGCTGCACGCTTCTTCCAGCAGTGTCTTTTCATTCGCCGACAGGCAGAACCGATTATTGTTACCCTCCTGCGCCAGCTTCTTCGCCAGCAGCACTACTTCTTTGGTTCTGCCGGAATTGCTCGCGCAGAAAACAGCGAACTTCGAAAGGTCATATTCGGCCGATTGACGCGAGCCATCGGTCGCTACCTGCAAATTCAGTCCCCACTTCAGGCTCTTGCGAATCGCGTTCTTGGCAGGGAATATTCTGCTCGAGCCTTCACCGGTCATCATCAGCTTACCCGCCGACTGTATTTTCCTGGCCACATCTTTGGTCTGGCCTGTGTTGAATCCCTTCACAACGCCAACCGTATCCATCATCTCCTGTACTAACATGAATTTTGCATAATTCTGGTCTGTAAGATTCATCTGTTCACCTCACTAAGGTCGTTTCTTAATGTTTTCAATTCTGGTTTTGAAATCCTGCGTTTCTTTGCGTACCTGTTTGACAAAACTGTTATCTTCGATAGTTCCTATTGCTGCTATCATCTCCTCATCACTTCTATACGTTGCCCGCCGGAACGGATTATCATAATCCTTCTTCCTGCTCGCGTACACCTGCTCACGCACATACTCCTGAATCCTCACCGCCTCATCCAGCATCTCCTGCCACTTGTCCTTATCAAGTTCACCGCCGCCGCAAACGTCCCGCAGCACAGCGAACGAATGACGCTGCTTAGCTAACGGATACTGCTGCCAGATTTCATCGTACCTGTTGTGAATCTTCTGCCAGCTATCGAGTTTGCCTGTCCCAATATCGGCTCTGAGCTGGTCGGCATCTGTCGCAGGCATCAACTGGCCGCCGAAGTTTACCCAGTCACGAACTCGCTCGCCGCCTAATTCCTTGCTCATCGACTCAAAGGTTGCCTCGGTTCTGGCCTCCATATACTCCAAAAGATTCTGAATCGCGTAATAATGAAGCATCTCGCCGTAAGCCTTGTAACCTTCGTCAGGTTTGAGTATCACAACATCGCGTGATGACTTCTCCATCCCTTCACCTAAGACCTTGACTCCGTCCAGGGCCTTGCTTCCATCTTGGAGCAGCTTTCTGCCGAGTTCCGCCAGTTCAGCCTTGCTTTTTTTCGCAGCTTTACTCCCTTGCTTTGCCCTGGCTGTCCAAATCGCAAGAAGCTGCCGCCCATTAATCATCTCTTCAGCGGTATCCGGCGCCAGTGAATTGAACTCTACGTTCTGCACTTTTACCTTGCGTTTATCCCGCGTCTGGAACTTCCACGAGTTTCTCGCAAGGGCATACATATTATATTTCCACCAGAAGCCTGGCATCACTTCGAGCTGGTCTTTCGATACATTATTATTAAGAAGCGAAAACGGCAGGGGGATATTAAGCTCTGCTGGATAGTTACCCTTGGCAATAAGGAGAAACGATGCAAACCGGCACGAGTGCTTCACGGTAACGCACAGACCGGGCCAGAAACCGCGACCGGCCTGTACCTCGTTATCATTTGCCCTGCTGTTGTGATTCGAACCGATTGTCGCTCCGGCAGCCAGGTTGCTTTGGCCCATCACTACCGACGCTATAAGAAATGAATTATTATGATGCTGCTCATGTGCCGGGAATATCAGGTTGTTCAGAACTTCGCAGCAGCTTATTGTGCTGTTGTCACCCAGCATCGAATTAATCAGCCTCGCCCCGTACTTCAGATTGGAATTACGACACAGCACAAATCTCACAGCCTTACAGCCGTAGAATATATGACAGCCGTACCCGATGATGCCGTTGACCATCTCAACGCCTTCACCGATTTGCGTCGGCTCTTCTTCTGATGAGTTAATGGTAAGGTTTTTGAGCTTGTTGGTGCCCTTGATGTAGCAGTGCGGTCCAATCTTGACATCTTTAAGAATCCTGCTGTTCTTGATTACGCACTGGTCGCCAACCGTACCGTATAGCCCGCGTCTCGAATCGAAACTGTTCTGGGTAATTTCCTTCAGCTTCTCCTGCAGCGCCTTGTCATCCCGATACTTCGCCCACATATATGCATCGGCAGGTATGATACCGTCGAAAGGAATGACATCCCTGCTGCCCGTCTCGTTCATTAAGTCAATAAGTACGCGAACGTCCTCGGATTCACCGTCCTTGACGATGCCGTTACCGAACTTGGCGTGATTCGTCGTATGCATCTCGTCTATATTTGCCATCATACATCGGTCGCCGATTATAAAGTGCGCAAGATACCGAACGTCATGAATAGCGACGTCATCGCCAATATCGCACGCGACGATTCTGCTGTTGGTAATCCCCACCGGAAGCCGCAAGTCATGGTGTTCCAGCGTAGCCTCTTTGCACCTGCCTATACGAATGAAACCGAAAAGCTCATTGTTTCTTATCTGCCCGGGGTCAAACTTGTCCGTGACAGATATGTTGTCCCAGTTCTCGCAGTAGTTGCCGTTCTTTACCAGCAGTTCAACCTCATGGGCTCGAAGATGCCGCCACGGCTGTTCGGACCTGCCAAACTGCTCGTTGCGAAGGTAATACTCATCCCTGCCTTGGGGAAGATACTCCGGGCTGATAAACCCGCTGCCGACGCCGTCCGAAGGAAAAACTTTTACGCTATCCATCTCTAACACCTCGCTACAAACACATTGGCTGGCGACCCCTTGCCGCACAATCGTTTTAAATGTCCCTGTGCCGCCTGTTCGGCTGTGAATTGGCTCAAGATATTATCACTACAAGACCGATTTGTCAAACATTCACTTGGCATGACCCATGGCCAGGGCAACGGGTCTTTGACTCTCTTTAGCTTGCCCACATTAACTGATCCTGTTTGCCCAATTCCTCGTATCAGAAATTACGTGTCGTAATCGGCCTTGAAGAAAATATGCAAATGCAGGATAATATTGCTTGTATCTGCCGACAATGATGTTAGTATAGCCGGACGATAAATCGAAAATTGAAATGACCGCCTGAGCGGGCGTTGGGACTAATAAAGCCACTTGCTCTTGTTGACTCTGGCTTCAATACCCACTACTATCGTCATTTCTCTGAAACTTGTGGCTTTTTGCTAAGTGGGTTCTTAATGCATATTGACAATATTCCTGCCCTCAGGATAGGGAATCTTCAAATCAATCCTCCCATCATACAAGGCGGGATGGGTGTTAAAGTATCAGGAGCAAACCTTGCCTCCGCGGTGGCAGATACCGGCTGTGTCGGCATTATTGCCAGTGCCGGATTAGGCCAGTTCGAAGATTTCTCACGCAGCGACCTTATAGAGTATAGCGTCGAGGCCCTGCGGCAGGAGATTAGAAAAGCAAGGTCTATGACCGACGGGATAATCGGCGTCAACATAATGGTCGCCCTTGGTCACTATGAAAAACTTGTCAAAGCCTCGATTGAAGAAGGCGTGGACATGATAATCGCAGGCGCGGGATTGCCGCTCGATTTGCCGAAACATCTTGGCGACAAGGACGTCAAACTAATCCCAATCGTCTCTTCTGCCAGGACCTTTAAAATTATCTGCAAGAGATGGAAGCTGCATTTTGATAAATTGCCTGACGCGGTGGTTGTCGAAGGGGTCAAGGCCGGAGGGCATATCGGATTTACACATGAAAGTTTAGTGGACTCAACGGCGCAGGTACTTGAAGAGATAACGACGGAAGTCCTGGCTATTGCTAATTCATTCGAACCTAATATACCTGTCATTGCCGCAGGAGGCATTTTTGACGGACAGGACATCGCTCATTTTCTAAGGCTCGGTGCATCCGGTGTGCAAATGGCCACACGTTTCGTCTGCACTGACGAGTGCGACGTCCACGAAAACTTCAAGCAGGCTTACCTTGACGCACAGCCCGGCGATATTACAATCATAAAAAGCCCCGTAGGATTACCCGGCAGGGTTATAAAAAACGAATTTGTTGAAAGAATAAAGCAGGGTAAAACTGTTCCGTTTAAGTGCAGTTACAGGTGCCTCAGGACCTGTGACCCCAACACGGCGCCATATTGCATAGCTAAAGTTCTGGCAAATGCTGCGAGGGGCCAGTTGGATGATGGGTTCGCTTTTGCCGGCTCAAACGCTTACAGGTGTGACAAAATTGTTTCGGTAAAAGAACTTGTGGACGAGCTGGCTGGGCAGTTAAGCCAGGCCATTGCCGCCGAGCCGTTGTGTCCCGGTGTTGGAAATATTGAAAATAAATAACAGCGAATATCACTGACAATCGAAATTGCAGTGAGAATATATCGTGGCAGAGACTGGTTTGTGAAAGGAAAGAAATGAATATCTATGTGGGCAATTTATCTAATGACGTTACCGAAGACGAGTTGAAAGAAGTCTTTGTAGCCTTTGGTGAGGTCGAGTCCGTCAATATCATTAAGGACAAGTTCAGCGGTGAATCCAGAGGTTTTGGTTTCGTCGAGATGCCCAACAAGACCGAAGCCCTGGAAGCTCTTAAAGAAGCAGAGGGTAAGGAAATCAAGGGCAGGGCTATAAAGGTCAACGAAGCTCGCGGCAAGGCCGGCGGTGGTGGCGGAAAGCTATACGGTCGCCGGACTGGTCGAAGCCTTGGCAGCCTACTATCGAGAACAGGTGACCCTATGAGCGCATTGGAGGAGATCCTGCTGGGGCAGACCCGCAGCGGCCTGGCCCGCACTCGGCGACTGCGCCGAACGCCCGCGCTGCGCGAGCTAGTGCGTGAGCACCGTCTCTCTCCATCTGACCTGATCTACCCATTATTCGTCCAGCACGGAGAATCGATCCAGCAGGAGATCCGCTCTATGCCGGGCAGCTACCAGTGGTCGGTGGATCGCTTGCCAGCCGAGGTGGAGGCGGTGGCCAAGCTGGGGATCCCGGCCGTGATCCTCTTCGGTATCCCGCAGACCAAGGATCCAATCGGCCTGGAGAACTTTGACCCACAAGGGATCGTTCAGCAGGCCACCCATGCTATCAAGCAGGCGGTCCCTGAGTTGGTAGTGATCACCGATGTGTGCC
>SDBV01010482.1_pt1 | contig 12133 bp, 9 predicted proteins | sample 2277081 | NCBI WGS metagenome assembly SDBV01 (sample SAMN10402039, study PRJNA504765) | marine sediment metagenome | isolation source: marine sediment core GS10_PC15, 223 cmbsf | place: Arctic Ocean: Southern Knipovich Ridge | collected 2010 | reverse complement strand
CGTGATCTAGCAGAATATAGTAAGTTCGATGAAATTATGGTTGCGGATTACAATGAAGATGCTGCTAAGGAGTTAGTTAAATCTATTGGTGATCCTCGGCTGAAAACAGTTTTTTTTGATGCGAATGATTATGATTCGATGCTCAAATTATTCCCTGGTTATGATGTAGTGATCAATGGTTTGCCCTGGAAATATGATTTGGCTGTCACCAAGGCTTGTGTTGAAGTTGGTGTAAATGGTTTAGATGTGTCCACCGAAAAAGAACAGTGGGATTATCACGATACAGCAATAGAAAAGGATATTATCTTTATCCCTGGGGTGGGGGCGACACCTGGAATTACCAATGAAATGGCTAAGAATGCAGCAAACCAAATGGATGATGTTGATGATGTCCAGATCTACTTTGCTGCTTTTCGCTGCCCAGCGCCAGCACCTGGTTTATTGATCACATTCCTATGGGAGTTTCATCCTAAGACAGAATCACGCTATTATTATGAGGATGGTGAATTTCACTGGGTAGGACCATTCGAGGGAATAGAGACGATAAAATTTCCAGGGCAAATCGGAGAGCAAGAGGTGTGCTATATCCCCCATCCGGAAACTCAGACATTTCCTAAACATTTAGGAGCGAGAAAGGTTTCAGTGCGGGGATGTTTCCCTCCTCATGCAATGCGGTTAGCAAAAACAATGCTCGAATCTGGTTTATACAGTGAGGAGCCGATCACGATCAATGGTGTTAAGACAACAGCATTTGAGATGATGCATAAAATATTGTTAGAACTACCTGAGACCAAGGAAACTCCGATTTGGGCATATGGTTTGGTTGTAGATGTGTACGGCCAGAAGGACGGGAAGGATGTCAAGATCCGGCAATGGACAGAGCACCCTCCGATGGAGGAATGGGGTGGGAAAGCTGCTTATTACAAGAATATTGCTATCCCATTGAGTATCGGTGCACAGATGATCGTGCGGGGTGATGTGAAGGCACGCGGTGTCCTGCCGCCGGAATCTTCTATTGAACCGAAGATCTTTTTTGATGAATTGAAACTTCGTGGGATCACTATTGGAGAAGAAAAAGAAGGCTTTTAATATCTTATTGATTCTTATGGGGTAGGGAATAAATTTCCTGCCCCTTGAATTATTGGAGGTTTGAAATGCGGATAATCGTTCTTGGCGGCGCCGGAAAAATGGGTTCTATCGCTGTTCAAGTATTGGCGAAGGACAAAAGGGTGAAAGAGGTCGTTATTGCTGATATCAATGTTGAGCAGGCGAAAACTGTCGCTGAATATATAAAAAGTTCAAAGATCAAAATCGAGAAATTTGATTTAAAGGATGAAGAGGGTTTTGGGAAACTTTTGGAGGGGGCGGATGCGTGTTTGAACGCAACAGTGTATTACACTAATCTGTTGGTGATGGAAGCTTGTCTGAAGGCGGGAGTGAATTATACGGATATGGGAGGGTTGTTCCATCTTACTAGGAAACAGCTAGAGTTACATGATCGTTTTGCTGCTGCTGGGGTAAGTGCTGTTCTATGTATGGGGTCAGCGCCTGGAGTGCCAAATATTCAGGCACGCTATGCAGCTGATCGACTTGATACGATTAAAAGTATAAGAATATTTGATGGGATCAAACCGCCCCCGCCTGACAGTGAAAAATTTCCCTATGCAGTGCCCACTATTGTGGATGAGTTGACAGTGGAGCCGATGGTATATGAGAATGGAGAATTTGTTGCTAAACCGCCGCTGAGTGGATTTGAGGACTACTGGTTCGAAGCTCCCTTAGGTATTCTGCCTATGCATTTGTCTTTGCATTCTGAAGTGGCTACATTACCGATCTCATTTAAGGATAAAGGAATCAAGGAGTGTTTCTTCAAGATCAACTATTGGGGGATGGCCCAAAAGATGGCTGAAAAGGTACGCATATTAGCGGATTTTGGGTTTGATGGGAATGACCCAATAGATGTGAATGGCGTCCCAGTTGTCCCTCGGGAGGTAATGGTGTCAATGTTATCTGGGTACGTCTCACCGATAACCGATTTCCTGGCCCCGCCAAAAAATAAACCACCAGATTGGGTTAAAGAGATCGTGACAGAAATCCAAGGCACAAAAGACGGAAAAGAAATGACTTACAGGTTGGGGACACTTACTTGCAAAGGCGCTCTACCTACAGGTTTAGCCCCAGCGATTGCTGCAATTTGGCTTGCTGAAGACCGAGTTGACCCAGGCGTGTATCCACCAGAAGCCTGTCTTGACCCAGAGGCTTTCTTCAAGGAGCTTGAAGAGTGGGAGATTATTACACAAGTAACTGTTAAAAATAAATTATAAGTTTCAATAAAGATTACACTATGAACATGGAAAATTAAATTTGCCATGTTCATGGTGTAACTTGTGTTTTTGGGGTCGAAAAAAATTTGTTTTCTAATGAATTTATGAAGCTTTATAAATCTCTTTTCCTCCGATTATTGTTAGGAGGACTTTGGTATTAGCAATCTCATTGGCGGGTATTTCAAACAGATTCTGGTCTAAAACAATTATATCGGCTTGTTTTCCGACCTCAATTGAGCCGATCTCATTTTCAAGGAAATTAGCGTAAGCGCCATTATAGGTAAAGCTCGCGATCATGTCCTCAAGGCCGGAACATTCCTCAGGCCACAAAACTTCTTTAAAGTTATTATTGATTGACATACGAGTAATCCCAGTTTGGATAGCTATTAGGGGGTCAAAAGGAATCGTAACCGGGAAATCACTTGAAGAAGCCATGATCACACCCTTATCAATAAAACTCTGCATGGGATATTGCCGATCAGCTCTTTCCTGACCGAGGTAGGGGAGGGCTAGTTCTGAATAATATTCATCGACCTTGAACCAAAAAGGTTGTGGTAAGCCTATTACTTCCAGCTCTTTGAATCTTTGAATGTCATCGGGAGCGACTAAATGAAGGTGGGTAGCCATATGGCGAGAATCGCGTTTCCCGTTTTGATCTCTGGTAATTTCTAGGGCATCTAAAGAGATCCTTGCAGCTGCATCCCCAATAACATGGAGGTGAATTTGGATACCTTCTTTATCAAGAATTGGGCAGATCGTATTTAGATTTTCAGCATTCCATACTGGCTCACCAAAAAACTCGGGTTTATGCGTATATGGTTCTAATAGAAAAGCAGTACCTCCCTCTACGACTCCATCAACAAATATCTTTGCAGCTAAAGTTTTGAAAAAGGGGTGGGAATTTTTTGCTTTTTCATCAATCATAAACTGAACTTGAGTATTAAAATCTTGATCAGGTTCCATTGTTATTGAACCGCGAAACCGCATTCTTAGTTTATTTTCCTCAGCGAGTTCATTGTACGCAGCAATTTCTGGAGACCCGAGCATGGCATCGTGGGATAATGTTATACCAACCTGAGTTGCCATATCTTGGTATCCTAGGAGTGCGCTTTTTCGTTCTTCAATTGAATAATCTGGGATCACACCCTTCACTAATTTCATCGCCGTTTCCCGAAGGGTGCCGGTGGGTTCACCAGTTTTTGGGTCGCGTTCGATCCTTCCACCTGCTGGGTCTGGAGTGTCTTTTGTGATCTTGGCTCTTTCTAAAGTAATTGAATTAGCCCAAATGGAATGACCGTCGTATGAAACAAAAGAAATGGCTTTTTCAGGAACAAGCTCATCTAGGATCTCTTTGGAAGGGCCGAGATTCGGGAAAAGGGTATCTCCCCAGCCGCTTCCCCGATAAAACTCTCTATGTGGATGTTTATCGATAAAATCTGTAATAGCTTTTTGATATTCTTCAAGAGATTCTAATGAATAAAGACTGATATTTCCAAGCAGATCCATCGCGTGAGATGGGTGTGCATGAGCTTCCACGAATCCTGGCAAGACCATCTTGCCTTTCAAATCTACGACAACTGTCTCAGATCCAATGAAAGATTTAACCCCTTCATTATTTCCAACGTAAATGATTTTGTCTCCAGCAATTGCTAATGCCTGCGCCCAAGTTCGGTTTTTGTCAACAGTGTAGATCGAACCATTTTTGAAAACCAGAGTCGCTAATAAGTCGCTCATTGGTAAATCCTTTTTTAGTGATATGGAATTGCTCTAACCCTAATTTGGAGAAAATATGGTAAGAAATATCTCCAAATCATGTAAATTATATCACGTGCGTTTCGGTTTATTCAATTAAAATGCAATAATATAGCTGAAAAAGAAAAATAAGTCTAGGTTTATTGACATTTCGGAACTATTATGCTATTTTTATATCTGTTGTATGAATTATTTAGCGATTTTTCTATCAAGAATTGAGATTTATGTATAAACCTGATAGTTTTGATTGGAAAATAATCGCGCTCCTAAATGAAGATGGGCGATTATCGAGCGCCGAGATTTCAAGGAGGTTAGGAAATGTTTCGGCGCGTACGGTTACCAATCGCATCAATGCGCTGACGGAACATGGCATTATTAAAACTCGTTCCATCGTTAATCCTGAAAAGGTGGGCTATGGAGTGATGGCTGATGTTTTTCTTGAGGTTGAGCCTGGGCGGGTTCGCGAGGTCGCTTACAAGGCTGCAGAATTCCCTCAGATCAGCTACGTTGCCTGTGCCACGGGCGAGTCTGATGTCAGTATTTCATTAAGGGTTCGCAACATTGAAGAACTATTCGACTTCATTACTGAAGAATTAGGTACGATTCCAGGAGTCCGGCGCTCCCAATCATATTTACTGCCCTTGAAAATCAAAGACCTTGATACCTGGATGCCCCCGAATGTATTTGATGGTAAAGATGACAACGATTCGGGAAAAAAAAGAGGTTCTGACTAGAAGAAAATTGGAGGATCAAAATATGACAAAAGAAATGTACCAAAAGTTGTCCCAAGCAGTGATAGATGGTGAAACAGAAGATGCTGTTGCCATAGCCAAATCAGCCCTGGAACAAGGTCTGGACCCATTGGTTTGTATTACAGAAGGTCTTACCGTGGGTATTCAAGAAGTTGGAAAACTTTTTGCTAGCGGTGAATATTTTTTGCCTGAATTGATCATCGGCGCGGATGCAATGAAAGCTGCGTTAGAAATATTAGAACCAGCTTTAGTTGGAGATCAAAAACGTGAGGTCGCTGGGACAATAGTACTTGGTACTGTTGAAGGTGATTTGCATGAAATTGGAAAGACGCTTGTAGGTACTATGCTTACAGCTAACGGCTTCAGGGTCATTGATATTGGCGTTGATAAACCCGCATCTGAGTTTATCGCGACAATAAAAGAATCTGGCGCTAATCTAGTAGGCGCTTCAGCTCTGCTTACTACAACGATGCTCCAACAGGAGAAATTGATCGAAGCCCTCACAGAAGCTGGACTTCGTGACCAAGTCAAGGTCATGATTGGTGGGGCACCTGTTACGGATAGCTTTGCGAATAAGATCGGAGCTGATGGGTACGCCGAGGATGCAATATCCGCGGTTGACCTAGCAATGAGGCTTGTTGACGCTCCGGCTTAGTTATTCAGGAAAAGAAGTGTTTTATTAACTATAGTGCTATATGAGAAGGAGGCACGAAAATGTCTAACCGTTTGAAGAAGTTAAGTTTTTTGTTGATCCTGGTCATTCTGATTTTCAGCCTAGTTGGTTGTGGATCGAATGACGAAAATGGAGGTAATGATAACGTTGGTAATGATAACGTTGGTAATGATAACGTAGGTAATGATAATTCCGGGGATTCTGGAGACGAACCGGCTGCTGAAAAAACCAGCATCACAATTCTTATTTATGCGAATCCAGTTGAATTCCATGGGTTCAATATTGGCTCAGGCTTGGAAGAGACAATAGGTGAGATGGTTATGCTTTCATTAGCAGAAATTGATCCTGATGGAAACTACTACCCTGAATTGGCGACTGAAATTCCCACCATCGAAAACGGCGGGATTGAACTAGATACTTATACTTATTTCTATTACAGTGATGAATATGGATATGAGTATGAAGGTTATGATGAGCTTGGTTATTACTATACCACAGGAATGACTGTAACCTGGCATCTTCGTGAGGATGTAGAATGGGAAGATGGCGAGCAGGTTACCGCCGACGATGTCATCTTCACCTGGGAGGCAATGCAAGCTGACGAAGTATGGACGGCAGCAGCAGATTCCATTCAATCTATAGAAATGGTAGATGAGTTCACAATGGTTGTGAGTTACTATTATCCAGACCCTGAATATTTAACTCACTTTGGCGGGGAAAATTTCTTCGTCTATGCTGAGCATTTCTGTGATATCGAACAAGGATACCTTTCGTGGGATTGTGACAGTCAACCTTTGAGCGCTGGCCCCTATATCCTCGAAGAGTGGGTCCAGGATGACTACCTGAGATTTGTCCGCAATGAGAATTACTACGTAGAGGGCAAACCGTCCATCGACGAAGTTATTTTCAGGGTCGTTACGGAAGAATCTGTTAAGAGAGCGATTATGGACGAAGGCGACGCGGATATGCACTACTGGCCTGCTGAGAACCACGCAATTTCTTACCAGGAAGAGGGCAATGGCACAAAATGGGCAGTATCGCCAACCGAGCGTTGGGTAATGAAATTGTTCTTCAACACGAAGGCGTGGGGCGATGATGAGACGCCACATGCTTTCCTAGCGGATGTACGTGTTCGCCGCGCTCTGCGTATGTCGGTTGACGTGGATACACTTGTCAATGATATATTCCTCGGATTCGGCAAACCTGTCTGGACTGATTTCTTCCGACCTCCATTCGATAGTTGTGGAATCCCCAGGCCAGAATTTAATATGGCAGGCGCTGCTGCGCTTTTGAAAGAAGCCGGATGGGAAGATACCGATGGCGATGGTATCAATGAATGCCATGACTGTCTGTATGCCGAAGAAGGCGACTTAATGACCGCGGAATTCGTTATCTGGGCTGGATACGGCGAAACCCTGGAACTGGCCCAACAATATGTCGCCGAGGGCTGGTCCAGTATCGGTCTTCAGACAGAACTAGGGAGCATTGAAGACGCTGTCCTGTGGGCAAGTCCAGATGAAGGCGGAACTGAGTTGGCTGGCAAATTCGAAATAGATATGTGGGACAGTGGTTATGGTGGAGTTGATCCAACAAGCTGGCTTTGGGATTACTATTACTATGCGGAAGAAAGCGCATGGAACTTACCCAATTGGACAGGCGAGAAAGCTGAAGAAGTTGGCGCATTGATAGATTCACTCTATACGCTGGATGAAGACTATCGCCTAGAAGCCTTTTGTGAAATGGCCTGGATTCTCGAAGAGGAGTTACCGTACGTTGAGCTCTTCTCAACACTCGAACAGCATGGCCTTTCAGAGCGGCTGCAAGGTGTAAGACCCACAGCTTTTGATATTGTGACCTGGAACGTCGCTGATTGGACCATTGAAGAGTAAAAGCTTGAGTGATAGATAAGACGTTAAAATAAGATTTCACTGGAGGTGGGCATTGCCCACCTCCATGTGGAAATCATACATTATAGGAGTGTGTATGGGAACATATATTGTACGCCGCCTGCTGCAGGCCATCCCAATGTTATTAATAGTAAGTATTGTTCTTTTTGCGCTTGTAAATTTGGCGCCTGGTGGACCCCTGGCCCAATATGCCCGTGGGAGACGTATGACTGATGAAAGAAGGGAGGCACTCAAGCGGCAATTCGGTCTGGATAAGCCCCTGCCAGTTCAATATATTATCTGGCTGGCCGGGAATGACTGGATGGAAGTCGATACAGATGGGGATGGGGTCAAGGATAGCTATGGCACCCGCAAGGGCATTTTACGTGGTGATTTTGGCTTTTCTTTCAAAACTCGCGAACCTGTCTTAGAGGAAATTATGGAGCGTCTACCAAACACCTTCTATTTGTTAGGGTTTACGATGTTATTTACGGGAATTATAGCAATACCTATAGGTATTATATCGGCAGTCAAGCAGTATTCAAAATTTGATATTACTGCTACTACCTTATCTTTCATGGGACAAGCCATCCCAGATTTCTGGTTTGGCTTAATATTGATTCTGATTTTTTACGGCACGCTCAACAATCCAATTACTGGTAAAGCGCTGTTACCTTATGGTGGTATGTCAACTATCGGAGCAGATTTCGATATTTGGGATAGAGTCAAACATCTCATCATGCCTGTCACCATGGGCTTGGTGGGTTGGGTGGCCTGGTACTCGCGCTTCCTACGCTCTAGTATGCTTGAAATAATTAATTTAGATTATATCCGAACAGCGCGCGCAAAAGGGCAAAGTGAGCGAAAAGTTCTTTACAAACACGCTTTCAGAAATGCGCTCATCCCAATGGTAACCTTGTTTGCTTTAGATTTTCCATTTATATTCACAGGCTATGTGTATGCCGAATTGATCTTCTCATGGCCTGGGATGGGTCGCTTGTATTATACCTCTGCCACTGCCCGAAATTACCCGGTCCTATTGGGGATTTTGATTATTGGCGCGGCCCTGGTAATCTTATGCAATTTATTGGCCGACATTGCCTACGCTTTCTTAGATCCACGGGTTCGCTTTGACTAATCGATAGGTGCAACAAACATTATGAAAACCAACGAAAAAACACTAATTGAGCAAGAAATTAAGCCTGTAGAGACCATGGCCGCCCAGACCTGGAAGCGTTTCCGCCGCCACCCTGGCGCGATGGTTGGGGCTGTAATCCTAACCTTAATGGTCCTAACTTCACTGCTGGCCCCATTATCCCCATATGATCCTATAAAATCGGATATCAAGAATAGATTTCAAGCGCCTTCACTAGCCCACCCCTTTGGTACCGATGGATTGGGGAGGGATGTACTGACCCGCACTTTATATGGTGGGCGGGTTTCTATGACCGTCGGTGTAATGGTCGTTTCATTATCGTCGATCATTGGCATTTCGGTTGGTCTCGTTGCCGGTTATTATGGCGGGTGGATAGACAACATCCTTATGAGAATCATCGATGCCACGCTATCTTTGCCAAGTTTGCTGTTCATGATCCTGTTGAGCGCCATCTTACGTGAGACCGATCTTCCCTTTATCAAAAGCAATAGTTTATTTACCATTGCTTTTGTCCTTGGAATCCTTTCCTGGCCACTTGTTGCTCGCCTTGTAAGGGCTATAATTTTAACCCTGCGCGAGATGAATTATGTAAAGGCTTCCCAAGCCTTAGGGGCTTCTGACCTACGGATGATGGTAGTAGAAATATTACCAAATAGTTTTGGTCCTATCATTGTCCAATCGACATTGGGGCTTGGATATGCCATTATGTCAGAGTCTGGACTTTCATTCTTAGGGTTCGGGATTATGCCGCCCACACCAAGTTGGGGTAATATGCTCAACAACGCACAGGAACATTTAGTTGAATTTCCCTGGTTGGCCATTTTTCCCGGTTTGATGATTTTCTTTACGATCATATCCGTGAATTATATCGGCGATGGGTTGCGAGATGCGATGGATCCATATAAGGTTCTCGCCAAGATTGAAGAGTAGCGCTTTAAATTTAACAATCCTTTCCAAAGACTGAATATTATATTCTAGGAGTTTCCGCTTGAGGAACAATAATGCTCAACCACTGCTTGAAGTAAAGGGGCTCAAAACACATTTTTTCACCGAAGACGGAGTCGTAAAGGCTGCGGATGGTGTTGATTTTTACGTCAATCCGGGAGAAGTTTTAGGACTGGTGGGTGAGTCTGGTTGTGGAAAAAGCGTAACGGCATTATCTATAATGCAGCTCATTAGAGAACCCGGTCGGATCGTTGAGGGTGATGTGACATTTGAAACCATAAACTTGCGATCGTTATCAGAGACTGAAATTCAAGGCATCCGAGGGAATCGGATTTCAATGATCTTTCAACAACCACAGTCTAGTCTGAATCCTGTTTTTACAGTAGGGGATCAATTAGCTGAGGTTTTTGATATCCATACAGGCTTAAGTAAAGCGGAAGCATGGAGTAAGTCTGTTGAGTTATTGCGCACAGTCGGAATCCCGGACCCAGAGCAAAAAGCTCATGCCTACCCTCATGAGATGTCTGGCGGTCAAGCCCAGCGAGTAATGATAGCCATGGCTATCGCGTTACGCCCTGAACTCCTGATTGCTGATGAGCCAACTACTGCCTTGGATGTGACCATCCAGGCCCAAATTCTTGATATAATCCGGGACCTGCGCAACGAGATGGATACCGCAGTGATCCTTATTACCCATGACCTCGGGGTTGTCGCTGAAATTGCTGCTAGAGTTGCTGTGATGTATGCTGGTCAAATTGTCGAGCAGGCCAGTGTGACCAACCTCTTTGAGACACCTCTTCATCCTTATACTGTAGGTTTGATAAATTCAATCCCGGTTCTTGGGGAAATAAAAGAACGCCTGAATGTCATCGATGGTGTTGTACCAAATCTGATTGACCTGCCCCCTGGCTGCCGGTTCGCTCCTCGCTGCCGAGAACGAGTAGAGCATGGATTATCAATTTGCTTAGAAAGAATACCTGACATTGAACCAGCAAAACCCGATCACGCAGTTCGATGCTGGCTGTATCTGGACAGTGACGAGCACAAAGCGCCGAGATCGGTTAAATGATCTGTTTTAGCCTAAAACAAAGAGAATTGTTTTGAGAGAGCATATAACAAAATGACAAAAGACACAAATAATGGACAAGACAAAGATCTGGTTATCGTCAAAGATCTAGTGAAATATTTCCCAGTGCACGGCGGTATTCTTAAACGGATCGTTGGCTGGGTTCAGGCTGTAGATGGAGTAAGTTTTAAAATTAAGAAAGGGGAAACATTAGGCTTGGTGGGAGAGTCAGGATGTGGGAAATCTACGATCGGACGCACGATTCTCCATTTGCTTGAACCAACAAGCGGCACAGTGGAATTCGATAGCGCCAATGTCTTTGAGCTTCAGAAACGGGAAAAAAAGCTTATGCGCCGGGATATGCAGTTCATCTTCCAAGACCCGTACGCTTCACTAAACCCCCGCAGGCCAATTAGCGATTCGATCATGGCTGGTCTTAATATCCATAAAATCGGTACGCCAGCTGAACGGGTGGAAATGGTGATGGATATTTTGCACAAAGTCGGGCTGGAGGATTATCACGCCCACCGCTACCCTCACGAATTCTCTGGCGGACAGCGGCAGCGGATTGGTATTGCTCGCGCGATCATTTTGCAACCCAAGTTCATTATCTGTGATGAACCTGTTTCTGCATTAGATGTTTCTATTCAATCCCAGGTACTCAACCTTCTTCAAGATTTACAAGAGGAATTTGGGCTAACCTACCTGTTTATTGCACACAATCTTTCGGTTGTTGAGCATATTTCTGATCGGGTGGCAGTTATGTACCTGGGCAGACTAGCGGAAACAGCGCCCAACGACGAACTCTACTCCAACCCGCTTGTACCTCTAGCAGAAGCCTACAGCCGGACAGTAGGCCAGCCAGTGTTGCAAGCACTTGGAACTCTTTGGAGGATGGTCCCCGATTTCATTCAGAAATACGTTAGGGAAAGGCCAAGCCTGATCCGCGAGAAAGTCAAAGGTGGGGAGGCGTACCTAGAAACCCGCGCAAGAGAACGACAGTTCGTTATTGAGGAATCAGCGAAAGGATTGGAGTTGGGGGAAAGGCTAACCAAGAAACTATCAAAGGAAGAACGTCAAACCCTCACTCGATATATCCAAGGAGAATTGACTTCCAAAGATGTATTCAAGTTAAGAAACGATGCGCGAATGAACGATGCGGTAGAGGCAGCCAAAGAATCAAGAGCGAAGTTCGATGATCTTGGACAACAGGCGGCTATGCAAGGCTTATTCAGCGAGGAAACATATTTCCGCAACAGAGGGAAATATCTGCCCCACATGTACGAGAAATACGAGGTTCCCTATAACGATTTGCTGATTAAATATGGCGAGAAAAAGCCAATGCGAAGGGATATGCAGAGATTCAAAGAGCGAGAGATGTCGGATGAGTATTGGTGGGAGCACGGGATTACAGAGGCGGGGTATCCCGTGGCAAAAGGAATAGCGCAAATCAGCCATGACATTGCAATGAGTCGACTGTTTAGGAATGTGGCTGAGAATACCGAATGGGCTTCGAGAGACTTGCAAAGCCTCTTTGACCAAAACCTTTCTTTCATCCCTGTAAATCCCTGAATTCAGC
>SDBV01010481.1_pt1 | contig 12133 bp, 10 predicted proteins | sample 2277081 | NCBI WGS metagenome assembly SDBV01 (sample SAMN10402039, study PRJNA504765) | marine sediment metagenome | isolation source: marine sediment core GS10_PC15, 223 cmbsf | place: Arctic Ocean: Southern Knipovich Ridge | collected 2010 | reverse complement strand
GCTGGAGCGAGCGCAGCACGAGCGAGGACAGGGCCTCCGACGAGCGACCACGGCCACGAAGGTAGTCGGCGACCTTCGCGCTGATCGTCCCGGCCAGCTCGGTCGCCCTCGTGCGCGACAGGTTCTTTGGGATCGGCGGGGTCGGCACGCCGAGGCTCTCGAGCTGTCCGGCAAGCCGCTCGATCGCCTCCGGGTCGGGTTGCTCGTGAACCCTGTAGATGGTCGGCGCTCCACGCCGCTCGAGCTGGCTTGCAACCTGCTCGTTGGCGAGGATCATGAACTCCTCGATCAACGTGTGAGATTCGGAGGGCACGGCGTCACGGGCCTCGACGACGTGGCCTTGCCGATCGAACTCGATCTCGGGCTCCGATGTTTCGAGCGCCAAGGCCCCGCGAGCGAAACGCCGGTCGCGCAAGGTGGCCGCCAGATCGCGGGCGAGCGAGAGCGGCTTCGTAATCGACTCGGGCGCGGCCGAGTGCCCCGCGAACACTTCGTCGACCTGCCCATACGTGAGCTGCGCATCGGAGTGGATCGCACTACGGTAAAACGACACCCCGGCGGGCGCGCCATTCGCGTCGATCGCGATCTCAGCGGTGACAACATCGCGCCGCCGCCCCGGCACGAGGCTACAGGCGTCGTTCGAGAGCGCCTCCGGCAGCATCGGCTCGACCGTGCCCGGAACATAGACGCTGTTGCCTCGATGCTGTGCCTCGAGATCAAGCGCCGCACCCGGCCCAACGTGCATCGACACGTCGGCGATGTGCACGTAGAGTCGCAGCGAATCGCCGTCGCGCTCGATCGAGATAGCGTCGTCGAAGTCACGCGCGCTGCCGGGGTCGATCGTGAAGGTCGCAACGCCGGTCAGGTCGCGTCGCGAGCCTTGCGAGTCTGCGGACGCCGCCACGTCCGCCTGCCCTTGCACCGCCTGAGGAAAGCTTCGCTCATAGCCGCGCTCGACCAGCAGTGCCTCGACCACATCCGTCGCCACTTCGGGCCGGCCAATCGCACGTACGACCTGCATGCGGCCGCGCTCCTTGCCTCGCTGGCCGGGTCTCGCGACGACGATGTCGCCAACCGAGACCTGATCGCGACGCCGCACCTCGACGTTGATGCGACGCCCGGGCTCGAACAGCGGCTCGACGACGCTGAAACGACCACGCCGAGCCAGCACCCCGACCACGGGGTCAGCCGCCGCTGCCACCAGCCGGCTTGTCGTCGCGTCGCACCGCGGCCGCGAGCACCGACAGCGCCCGATCGAGCGCGAGTCGCGGATTGGCGTTGGTCGACTTCGATAGCGCCACGTTCGGTTTGATGCCGCGCTTGTTGATGCTCGAACCGTTCGGTGTGAAGTAGTTGCCGACCGTCAACTCGAGCGCGCCGTCGTTCGACAGCGGGAAGACCTGTCCGAAGACGCCCTTTCCAAAGGTGCGCTGTCCGACTACCTTCGAATCGTAGCGCTGCTGCAACGCCGCCGCGACGATCTCGGAAGCGCTCGCCGTGTCCTTGTTGACCAGAACGACGACGGGCTTTTTGGTGACCGTCGATCCGACAGCGTCGAAGACCTGCTTCGGCTTCGTGCGGCCCTTGGTGGTCACGATCGTGCCTTTCGGAATGAAGAGGCTCGAGACAAGCACGGCCTCCACAAGCAGACCGCCGCCGTTGCCACGCAGGTCGAGCACGAAGCCCTGCGCGCCACGTCGCTGAAGCCTCGTTATCTGCTCACGTACATCTTCCGACACGGCTTTTGTGAAGGAGGCGACCGCAATCGCACCGAGCTTCTCGCCGCCTGACTCGCGCATCCGACCGGCGACGACCGGGACGTCAATCGACGCGCGCTTGAGCGTCACGGTGCGCCGCTTCCCTTTTCGGGTGATCGTCAGGGTCACGTCTGTGCCCTCTGGGCCCTTGATGCGTGCTGTCGCCACTTGGCTCGGCTCGCCTGCGATCGACTTGCCGTCGACGGCGAGGATCACGTCTCCGGTCTTGATGCGAGCTCGACGCGCCGGTGTTCCCGGGAAGGTGCTGACCACTCGCAGACCACGTTCGTTTTCACGGACCACCATCCCGACCCCGGAGAAGCTGCCTTCGGTGGACTCCTGGAACAACTTGTTCTGGGCTGGATCGAAGTAGTCTGAGAAGCGGTCGCGTAGCGACCGCACCATTCCGTCAAGCGAACCGTTTCGCAGTCTGCGCTCGGGCACGTTCTTGTAAAAGTTGTCCTCGATCGCGCCAACGGCCTCAGCCTGCAGATGCACGTCCTCGTCGACGAAGACCTCGCCAACGCGATTGGGCAGCACCGATGGGTGTCCACCGAGCCAGATGCCTGCGCAGAACACGAGCGCCAGCGCGAGCAGTGGCGCGAGAATCCGTAGTGGCTTCATTCCCAAACCCTAGGGCCTAGATGCGCAGGAAGCGCCGCAAGGTGATCCCCGATCCGAGTGCCGAAACGATCATTGCAGCGGCGAGCAGGACGACCGCCAGCGTCGAGAACGCGATCGTGTGTTCCGGGGCGATCAGCGCGAAGCGCTCGGAGAGCGGGTCAACGAACGCAACCTTGGTCGCCCACAGCAACCCGGCCGCGCCGACTCCCGCCAGCGACCCGACGATCAGACCCTCGATCACGAACGGCCAGCGGATAAACCAGTTCGTCGCTCCAACCAGCCTCATCACCTCGACCTCGCGCCGGCGCGCAAAGATGGATAGCCGGATCGTGTTGGATACGAGCAGCACCGAGGCGAGCAGCAGCAGCGTCACGAGGATCCCGAGCACGATCTTGATCGTGTTGGTTGCAGAAAGAATCTTCTTGGCCTCGCGTTCGCGGATTACGACCCCATCGCTGCGCTGGATCGCGCGGCTGATCGCGCGGCGCTTGCCGTTGGCGGCGACCGGCTCAATCTCGTCGCGCACCGCGAACACCTTGTCCGTGTCATCGAGTTTGATCAAGAACGAGGCCGGCAGTGGGTTCTCTCCGGTGAGGGCGCTCGTGTCGCAGATCTCCGGACTTGCTAGCTCAGGACAGCGCTGGAGAGCCTCTTCCTTTGAGATGAACTCGACGGTCTCCACGTTCTTGAGCTTTTCGAGCTTCGCGGTTAGCTCTCGGAGTTGGGTGTCGGTCGCCTCATCATTGACGAACACCTCGACCTGAATTTGATTCTTCACGTCGCTGGCCTTGCTGGACACGGCCTGCACCACCGGGATGAAAACGCCCAGCGTGAAGGTCGTGATCAGCACGGTCGCGAACGCGGCAAAGCTCGGCGCCGCGTTGCGGCGCAACGCTCTGAGCGCCTCGCTAAGGAAGAATCTAGTTCTCATCAAGCCTGGCCCTCGTCGTGCAGGCGGGCCGTGAACTCGCTGGTCGACTCGCCGCCGGTGCGGTAGCCGGCGGCGCGCTCGTCGCGCACGATACGGCCCTGATTCAACTCGACCACTCGGCGCTGCATCTTGTCCACCATGTCGTGGTCGTGCGTGGCGACGATCACCGTCGTGCCAGTCTGATTCATCCTATGCAGCAGTTGCATGATGCCAACCGAAGTCTCCGGATCGAGGTTTCCAGTCGGTTCGTCGGCCAGCAGCAGCGGGGGGTGGTTGACAAACGCCCGCGCAAGCGACACACGCTGCTGCTCGCCGCCAGACAGCTCGTCCGGATAGCTCTGCAACTTCGTCGATAACCCGACCAACCGCAGGATCTCGGGCACCTTCGCCCTGATCGCCTCGCGCGAGGCGCCGATCACCTGAAGCGCATACGCAACATTGTCATAGGTAGTGCGATTCGGCAGCAGCTTGAAGTCCTGGAACACGACGCCGATGTTGCGCCGCAGCTTCGGCACCTTCTTGCTCGGGATCGCGGCGAGGTCGCGACCGGCGATCAGCGCCCGGCCGCGCGAAGGCTCCAGCTCCTTCAGCAGCAAGCGCATGAAGGTCGACTTGCCACAGCCGGTCGGTCCCACGAGAAAAACCCACTCGCCCCTTCCCACACTAAGCGAGGCGCCGTCGAGGCCAACGTTCCCGCCCGGGTAGATGACGGTCACATCCTGCAGCGCCACGACCGCCGAGGGGTCGGGCTCAGGCGGCATGCCAGGTGGAGCTGTCTCGTCAGCGGCGGCCATCAAGGGGCGATTCTGCCGAACAAGGCAGATTCCTGCCCCTCCCAGCGGAGCTCCCGATTTTGCCGACTAAGGCAAAACCGGAATTATTCACTCCACTGGCGGCCGTTTGACAAACGGCTTCACGCCGCGCGACTGCATCACGGCCTCGACGATCCCGGCGGCCGTCATGCCGAAGCGCTCCATCACCGCTTCGCCGGTCCCGGAGATGCCGAAGCGGTCCCCCACTCCGACCGCCAGCACCGGTACCGGGTACTGCTCGGCCGCGACCTCGCGTACCGCATCGGCCAGCCCGCCAACCTTGCGATGCTCCTCGCAGGTGACGGCACAGCCAGTCTTCGCGATCGAGGCCAGCACGGCCTCGGAGTCGATCGGCTTGACGATCGCGACGTTTACGACCTCTGCCTCGATCTGGTGCTCACGCGCCAACTCCTCGGCGGCGTCGAGCGCACGCCAGACCATGTGTCCGCAGGCGAAGATCGAGACATCGCTACCCTCGCGCAGTACGTCTGTGCCGGCGCCGATCGTGTCCGGTATCGCGTCGTAGACGAACGGGGTGCTGGGGCGGCCGAAGCGCAAGTAGATCGGGCCTTCGCGGTCGTAGCTCTCGATCACGGCACGGTAGGCCTGGTTGTAGTCGGCCGGAACGATCACCTGCATCTTCGGCATGGCACGCATCAACGCGATGTCCTCGATCATCTGGTGGGTGGCTCCGTCCTCTCCCAGCGAGAGACCGCCGTGCGAGGCGCAGACACGGACACGTAGTTCGTTGTGAGCGATTCCAACCCTGATTTGGTCGTAGGCGCGACCGGTCGCGAAAATCGCGAAGGTCGAAGCGTAGGGAACCTTGCCGGTCGTCGCCAGACCGCAGGCCATCGACATCATGTTGGCCTCGGCAGCTCCAACGTTAAAGAACCGCTCTGGGAACTTGCGCCCGAAATGAATGCTCTGAGTCGAGACGGCGAGGTCGGCGTCGAGCGCGACGACATCCTCGTGGCGTTCGCCGAGCGCAAGCAGAGCATCGCCGTAAGCCTTGCGGGTCGGAACCGGGTCGGCCGCGCCAGCAGTCACTTCATCCCCAGCGTCTCGTTCTGTGCGGTGAGCGCCGTCTCAAGCTCTTCAAGCGCCTGCTCGGCCTGTTCGGGCGTAGGCGGCTTACCGTGAAAGCCGAACGTGTCCTCCATCAACGAGACGCCGCGCCCTTTCTTGGTCTGGCAGACAATCGCGGCAGGGCGCGCGCGCGCGCGGCTCCACTCGAGCGCCTCGACGATCGCCGTCATGTCGTGACCGTCGATCTCGGCCGTGTCCCAGGCGAACGCTGCGAACTTCGCGCGCACGTCCTTGGTGTCCATGATCTCCTCGGTCGTGCCGTCGGTCTGGAGGTGGTTGTAGTCGACGATCGCGGTGAGGTTCGAGGCTTCGTAGTGCGCGGCCGCCATCGCCGCCTCCCAGCTCTGGCCCTCCTGGCAATCGCCGTCCGACATCAACGCGAACACATGTGCGTCGTCGAGACCGTCTAGCCGTAGCCCAAGCGCGATGCCGAGCGACATCGACAGCCCCTGGCCGAGCGAGCCGGTCGACACCTCGACGCCGGGGGTGCGAGTCATGTCGGGGTGACCCTGCAGATGGGCGTCGAGCTTGCGCAGCCCGCGAAGGTCCTCGAGCGGGAAGTAGCCGTGGCGAGCGAGTACCGCGTACTGGATCGGCGCGGCGTGACCCTTTGAAAGCACGAAACGGTCGCGGCCCGGCCAGTTGGGCCGTTCGGGGTCGTGGCGCAGCGCGCGGTAGTAGAGCGCGGCGACGATATCGGCCGCCGACAGCGAACTGTCGAGGTGCCCCGACTTGGCGACCGCCAGCATGCCGACGCAGTCGATCCGCAACACCGTCGCGTAGCGCTCCAACTCCAGAATCGAAGGCCTGGCAAGACCAGGGGCCGGTTTGGCGTCAACCGGCGGGTAGTCGTCTACGGCTGCCAGATGCTGTGCCTTGCTGGGCTTGGTCATGAGAGGCTCAAAAGGGTATCGGCGCGGGACGGGCGCCTCCGAAGGCTCGGGCGAAACGGTGCTCATCCCCTGGCGGCCGAGCGGATGCTAGCAACGAACCTCACATCCGGCAGCCTATGAGCCAGAACGGACGGAAGGTCGATGGCGATGTGAGCGGGCGCTTGACTTGTCGGCAATTTCGGGGGAACCTTCACCGATGTCGATGCCCGTTGACCTCGAACGACTGACCGTGCTGCAGGCGATGCGCGACAAGGTTGTGACGATCGGCCCGCAGCAGACTCTCGAAGACGCTGCTCGGGTGATGCGCGACGCAGGCGTAACCGCACTTCCCGTGATCGACGCGAGCCAGGCGCCCGGCATCATCACCGAGCGCGACATCGGCAGCGCGGTCGCGAGCGGCACCGACGCCGCCACCAGCCTGGTGCGTGACTTCCAGACCGCCAAGGTGGTCGCCGCGACACGCGACTGGTCGCTCGAACGGGCCGCCCGCACTATGGCGGCCGGCAGCTTCCGCCATCTGCTGGTGTTCGACGAGGATCGTGTGATCGGCATCGTGTCGATGCGCGACATCGTCGTGGCGTGGGCGCACGAGACCGAGCCGAGCGCCACCGAGCTGGCCGCCGGCGCTGAGACGGGCGAGATGCCGACGATCAACGAAGCGCATAAATACCTCTACTCGGTGCGGCGTACCGCCAAGCAGCACCTGGTCGCGGCCAAGTGCCCCTGCCAGTGGGAGTGGCTCGAGATATTGGAGGGACAGCTCGAGGACCGCCCCGACCTCGGCGAGGAGATGCTCAAGGACCTCTGGGAGCGACGCGAGCCCTGCCCGGCACTTCACGCCGAGGGCGGCGGCGCCGACTAGTCTGCGCCCCTACCACCGTCAGGTGGTCGACCTTAGCTCCGCATAGCGCGCATACGATCGACCACCTGGGGCCGGCTTCGGCATCGCTAGATCCGCACCATGCGCTCGATCGGGATGCGCGCTCGATCGGCGATCTCGTGCGGCACCCGCACCTCGTACTTCGTCTCGCGCAACGAGTCGCGTAGCTTTGGCAGCGTGATCATCTTCATGTACTTGCAGACCGCCGCGCGGCTGACCGGAACGAACTCCTTATCGGGCGCCACCTTTTGCATTCGGTGGAGGATGCCGGTCTCGGTGGCGACCAACATCTTCGTCGCATCCGATTCCTCCGCGAAGCGCATCATGCCCTCGGTCGAGAGGAAGTGCGTTCCCTGCGCCTCGACATCACCCGAAGCAACGTACTCCATGACCTGAGTCGTACAGCCGCACTCGGGGTGGATCAGAAACTCAGCGTCGGGCGTCGTCTCGCGTAGATGATTGATGGCCGCGGGCCTTATTCCGGCATGGACGTGGCATTCGCCGTCCCAGATTTGAAGCTTGCGCCCCGTCTCCTTGGCCACGTAGGAGCCGAGCCACATGTCGGGGCCGAACAGCACCTGGGCGTCGTCACCGTGCTCGCGGAAGATGTGCTCGACTACGCGCACCGCGTTTCCCGACGTGCAGCAGTAGTCGGTCTCCGCCTTGACCTCGGCCGAGGTATTGACGTACATAACGACGATCGCGCCGGGATGCTCGGCCTTCCAGGCCCTCAGCTGATCAGCGGTGATCGAGTCCGACAGCGAACATCCGGCGCCCAGGTCGGGGATCAGCACGGTCTTCTCGGGACAGAGTACCGAGGCGGTCTCGGCCATGAAGTGCACGCCGCAGAACACGATCAGATCGCCCTCGAACTCGGCCGCTTGGCGCGAAAGGCCGAGCGAATCACCGACGTAATCCGCGACGTCCTGCACCTCGGGAACCTGGTAGTTGTGGGCGATGATCACGGCACTGCGCTCGGCCGCCAGCGCCCGCACTTCTTCCTGCATCGCCGGGACGTCGCCGAGCGCGATTGGCGGGTCGATAGTCTGCGCCTTCGAAACGATTGGAAGCGGCTTCATCTGTAGAGTCACCCCGACTAGACGGGCTCGATGCTCATCGAAAGGTCGAGAGCCGGCGCGGAATGCGTCAACGAACCCGACGAGATGAATTGTACGCCAGTCTCTGCGACTTCCCGGATCGAGGCCAGCGTGATCCCGCCCGAGGCCTCCAGCGCGGCACGACCACCGACCATTTCGACCGCCCTACGCTGCTCGTCCGGCGACATGTTGTCAAGCAGCAGGCGATCGGCGCCGGCCGCAAGCGCCTGATCGACTTCGTCGAGCGAGCGACATTCGACCTCGACCGAGATCCCTTTTGGACGCCGAGCCATCGCCCGTCTCGTGGCCTCCCCCACACTGCCAGCCAAGGCAGCGTGGTTGTTCTTCACCAGGATCGCGTCGTAGAGGCCCATGCGGTGATTGCGCCCACCGCCGGCCGCAACTGCCTGCTTTTCGAGAGCACGCATGCCGGGGGTCGTCTTACGGGTATCGAGCAGCTCGACGCCAGTCCCGCGAATCGCCTCAACGGCCATGGCCGCAGCCGTCGCCACGCCCGAGAGGTGCGCGAGGAAGTTGAGTGCCACGCGCTCCCCCGCCAGCAACGCCCGAGCCTCGCCGCGCAGCTCGACCGCCACCGCGGGAACATCGTCGGACCAGACGCCTTCACGTTTGCGCACATCCCAAGCGACATCTGGATCGAGACGTCTGAACACCGCTTCGGCGACCTCGTAGCCGTAGAGCACGCCTACCTGCTTTTGAGTGATCGACGCCCGCGCCGACGTTCCCCCGTCCACCGTCGCCTCGCCGGTCACGTCGCCCGAGCCGATGTCCTCGGCCAGGGCGAGTGCGATCAGATCGTCGAATTCATTCGCCGGCACGGACCCATCCTAGACGCAGCGATACTCTTCTACCCGTGCCCAGCCAGCGATGCAAGGCCCGGCTGCCGAACGGTGCGACGCCGCCCTTCCGGGTGTGGGTCAACGGCGTCGAACAACGAGAGGGCGCCGACTACCAGGTCAGCTACGGCTCGCTGTTGTTCGACAGAGAGCTGGAGAGAGAGGGCAAGCTCGGGTTCTGGCGCTGGACCATGATGGTGATGGGCATCGCCGGCAGCTATCGAAAGAACGACAGCGTCGACGTTCAGTACCGAGTGAACGGAAAGACTCGCCTGGCCACCGGTCTCGAGCTCGAAACCGAGGACGACGAGAGCAGCGCTCCGGCTACCTAGTACTTTGGGCCGCAGGATGAGTACTAGTGCTTGTCGCCCGCCGCTTGCACGAGATACTCGTGCACAAATCCGTCGAGGTCGCCGTCAAGCACGCGCTGCGTATCGCCCATCTCGAAGCCGGTCCGGTGGTCCTTGACCATCGTGTACGGATGCAGCACATACGACCGGATCTGAGAGCCCCAGGCGACATCCTGCGACTCGCCCTTCTCGCGCGCCAGCTCCTCGGCACGTTTGCGCTCCTTTAACTCGACCAGCTTCGAGCGAAGCATCTTCATGGCGGTCACTTTGTTCTGCGTTTGAGAGCGCTCGTTCTGACACTGGACCACGATCTTCGACGGCTCGTGCGTGATCCGCACGGCTGAGTCGGTCTTATTGACGTGCTGGCCGCCGGCCCCCGACGCGCGGTAGGTCTCGATCCGCAGGTCGGCGTCGTCTATCTCGATGTCGATGCCACCTTCGACCAGCGGGCTGACCTCCAGGAGAGCAAAGCTCGTGTGGCGGCGGTTGGCCGAATCGAACGGCGACAGGCGGACGAGGCGGTGGACACCCTTTTCTGCCGACAGCAGCCCGTAGGCGTTCTCGCCACGAGCGAAAAGGGTCGCGGACTTCAGGCCGGCCTCGTCGCCGGCCGAGGCCTCGGTCATTTCGACCTCGAACCCCCGCCTCTGGGCCCAGCGCAGATACATTCGCAACAACATCTCGGCCCAATCCTGGGAGTCGGTGCCACCGGCTCCGCTGTGGACGCTGACGATCGCGTCACCGGCATCGTACTTGCCCGAGAACAACCGCTGCTCCTCAAGCTCAGCGAGTTTCCTGTCCAGCGACTCGAGCTGGCCTCCCAGCTCGGCGTGGAGCGATTCGTCATCGGCCGCCAACTCTGCCAACTCCGAGAGGTCGTCGAGCTCGGAGTCCAACTCATCGAACGATTTCAGCTTGCGGGTAACTCGGCTGTGCTGTGCCGAAACCGCCGCCGCCTTCTGCTGGTCGTCCCAGAAGCCGGGACGTTGCATCTCCTGCTCGAGCCTTGCTGACTCGCGCTCAAGGTCAGCGGGGTCAAAGATAGTCCGCGAGCAGCTTCAGCTGGTCGCGCAACTTCGAGACCCGTGCGGGAATCTGGTCGAGCTGTAGGGGTTCGGTCATCTGGTGGTCTCGAACCTATCCGCCGTGGCACTTCTTGAACTTCTTGCCGGAGCCGCACCAGCAGGGGTCGTTGCGACCGATCTTGTCGCGATCATCGACGCGGCGAGTCTCGACCTCGGGCAACATACCGACCTCCTCGTCGCCTGGCTCCATCTCGGCGACCCCCGCGGGGGCGGCCCCCGCCTCGGCCTCGGCGGCTGCGTTCCGCAAGGCCGAGGGTTGCTTCGGCCCGCCGCCGGAGTAGTTTACGTTGCGGGTTGAACTGGAGTTCGAAGAAGGTGCGAACCCCCTTTCGACCTCGGCCGGCGCGACCTCGACCTCGACGTGGAAGATGTAGCGGCCGAAGTCCTCCCAGATCGAGTTCATCAACTCGCCGAACAGGTTGTAGCCCTCGTTTTTGTACTCGACAAGCGGGTCCTTTTGAGCAAAGCCGCGTAGGTGGATGCCCTCGCGCAGATAGTCCATGTCGAGCAGGTGCTCGCGCCAGCGGTTGTCGATGATCTGAAGTAGCACGACGCGCTCGAGGTTACGCATCAGCTCCTGGCCCAGTTCCGCTTCGCGCTCGTCGTAGGCGCGCAGCGAGTCCTCGTAGAGGCGCTCGACCAACTCCTCCCGCACGAGGCTCTCGAGCGGAAACTCGTCGGCACCAAAGTTGGGAGTAAAGATCAGCCCGATCTGGATGAACAGCTCGTCGATGTCCCACTCCTCGATGATCTCGCTCGCCGTGTACTCGTTGACGAGCCGCTCGAAGACACCCTGCAGCTCGTCCTTCACCGGCCCCGACATGTCGCGGCCCTCCAGGATCTCGTTGCGGTACTTGTAGATCACCTCGCGCTGCTTGTTGAGCACGTCGTCGTACTCCAGCACTCGCTTGCGGATCAGGAAGTTTTGCTCCTCCACCCACTTCTGCGCACCCTCGACGCGCTTCGTAATCATTTTTGCCTCAATCGGCAGCTCGCGACCCTCGTCGTCGGTCAGCGTGCTACCGAAGCGGTCGAGCATCTTGTACATGCGCTCGCCGGAGAACAGCCGCACCAAGTCGTCCTCGGCCGACAGGTAGAAGCGCGACTCGCCGGGGTCGCCCTGGCGGCCGGACCGGCCGCGAAGCTGGTTGTCGATCCGCCGCGCCTCGTGACGTTCGGTGCCACATATATACAGCCCGCCCAAGTCACATACCTTGTCGTGGTCGGCCTCGACCTGCTTCTCGATCGCGGGCAGCACCTCGTCGAGCGTCTCCTTGTAGGACTCGTCGCCGGGCTCGACGCCCAGCTTGCGTAGCTCCACCTTGGCGAGGTGCTCGGGATTGCCACCGAGCATGATGTCGACGCCGCGGCCGGCCATATTGGTGGCGATCGTCAAGGCGCCGGAACGCCCGGCCTCGGCCACGGTCTCCCCCTCGCGTTGCGCATGCTCGGGCTTGGCGTTGAGGATGACGTGCTTGACGCCCTTTTTCTTGAGCTGCTCGTCAAGCATCTCCGACACCTCGACCGAGACCGTACCGACCAGGATCGGCTGCCCCCTCTCGTGGCGCTCGGTGATATCTTCGATCACGGCAGCCCACTTGCCGTCCTTGGTCTTATAGATCTGGTCCTGGTAATCGTTTCGGATCATGTCGGCGTTGGTCGGGACCTCGACCACTCCGAGCTTGTAGGTCTTCTGGAACTCGTTGGCCTCGGTCAGCGCGGTACCGGTCATGCCGGCGAGCTTGTCGTACATGCGGA
>SDBV01010480.1_pt1 | contig 12133 bp, 11 predicted proteins | sample 2277081 | NCBI WGS metagenome assembly SDBV01 (sample SAMN10402039, study PRJNA504765) | marine sediment metagenome | isolation source: marine sediment core GS10_PC15, 223 cmbsf | place: Arctic Ocean: Southern Knipovich Ridge | collected 2010 | reverse complement strand
GGAAATGTCCTCTGGGTCCGCAAGCTTAAGAATCTCTTTAGCAAGCATATTGGCTTCTTTAAGGGTCCACTTTCGGATGGCTTGTTTGATGTGAGGGACATAACGAGGAGAGAGAGAAAGCTCCCTAAGTCCTAGTCCCAAAAGGAGAGGTGTAAATAGAGTGTTCGAAGCAATTTCCCCGCAAATGGTGAGCGGGGTTTTTTGTTTTTTCGCTTCAACGCAGATCATTTTGATCATCCGAAGAACGCTGGGATGGGCGGGGTAATAGAGCTCACTCATGGCAGGATTGCTCCTATCAACCCCAAGGGTGTACTGAACGAGGTCATTCGTTCCCAGCGAGAGGAAATCGCAGTTTTGTGCTAGAGCATCGCAGATCATGACAGCTGAGGGAACTTCGATCATGCACCCGATGGGAAGATCGGGGATGTCGGAGAATGCACTTCTCAACTCATCTCTTACTTCTGCAATGACCGTTTTTGCATTATAAAGCTCCCTGATATCGGAGATGAGAGGAAGAAGTAGACGCACATCGGCGCCTATTGCCGCTTTGAAAATCGCCCTCAGTTGGATTTTAAAAAGCTTCAAGTCACGGAGTAAAAATCGAATTCCCCGATTGCCAAGAGCGGGATTAGGTTCTGCCTTGCGACCAAAAAAAAGGCTAGGGTTTTTATCTCCACCTAGATCAAAAACCCTTATGACGATAGGGAGTGAGCCCATTTTCTCAATCAGGTGTCGATAGGCTTTTTCTTGATAGCTTTCGGTAGGAAAGAATTCTTTCGCCTGTAAAAAGAGATATTCTGTCCGAAAAAGCCCTACCCCATCATGTCTATAAGGAAATGCATCTAGATCATGGGGATTCCCCACATTGATAAAGAGTTTTACGCTGACACCATCTTCTGTCTTAGCAGCAAGGTGATCCTGCTCGAGAAAAAACTGATAGCGTGTTGCGAGTTGCTTTTGCTGCTTCTCGTAATTCGCAAGAGTTTCTTCGGAAGGATCTGCAATGATAATGCCTTTGAATCCATCAACAATGATGATATCGGCCTGCAGATTTTTTATTTCTTCAGTATCAATATCAGCAATAAAGGGAATTCCTTTAGACCGAGCGATCAGAGCAGAATGGGAAGTCCCTCCCCCATTTTTCGTGACAAAAGCTCCAATTTGCGCCGCATGCGCTGCAGCTGAAATCGAAGGCGCAATTTCCTCTGCAAAAACAATCGATTTTGCGGGAATTTCACTGAGCTGGGCATCTTGCTTGTCACGCAAATGCCCCAAGATCCTTTTGGACACATCTTTAACATCAATGAGACGCTCATGGAAAAAGGAGTCTGATCTTTCGGTAAAGCGTGTCTCATAATCTTTCATCACTGAGTGAAAAACCGATTCAGTGTTGCGCAAGTTCTTCCGAATCTTCCCCACCATATCTGTCGTGATGATCGGATCATCGAGCATCTGAATATGAGTCTCAATCGTGTCAATAGCCTCGTCAGAACCTTCCTTCACAAGATTTTGTTTTATTTCAGTGAGATCTTTTTTGCTTGAGAATAAAGCTTTGCGATAGCGGGCTACCTCGTCATCGACTTCAGTTAGGGAAATGGCAAAATCGGGAATATCTTCTTCAATGGCTTGCAAAAAATGGGGTCTGCCGATGGCAATCCCCTCACTGACTGGAGCCCCTTGGAATCTGACTTCTTTAGGCGTTTTCAGGCTCACTTTTCTCCTCTCCAAATTCATTTTCAAAAGCCGTTACGAGAGCTTGCATGGTTTTTGGCGCATCGTCACCTTCAACTATGACCGTGATTTGCCCATTCTTTCCAACTGCCAACATCAAAATGCTCATGATACTCCGCGCATTGATTGTTTCACTCCGATATATAAAGGATACCTGAGATTTGCTCTTTTGTAAAAGACGAGCTATGACTGTAGCAGGACGAGCATGAAGACCAAGCGGGTTTTTCACTTTAACTTTCTGAATAAGTTTCACTTTTTGTTTCTTCTTGTTTTCGAGAAATTGTTTCGAGGAGTTTTACATTAAATTCTCGTGCGGAATGGTACCCCATCGATTTTAATCTATGGTTGAGAACAATGGTCTCTATAAGCAAGACCACATCTCTTCCAGGTTTTACAGGCAGTATATGATAGGGAATATTTACGCCAAGCATTTCGATGCATTTTTCATCGAGACCGATCCGATCATAAAAGGCATGATCATCCCACTTTTCGAGCTTGACGATGAGATCGAGTCTCTTTGAGCTGCGGACGCAAACAGCTCCATATAGGTGGGCAACATTGATGATCCCAATCCCCCGGATCTCCATCATATGCTTATTGAGCTCGGGACCCGTTCCCTCGATGAATGCATCTTTGCGCAGACGCATCTTGACCACATCATCGGAGATAAGCCTATGTCCACGCTCAATCAGTCCGAGTGCCGCCTCACTTTTTCCAATAGAGGAATCTCCTTGGATGAGGACTCCCACGCCAAAGGCCTCGACAAGTGTTCCATGGCAGGTTGTGGTCGGGGCAAACTGATCGGCCAAAAGAAAGTTCCCCATGCTCAAGAACTCTATCGTAGAAAGACTGGTTTTGAAAAGAGGAATCCCCTTCTCTTTGCATATGGCAGGAATCAGAGGAGGAACTACATATTTTCCAGCAATGATGACAGCGGGTATTTCCTCTGTCAAGATTGCTCGCAAACGCTCTTTCTGCAGATCTTTTTCGAGCTCTTTGAGATACAGAATTTCGCTATTTCCAAAGACAAGGAGTCGGTTGGGGACAAATTTTTTCAAAAAACCAGACAAGCTTAAGCCCGGACGGTGCAATTCTGCTTTTGGAATTTTTCTTCTCAAATGCTCTTTGCAAGCGAGAATTGTAAGTTCGAGATCTTGCCCGTGTTTCTGGAAAAAATCTATTACATATACATCCATATACATCGTGAATGAAGGATTGGTTTTTCCCTTCATCAGAAATTCCGACCTTTCGAATCTTCCCCATCGCTCATATTCTCGAATATGAGCATCGTCGAAACTGCAAAATTCAGGACTCCGATTTTGGCAAAATTCCAATTCTTCAATTCAGATGTGTATTGTTGCATTTTGACATGAATTCTACAATGGTGCAATTTTAGGGTAGATTCATTTTTTTTCAAAAGGGAAATGTATGCCGTACACTAAGGTTGTCATCATAGGAGGAGGATTTGGAGGACTCAATGCTGCCAAAACACTGAGGCACGCTAAACTCGATATTCTTCTTATCGACAAAACAAACCATCACCTTTTCCAACCCCTCCTTTACCAAGTGGCAACTGCTGCTCTTTCCCCAGGTGAGATTGGGATCCCCATACGTGAGATCTTGCGCAACCAAGAAAATACCTCTGTCATTATGGGGGATGTAATCAACATCGACAAAAATGCCAAGAACATCACACTTGGCAATGGTGATAGGATTGCCTATGACTATCTTGTCATTGCCATTGGCGCGCGGCACTCCTATTTTGGCAACGATCAGTGGGAACCATTTGCACCTGGACTCAAAACGATTAAAGACGCTCTCAAAATCCGCGAGCAAGTTCTCATTTCCTTTGAAAAAGCGGAACGTCTCGATAAAATCTCTGAAGCGGAAAAATACCTCAATTTCGTAGTGATTGGAGGAGGACCAACTGGCGTTGAAATGGCCGGTGCTATTGCCGAAATTGCACACAAGACCATGTTCAAAAACTTCCGCAAAATCCGCCCCGAACGCTCGAAAATCTACCTCGTTGAAGCCCTGCCCAATATCCTCACCGCCTATCCAGAAAGCCTCGGGCGTCATGCAGAAAAAGATTTGGAAAAAATGGGCGTAAAGGTCCTCACCGGGAAAAAAGTGACAAGCATCACAGAAGAAGGTGTGCAAATTGAAGATCAGTTCATTCCTTGCAAAAATGTCATTTGGGCTGCGGGCAACCAAGTCTCATCCCTACTCAAAACCCTTGACGTCCCTCTCGATCGAGCGGGCCGTGTCATTGTAGAGCCCGATCTCTCCATCCCTGGCAACCCCGAAATTTTCGTCATCGGCGATGCTGCCCTTGCTAAAGACAAAAACGACAAACCCCTTCCCGGCATTGCCCCAACAGCCATTCAACAGGGCCACTATGTCGCAAAGCTCCTTCGCAAAGAAATCCCAAAAGAAAAACGCCGCCCCTTTAAGTACCTTGACAAGGGAAGCATGGCAACGATTGGAACCAAAAAAGCCATCGTCGTGATGGGAAAACTCAAACTCACTGGCTTCATTGCTTGGCTGACTTGGTGTTTCATCCACATCGTCTACCTCATCGGCTTCCGCAATCGTTTTGGGGTCATGGTCGAGTGGTTTTACTGCCTCATGACCGGCCAAAGAGGCGTCCGCCTCATCTATCGCTCTATCGAGAAAGGCCTCCCTACGCATCAGAAAGAATAGACTAAAAACTAAATATTTGAAAAAATGCTTTCCCCTACTCAAGGAGGATAGATTTATGCAAGCAGTTATGCCAAAACGAGATGGCAGCCCCAATAACTCGACATTTTCCCTCCCGATTCTTACAATAAAAAGATAATGATAGAAAAATCGAAAACTTCCTATCAAAAGCTCGAAGAGCTCTCCAAGCGAGCTGCAATTTATACAAGCATTTCCCATATTTTGGAATGGGACCAAGAGACAAAAATGCCAAAAGAGGCAATTGGCCTTCGCACACAGCAGAATGAACTCATTGCAAGCCTCATTCACAAAGAACAGACAAGCCCCGAATTTGCAAAGACCTTGGGCTCCCTCATCGACCTCGAAACGGGAGATGTTCTCGACCCCGATCTTTCACCCCAGAAAAAGGCAGCCTTGCGTGAATGGCGAAGAGATTATTTGCAAGCAGTCAAGCTGCCAACAGAATTTGTGGAAGAGTTTGCAAAAGTCACCTCAACAGCCACTGCCGCTTGGCAAGAAGCAAGACCCAAAAACGATTTCAAAGCCTTTCAGCCGCATCTTGAAAAAATCATCAAACTCAACCAGAAAAAAGCAGACTTTTTAGGTTATGAAGACCACCCTTACGATGCTCTTATCAACAGTTTTGAGCCTGAGATGAAAACAGCTGAGCTCACTACCATTTTTGAGCGACTCAAAATCCCTCTGATGAATCTCCTTAAAAAGATTCAGACCAAAGAAGATCCTGATGCTTCATTTTTGCAAAAAGACTATCCTCACGACAAACAGATCGCATTTTCCAAACAACTTTTGCAAGATATGGGATTTGAGGATAGCTTTAGTCGTTTGGATGAGTCAGTCCATCCCATGTGCGTTCCCATTCACCCTAAAGACATGCGTATGACCACAAGAGTCTATCCTAACGATGTCGCAGTGAGCATTCTCTCCTGTGCGCATGAAGGCGGACATGGCCTTTACCATATCCATCTACCAGAAGAGCATTTTGGAACTCCCTTAGGCGAGTCAGCATCACTTGGAATCGATGAGAGCCAATCGCGCACTTGGGAAACCCTCATTGGCCGCTCTTTGCCCTTTTGGGAGCACTATTTTCCCAAATTGCAAAAGACCTTTCCCGATCAATTGGGAAGTGTCCATCTCGAAGATTTTTACAAAGCCATCAATATTGTAGAGCCCTCCATGATCCGAGTCGATAGCGACGAAGTTTCATACAACTTACATGTCCTACTTCGCTTTGAACTCGAAAAAGCCCTCCTCGAAGAAAAACTAAAACCCAGTGATATTCCTGATGCATGGAATGAAAAAATGCGCGAGTACTTGAGCATCACACCCAAAGCCCATTCCGAAGGAAGCTTGCAAGACATCCATTGGGCAATGGGAGCCTTTGGGTATTTTCCGACCTATACCCTTGGCAACCTCTATGCTGCACAATTCTTTGTTGCATTTGCAAAGGACCATCCCAACTGGAAGCAGCGAGTAGCAAAAGGAGAGCTTTATTTTATCTCTGATTGGCAAAAAGAAAAAATCCACCGTTTTGGTAGAGAATTCCTTCCAGAAGACCTATGCGAAAAAGTCACAGGCAGTCCCCTTAGTGAGAAACCCTATATCGAGTACCTCAAAAATAAGTACACCCCCCTTTATCACTTATGAAAAAATGGCTTCTTATTCCCCTTGTTCTCATCGTACTTTACTTCACATCGAAAGAGCATTTTGATCTCTATGATGAAATCCCCAAGGGCTCTGAAGAAACCTCTGCTATTGCTCCCATTTTGCAGCAGCACTTCACCTATCTAGGCGAAGGATCCCAAACCTATGCCTTCGTCTCCGAAGATAAAACCACTGTTCTCAAAGTTTTTAAAGCACGTCACGAAAAACCCTACAAATTTTCTCGCTATATCCGACACCTTGGGCGAAAAGATTGGGAGCAAAGTCGCCAGAAATGGAAAATCAAATTCCAAGAAACTTGCCGCCGCTACAAAACAGCCTTTGTCTATCTCAAAGAAGAAACTGGACTCATCTTTCTCCATTTCCAAAAAACGCCGATTCCCCTTCCCATTATTCTAAAAGGCAAAAATCTTGATCTCGCCAACTACCCCTTCCTCCTCCAAAAAAAAGTGACCCTTGCTCCAGAGTATGTCCGCAACCACCCCGAAGGGATCCAAGCCTTGAAAGACTTTTTCACCCACCGCACACAAAAAGGGTTTAGCGATCCCCGCCAATCCCTCAGCATCAACTATGGATTCATAGACGATCAACCCATCCAGATTGATCCCGGAAAACTTGAACCTTTTGATGGGGATCCCGACTTAGAAATCCAAAAGATCCATGCCCACATCGATGAGTGGGCTTCAGGACTTTAGCCCAAAAATCTTGTTGCCCTTAACAAATGCTTCATGTTACAACTTTGCCACTCATGAACGAGCAAGTAAGTTTTTATACACATCGGGGGTGAAGAATTGGGAATTTGACAAGGAGGCTTCTCAAATTTTTTGGATGCGACGAGCTACAATGTTTATAGACACGAAGCGAGGAGTAGACGAAAAATTTGAAGGATAGCCGACGTAATCAAAAACCAATATACCTCTAAATAAAAAAGGAGAAATCTATGTCAGTAGTAAAGGCTGAAATAAATCCCAATTTTAAATCTTTTTTCGATCAGTGTAGCAAATTACCCCCTGAAGAAATTGCAAACAGGCAATTAGCATTAGATAAAACAGGATATCATCCAAATGAAAATGATCGAGTCTTTTTAGCAACTTCTGAAAAGTTTGCAAGTATCACGCAAAAAAGCATGACACTCACTCAAGAATATTTGTCAAATTTCGAAGGTTCGAATGAGAGTGAACGATCTTTCTTAGAACTTGCACAAAAAATAGGACAATCGTTTGAATTTCATAAAGCTCTATTATTAAAAGAAACGCAGTCCCATCTTACTGGCTTATTTGTAGACAAAAATGTATATTTTAATGTAAAGCATCTCAAAGAGACATATGGTACACACCAACTCACAAGGATTTTTCAAAATATTAGAGCACTCGCAAATAAATTAAATACAGATCTCGAAAATGACTTTGCAACCAAAGTTATGGAGAGAGCTCCTAAAAAAACGGAAGCCCTCTTACTAAACGTGATTCAATCTTATGAAGACTATGCCCTTGGGGAACAAGATATTGAGATATTGAATCCCGAACGGAGAATGAAATCTGAATCTTCAATTATTTCAAATTATATCCCAATAGCGATATTAATCTGTGGATTTGCATACCTGTATTTACGTAGCTAAGGAAACACTAAACAACTCATTCACCAGCTCTTCGGCCGAAAAGCATCTAAAAAACTTAATTTTCGACCTGCATTAACTTAGGCAAGTTAATTCCGGTCTCCAAATTAACTTTTTTAGCGCTTACGGCTCGAATTTCTGGCAAAGCAGTTATTCAGTGTTTCCTTAAAAGTTGCATCCCACATCCTTTGATGTGGGCATTAGGACTTTAGCCCAAAAATCTTGTTGCCCTTAACAAATGCTTCATGTTACAACTTTTTCACTGAAGAGTAGGTTTTTACTTTCTTAACTTAAAAAGGAGAATATTCATGGTTGAAATAAACACCAATTTTATAGATTTTTTCGAGCAATGTAGAAAATTAACTCCTGAAGAAATTGCAACAAGGCAATTAGCATTAGATAAAAAAGAATATCCTCCAACTAAAAATGATAACTTCTGCTTAGCAACTGCTGAAGAGATTTCGAATATTGTGCAAAAATCCATGCAATTAACTCAAGCAGATTTATCAAATTTTAATAGTTCGAATGAGAGTGAAGCATCTTTCTTAGAACTTGTAACCAAAGTTGAAAATTCATTTGAATTTCACAAATCCCTATTATTAACAGACACAAAAATTTATCTTACTTCACGTTTATTAGGCAAAAATGTGGATGAGTTATATTTCAATATAAAATATCTCAAAGGGACATATGACACAGACCAACTCACAAAGATTTTTCAAAATATTAGTACACTCGCAAATAAATTAAATACAGGCATTGAAAATGACTTTGCATCCAAAGTTCTGCAGGTAATTGCTCCTACATGGGAAGATTCCTTACTAGAGGCAATTAAATTGGTTGAAGACTATGCCCTTGGGAAAAAAGATATTGAGATATTTAATCCTGACCAGAAAAAGAACTCTGATTCTTTAAATTTTTTAATGTATTTCCCAGCAGGCGTTTTAATCGGTGGATTTATGGCACATATGTATTTTCATAGCTAAAAAGTTGCATCCCACATCAAAGATGTGGGATGTTTCAGGACTTTAGCCTTTTTTGCCGACGGGTTTCCGCTTCTTCATAGCGACGCTTCTCATCCTCTGTCTCTGGCAAAATTGCTGGAATCTTCGTCGGCTTGCGATTTTCATCCAGAGCAACAAAGGTGAAATAAGCCGAAAAGATATGGCGCTGCTCTCTGGTGCGAAAATCTTCTGCCAGTACTTTCAACCCAATTTCCATTGAAGAATTCCAAGTGCGATTGACAGCTGCTTTTAAGACTAAAATATCCCCACTTGTGGCAGCAGCCCAAAAACGAACCGAATCAAGCCCGAGCGTCACACAGATTTTTCTTGTATGCCGCTTGGCCACAATCCCGCAGAGCCAGTCGCCCAATTCAAGTACCCTCCCGCCAAAAAGTGTCCCATATGTATTCAAGTCATTGGGAAAGACTATTGCCGTCTGATTATCGATCGACGAATCTCGAACCGGTTTTGCTTCTTCATCCATATTTTTCTTTGTATACCCAAGCAGCTTGAAAAATCAATTTTTTTCTATCCTGGTATTTCCGCCCTTTTGAAAAGTTGTAAATTATTATGAACAGCAGTAAAAAACAAAATAGGAATACAAGTTTTTAAGAAGGAGTGATCATTATGAGAAAAATGGACCATGGATTATGGCTGAGAATCGGCTTTGGAATTTTCTTGGTAATTTGGGGGCTTGACCGTGTTATAAGAGCAAAACTATGGGCGAGTGACTCCTTGATGGGTCATTTTTATGGCAGTATCGGTTTAATGACTGGTTTTGTCATAGCATTAGGTATCGTACAGTTGCTCATTGCATTATCTTTTTTCACCAATTATCAAGTCCGGTGCACCTCTCTTATTTTGTTTGCGATGTTGATTGTAAGTACATTTGTGACTATCGTCCCGCTGTTTACTTATTTGTTTAAAGGTGGAAATCCTATACCTTCCATCCTTTTTTCTGATCATTTTCCATTGCTGGCAGGTGCTTGGGCTATATATGCTCATTCGCGAAAATCATCTCGATCGGCTATGCCTAAACGAAGAAAAAAATAAAAAAAGGCCCTGGCCAAAAAGCCAGGGGCCCATATCAACAACAAGGAGGAAGTTGAATAATTTATTAGCGTTTAGAGAACTGGAACTTCTTGCGAGCGCCAGCAAGTCCGTATTTCTTCCGCTCGCGCTTGCGAGGGTCACGAGTGAGGAAGCCCACTCCTTTTAAGTCATGCCTTTTTGTCTCGTCTTCTTTAACGAGGGCACGTGAGATGCCGAGGCGAGAGGCAATCATTTGCCCTTGGATGCCGCCTCCTTTCACACGGATAATGATATCGTAGTTCCCAAGGAGATCAAATTTTGCCAGAGGAGCAAGAATGACTTCTCTCTGTAATTGGAGGGTAAAATATTCTTCGAATTTTCTTCCATTGACGTCTATTTTTCCCGAGCCATTGGGGCGGAGTCTTATTGATGATACAGATGTCTTGCGTCTTCCAATTCCAATAAATTCTTTCATATTTATACCGTTACGGGGATAGGTTGCTGCGCATCAAGATCATGCTCAGATCCTGCAAAAATGCGCAATTTTTTCATTTGTTGCTTTCCAAGGCGACTATTGGGCATCATGCCCTTCACGGCCTGGCGGATGATGAAGTCGGGCTTGCGAGCTTTCATCACGCGAAAAGGAGTCTCACGCAAGCCTCCCATAGCGCCTGTGTAATGGCGATAAATTTTTTGAGCTTCTTTTGCCCCTGTCACTTCAATTTTTTCAGCGTTGATGATGATGACGCCATCACCACAATCGACATGAGGAGTGAAGGTGGGCTTATGCTTGCCACGTAAAATTTTTGCTATTTCAGTAGCAAAGCGCCCCAGTGTCTTGCCAGACGCATCGAAAAGGAGCCACTTACGCTGAGCTAGGGCCTCTTCTTTTGTCAAAAGTGTAGAATTTTGTTGCTTTGATTTTTTCATTCTCAAACTCAATATAAATAGTGAGTGTAAGGATATATGATTTCTTCTATTTTTGCCAACTCATTTGTAGAGCCTTGAAAAAGAACTTTAGGATAGGTAAGCTTTCTTTTTCCAATGGAGCTTGCCATGCGTAAATTAAAGACTTTTTTTATTCGAACCTACGGCTGCCAAATGAATGAGCTCGACTCTGAAATCATGGTCGGTGCCCTAGAAAAACGGGGGCTTAAAAGAGTCCGTGAAGAGGAAGATGCCGATCTTCTGCTCTTCAATACTTGTTCAATCCGCGATCTGGCTGAGCGAAAGGTCATGGGGAAAATTGGGCAATTGGGACGCAGTCCCAAGAGGCGCTCTATTATTGGCGTTACGGGTTGTATGGCCAATGCAAAAAAGGATCGAATCTTTCGGAAGCTGCCCCATGTCGATTTCGTCCTAGGGACAAATAATATTTCTGATCTCGATGCCGTCCTCGATGAAGTGCTTGAAACAGGTAAGCAAACTTTTAAAACAGATCATGATTTCGAAGAAAATATCAATTATTTTGATGCAGTGCGAGACGATCCTGTGAAAGCTTTCGTCTCGATCATCCGTGGCTGTGACAAATACTGCACCTATTGCGTGGTCCCCTACACGCGTGGGAAAGAGGTCTCGCGACCTCCCGAAAATATCGAACAAGAATGCCAAAGACTCGCTGCGAAGGGTTATAAAGAGATCACCCTTTTGGGGCAAAATGTCAACAGTTATGGGAATGATAAGCCCGAGTGGAATGAAAAGTTCCATGATCTTTTGTATCGATTGGATAAAATCGATGGAATCGAAAGGATCCGCTTTATGACCTCGCATCCATGTGACATCACAATAGAGCTCATGCAAGCGATCGCAGATCTACCTTCTCTTTGCGAGTTTGTCCACTTCCCGATCCAAGCGGGTTCAAGCCGCATTTTACGCAAGATGAACAGGCGCTATACACTGGAAGAGTATCTCGAAAAGGTTGAAATGCTCCGCAAGATTGTTCCAGATGTTGCTCTTGGAACGGACATCATTGTAGGTTTTCCAACGGAAACAAAAGAAGAGTTCCAGATGACCTACGACATCTTCAAACAAATACGCTATAGCGTTGCGTTTCTTTTTACCTATAGTGCGCGCAAAGGCACACCTGCCTATCGTTGGAAAGATGATATTTCCGAAGAGGTCAAAAGTGAGCGATTGCAAAGACTCATGGAGCTTCACAATGCAATCAGCGGCGAAGAGATGCAAAATCAAATCGGCAAAGAAGTGGAAGTGCTCGTTGAAAGTCGCAACAAATCTGGTCAACTCAAAGGGCGAACTCGCTGCTGGAAAAAGGTCATTTTTTCCGGTGGAGACGACTTAATTGGAACGTTGCAAAAGATAAAAATCACCGGCTGCAACCATCAAACCTTACTCGGGGAGTTAGTCACCCCCC
>SDBV01010479.1_pt1 | contig 12134 bp, 10 predicted proteins | sample 2277081 | NCBI WGS metagenome assembly SDBV01 (sample SAMN10402039, study PRJNA504765) | marine sediment metagenome | isolation source: marine sediment core GS10_PC15, 223 cmbsf | place: Arctic Ocean: Southern Knipovich Ridge | collected 2010 | reverse complement strand
TTCAAAGCGCAGGTTCGCGGGCCAGGAGAAAGGATCGCTGTTCTTGAAGAGGTCGGACTGCTCTCCGGTCGGGAGGGTTCCCTTGCCGACCGGCTCGTCCCATTCTTCCCCGTGCGGTTGGTGCTCGACGTCCAGTTTCTCCAAGGTGATGGGCACACCGTTGAGGTCTATCGCGAACTCATCCTCCGGGGTCGCATCGTAGATGCGGAATCGGAGCGTCCCGCGCAGCTTCTCACCCTTGCGACCGTCGCCCATCCGGAACCTGAAGACCTGGCGCTTGCCCGCTGAGTCATCGCCGAAGGTAAGAGCCTGCGCGTTTTGTCTTCCGGTGGGTCCGACACCGCCGCTATGGTCCTTCCAGACCGGAAGGTAGACGTAGTGCCGCGGCCCGGCGGCGGCCTCTTTCTCGCTGGAAAGAATGGAGATCACCTGCGTGTAGAACTGCTGCTGCACCGGCTGCCACAGGTACATATTGAAGCAGGCGCCGCCATCGGCGCCCCAGGCGTACCAGTTGCAGGCCGCGGCGCGAAACTGAGCCAACGACCGCATGGTGATCGCCCGGTGGTTGTCCTTCCCCTCGTACAGATTGTTGTCATCGTACATCCGGCCGAAGCTGTACTTGGGTGAGCCGAAGGCCGGATAGACCAGGCAGTCGGTGCCCTCGGCCGCGGCCACGAACTCGTCGGTGCGAAGATTGAGGTCCGTGAACAGGAAGTCCATCGGCGCGAGAAAGTCGGCGTAGGCATTTTGAGCCCACGTCTCAACATCGCAGCCGATGTTGAGGCACTCGTCGATCGTTGCCGCAACACGGTGACCCAGGATCATCCGCTGGACGCCCTTTTCTTGGGCCACCTGATCGAGCATGATTCGCACCTGACGCACGAAGTCGCTCAGCACGTCCAGGTACTCACGCTGGTGGCCGTGAGGAAAGTGCCGACACCAGCGCATCCAGTTCAACTCGATGCCATCCACGTCGTAGTTGGTGGCCATCTCACGCATGATTTGCAGACGGTGGGCCTGCACCTCGGGGGCGGCGTAATTGAGGGCCGCATCCAATTGTCCGTCTTCGTAGCGGTTGCACCATTCGGGATGGTCCATAATGAACTGGCCGAAGAGAGGGTCATCCGACTCCGCCTTCCAGCGGCCCCCATGATGGGCATCGCTCATGCGCACGCCACCCAGGATGATCGCGCCGGCCTTGCGACTCTCCTCACAGGCCACGTGCATGATATCCGTGCCCTGTGCCATGAGCACCTCCATGCTCAAGCATCTAGGGATTTGCTTGCGTCGCTCTTCAGACAATCGAGCGCCAAAGACCTCGCCGGTGGGCGTGTCCTTCGTCACCACTACGTCCGGCATGGCAAAATCGGCCACGAGCACGCCTGTGCCCGCGGCGAAGGCCCGGGAGAGCATGTCGCGGATCCACTCTTGTGGATCGGATGGGTTGGGGAAATATGTCGGAGCCTTAAGCAAGTCGTGGGAGTCCAGATTGAAGACGAATGGCCGGTCCTTCATACGGTTGGCTACTTGTGCGGCCTCGGCGGACTGCAGTCGGGGATGCAGGAGCGCGCAGCCGGCATCGCCACTGGCGATCAGCAAAAACTTTCGACGGTTCATGAGCTATCTCCTTTTTGATTATAAGAAACTCACTCCTGCTCGATCCTTGCCCAACAAGATATAGACGACGCCTATACCGGGACAATAATGAGTCGGCACGCTCATCGAACAGACACTCCTTTTTCAGACGCCATCACTTCTGGCCAACCCCTACTCATTTCCCATCGGCTACGCGAAGCCGGGCCAGACCGGCTGCACTCGATTCCATCAGGAATCCCAAGTCTGATGAATACATGATCATGCGCATTCCCTTTTCACGCCACGACAGCAGCGTTTCGACATCGCCCATATGCGTGCCTGCCACAAGGTTGTGACGTTGGGCAGCCACGATGACCTGCTCCATCGCCTCCTTTGACTCAATCTGGGCGAGCACCAAGGTATCTTGATTGTTCGTTTCCAGAAATTCGGGCAGAGGGCCGAAATCGTACTCCCCGTGAGGCGCGTCGGAGGAACATCCGCGCTTACCCATCGGAGGGTATTTCATGCACGTCACGAGCGTTTCGACTTGGCTTCGTGTCTCCACGCGCGGCAGCATGATTCCCATGGCGCCATGATCTAGCGGGCGAGTGATGAGATGATATTCCGAACTTGGTACGCGTACCATCGGATCCATGTCCAATAGTCGGCCAACTCGAAGAATGTGCGCCACCGTTTCCAGGCCAAAGGGCCCGTGTTCCATATCGATCATGAAAAAGTCGAATCCGACCTTCTTGAAGACTTGTGCAATGGACGGGGAGGTGACTTCCTGGACCATCGTCCCGATCACGGTTTCACCGTTTGAGAGACGCCGCTTGATGATGTTTCTTCGCAAAGCTATACTCCTTATATTATGAGATTGGGCTAGGGCTACGCAAGCAACCCCTGCCATGTCATGAGACCGCCTTCCACGTAAATCACTTGCCCGGTGATGTAACCGGCCTGTTCGGAAGCCAGGAAAATCGCTGTCTGGGCAACCTCCTCCACTTTTCCCAGTCGCCCCAGCGCGATGCGAGCCTGGAGGCTTTGCTCGCGTGCGGGATTCGCGGCCGCCCATTCCACGGTTTCAGGCGTACCGATGTGCCCTGGTGAAATGGCGTTAACACGAATGTTCCAGGGAGCGAATTCCAAGGCCATGGCGCGTGTGAGCGCATTGAGAGCGCCCTTGCTGCTCACGTACGCGCCCATCTCGCTTACGGTCACGTCAGCACCCAGAGACGAGACGTTTACGATTGCGCCCGATCGACGCGCTTTCATGGTTGGGATGATCGATTGTGAAACGAATAGCGGTCCCTTGACGTTGACTGCGAACACACGGTCCCACTGCTCCTCCGTGATGTCCCACAGAGGCACGTCTTCCAGAAAAATAGCGGCGTTGTTGACCAAGATGTCTACCGCACCCAGTTTGTTCTCGATGTTCTTGGCCATTTCCTGGACTGCATGATGGTTGGACACATCGACCTCGAACATGTGTACCCGTCGGCCCAAAGCCTCGATATCGCGCAGGGTTTCCTCTGCCTCACCCTCGTCGGTTGCGTGATAATTCACGGCGATGTCAGCGCCAGCCTCTGCCAGACCCACGGCGATAGCACGACCAATCCCGCGCGATGATCCTGTCACGAGCGCCACTTTTCTGTTCAGTTGCATGCCAAGTCTTTCCTGTTCTTCCGCTTCATAAGTAACCATATTGCGGTATAAATGTGATAATTACGCGATCCACATCCGGCGGTCAATTAGTGAATCGGGTGTCAGTATCTCGGAACCGGATTCTGTCACGAGGACCATATCTTCCACGCCATATTTGTCGGTCATTTCCCACAGCGGGTATCCGCCGTTGTGATAAACGAAGGGCTCGACGCAAATCACCATGTTTGGTTCCAAGAGTGCCTCCGCGTTGCAGGAGATGCCCGGCATCTCGTGGACATCGAGGCCGATATTATGGCCGATGCTCGACCATTGCATCTTGAGGCACCAGTCAACGAAATCAGCGTGTCCCGCGTCACGCAACACCTGCTGAGAGGCTTCATACACCTCGCCGTACGGCACGCCCGGCGCGACGGCGTCGATCGCAGTCTGTTCACTCGCACAGGCGAGTTCATAAAAGTGTTTCTGTTCAGGCGAGGGCTCTCCCAGACAAGCCATTCGCTTGAAGTCGGCGAAATACCCGTCGTAGGTGCAGCCGCCGTCAAATTGAATCAAACTGCCGGGTTTGACGATCATCTCCCGGCGTGGAATCGAATCGGCCCATAACGCACGATCCGGCCCTGCGTAAACTGATAAGAATTAGATATCGCCTCCGCCCTCTGCATGCATGGTCGATGCCATGATATTGGCAAGGTCTCGTTCAGACATTCCATCGCGCAGACTCTCAAATCCCGCTCCAACGCCGAGACAGGAAATACGGGCCGCTTCGCGCAGACGGCGTATTTCCTCCGCGGACTTGATACTGCGAATGGGCCACATAATCTTTCCGCAGTCGCTCCAGCGAACTTGAGGCAGAGCCGCTCGAATAGCATCAAAGCACTCAACCGATAAGCCCATGCGGAAGTGAGCGCCGAGTTCGGACGCCAGGTGGGCTTTGCTCAGACCGATCTTTTTCAGCCAGGCAACCGTGCTCTGGACCAGTGCATCACCGACTTGCCCTGCATAGTAACCTGGGGGGTAATCCCAGCGAATAACAGTCTCGATCCAACTGGCCTCGGTCTGGATTTGTTCTCCTTCTGGACAGAAGATCGCCAGGGGCAGCTTCTCGTTGCGGGGAATGATGGTAGTGAAGAAAAGAGAGGGAATGATCCAGCCGACTTCATAAAAGGCGGCGGCATAGCGAACATTCGATTGCTGAGTGAGCAAGAGCCCGTCGACACCCTGCTTGTCCATCTCCTCTCGCAGCCGACGCAGGCGTTGTTCGAATTCGTCGCGTGTACAGTCCGCGAAGAACCCCGTCCTTTTCTGTGAGGTTAACTCGAGAGATTGATTCATCGATATTTTCCTTCTCGAAGGTGACTAATCGTCTCTCATCTCGTCCAGCAGATCGCCCGAGCGGATCAGCCGCTGCTGCTCGAACGGGTCGGGCTTGACGACCCTAAGCACCCGTTCACCGATGCGCTGACAATCCGCGGAACTCAGGACTTGCATGGGCAGGCGTGGGTGTCCGAAGTCAAAACCGCACAACTTCAAGAATGCATAGGATGCCGCAGTGAAATCGAAAGAATCCAGAATGCTGAAGAGTTGGACGAGTTTGCGTTGGATGCCGCGGGCTCGGTCGAAATCCCCTTCGTGACACGCGTTATAGACGTCGACCAAGGGGCCCGGCGCGAAGTTCTGACCGGCGCCGACAGTTCCGTCAAAGCAGCCCAAGGCGAGACCGCCCAGAAGGATCTCTTCGAAACCCGTCATCATCTTCACATGCGGCAGGCGTTCTCGGATCAGCATGGCTTTCAACAAATCGAGATCGGAATACTTGATCGCCTGTACATTGGGAACGCGACGACAGAGGTCGATGAGTTGGTTCGCGTCGAGTTGTACGCGGGTCAGCGCCGGCAAGTGGTAGTAGGTGATCGGCAGATCCGCCGCCTTTTGGATAGCTGTTAGGTGATTGACGATTTGGTCCATGTTTGTGTTGTAAAAAAGTGGCGGCAGCGAGCTGATTCCCACGGCGCCGCTTTCACGCGCGTGCTCGGCCAATCGGCAGGATTGGGCAGTATCGTAAGCGCCTACGTGGACCCATGTCGGCACGCGCCCGGCAATCTGTTTGATGGCCATCTCAGCCAGATCTTCCCGCTCTGATTCACTCAGATAGAGGGCCAGCCCAGTGCATCCGTTGATCCAAAAGCCGTGCACACCTTCCTTAATACATGCGTTGATATGCTGGATCGTGGGATCGTAGGTGATCTTGCCATTGCTATTAAGCCCTGCGGGAGTTGCAACGATAATTCCCTTCATTTCGCACGGGGCTGCCGAATCTTCCATCTGTTTACTCCTAAATCAATGTAGTTGTTAAAGCTTGCTTGTGGCTAGCGTGTTGAATTGGTGAGCTCGAAGTCCTTGGAAAAGGTTCCGTCTTGCGACGGAATCGTCATCTGCAGTTGTGTATTCTTGTTGTATCTCTGGGGAAGGTACTGATCTTCAAGCATTACCATTTTCCCGCTGAAGCGATCGTAAAATTTCTTACTGCCGGGGCGCGTGGCGGTGATCTCCACGTGAAATTCGCCGGGTAACAACCCCTCCTCCGACGCCAGCGAGAAGTGGCCCTCGCTGATCTTCGCCCCAGCACTTGGGCTTGCCGTACCGGGCCGCGGGCAAAAGCGTATGCGCCCTTTCTGCAGCGGCTTTCCGTCAAGGGTCACCGTTCCTTCGACCGCCGTGCGGCCGGAACCGCCGCAACCGCTAAGCAAGGCCGCGGCGAAAGCAACACTCAGCAGGCAGAGCCACAAGCTCGAGTGACTGCCCAGGTAAAACCGCTTCTGTCTCATAAGCTTGCTCCTAAAAACCGCCAGCTATCACGGTGCCATCATTGCGCGCACCCATCGCGTGCCAAACGCTCAAGCCGATGTCATTGGTTATGAAGGCCAGGTGCCCATCGACAAAAGCCATGTTCACCCCGCCCGGATGAAGGCTCCGCGCCGCGTTGTGCCATTGCGCCGGGTCATCGATCGTCGCCACACATGGCGCCTCCGGTCGATCGTCGCACCTTGGGGGATACAAGGAGTCGGGCGAACTGCTATTGGGGGTATTGAAGTGCTCGTAATTCGAGCCGTGAATTGGCCCTACCCAGCGTCCGCGATAATCATATATAACCTTGCCGCTGATTACCTCGGAGGCTAACGCCGTATACGAAGTTCCATCAGTGAACTCAGAGAGTTTTCGCGGCTTGTCGATCTGAAAGGCGCCGTTCGTGGCAACGGCAGCCGGGGGAGGGTTGTCGCAGCAGTCCCACGTTCCAGACGACAGCCCCTCGCTGCCCCAGTTCAAAACTACGTTCGAGCGGGCATAGGCACCGCCTCGTCCGGCGGCGTCATCGCTGGGGCACGTAAAAGCTGAAATAGTAGTCGCAATGGCAATCTTGTTGGAAGGCTCCCAGGCGCGAGCAGTGTAGTCGTATGGTACGCCGCCCTCTTCTAGATAGGGTAGCAGCATAGTCAGGCCTACATGATCTGGAACATTTAGTCCGGATAAGACCCAGCCGATGGGCAGGCTTTTATTAGTGTCATGGTAGTTGTGTGCTGCCACCGCAACCTGCCGCATGTTATTGACGCACGAGATGCGCCGCGCGGCCTCGCGGGCCGCCTGTACCGCCGGCAGCAACAACGCAATCAAGATGCCAATGATGGCAATCACCACCAAAAGTTCAACGAGTGTAAATCCGGACCGACCGCGCTGGAGTCGATGCTCGGTCAACCGGTTAATAGTGTTCATCGCACTTTTCTCCAGTATAGTATTATGAAAAATTCAGCCACGGCTGGACGCGGATAAACGCGAACTGCCGATAGTCTCAATAGGCCGGGCCCAGGCGTTCATTGAAGTTCATCGGAATGTCAAACTGGTTTGCGGGATCCGTTAGATAAGGCTGTGTCGTATGGAACGGCGAAAATGACTTAACGTGGATCACCGAGTTGGCCTCATCGAATTCGTGTAGCCTCATGCGTCCGTGGCGACCGCCTGTCAGTAGGGTGGGGTCCATTACCGGGAGGCCGCCATCATATAAGGCCATGATTTCATACACCTTTTGACCGGCGTCATTAAGCGATACATCCATGCGAAGGTTGCTCGAAAGATGCCCACAAAGCACCATAAATATGCGTGGGTTGTTCTTCACCAACTTGTTCCACACGGCCTTACCAGCGGGTGAACGACCGGGCCCGGGGTTATTGTATAGATAATCGTGGGTAATGACGATGATTGGCTTTCCTGGATTAGCGTCGATAACTCCCTGGGCCCACTTGAAGACAGCCGGATGCGTGAAGCTGACGTTATTCTGGCCGACCAGAACTTCGATATTCAATACTAGATACTTCCGCCCGCCGGCCTCAAATACCTGATACGAACTAAGGCCGAAGGAACCACCGTACCAACTCTTGTCGGTAAAGTGTTGTGGGCCAAAGTGGAAGGCGTATCGCAATATGTTGGATGAAGTAAAGGTATCGTGATTGCCTGCCGTCGTGCTCCAGGGCAGACCGTCGGCTTTATTCAAGCGGAACAACTGCTTATGCGCGACGATCCACTCGCGTTCGCTGGCTGGAGCCGAGCCGCTGTCGACAAGGTCGCCAAGCTGTGCAACAAAGGCAATGTTCTTACGGCTGCGACTATCGTGAGCGTATTCGAGAGACGGCGTGTAGTCATCATACGGTTAGTTCTCTTTTCTTTGAGCGGTTGCCTAGCAGGCTCAATGCACTGAAAGCCAGGATTAGTAAACTGGCCGAGCCCGGCTCGGGCACTGTCGAGGTCGCGCTAAGGAGCGTGTTGAATGCGGCCATATCGTCCAAGTCAAACGTACTGCTGCCATCCACGTCGCCGTTGAATTCCGCACCAACGATGAAGAATCCGTTGGCATCGTAGCCGGCTCTGTCGACCAGTGCCTGAGCAAGCAGGCTGGCGTCGGCCGCCGTGATTGCCAAGTCACCGTCCATATCACCCAACAGGGCCGAAAGAACCGTGAGCTCACCGCTGGAGGCCAACAAGGAACCGTCGAGACGGACGTCGAGCCCACCCGTATTGTTGAGCGAGGCGAAGGCGACCGAAGATGTCCCGCTCACGTCCAGAATCTTGAATTTTCCCGGCATGGCAGCAAAGGCGACATCTAGCGTTCCGCCGCTAATGTTCAAGTTGCCGGTGACCTTGAGCACGTCGAACTCGCCCTCGGCAGAGCCGTTGATCTCGACTGCCAGTGAGCCGATCGCTTGCGTATAGTCGCCGATGACCGTAAGCGTCCCGGCACTATTGCCCGGGGCTACGGTAGCACCGATGTTCGCCAAATCGCCCCCGATCGTGCCGCCGCCAGCGAGCACGCCGGCAGAGGCCAGAACGGAGCCGCCGCCGGTGTTCAGGAGGTTGTTAATAAACATTTCACCAGCACCTGTCTTGGTCAGGGTGTTGCCGCCCAGGTTCAAGGCGTTGATAAAAGTCAGGCTTGAACCGGCCGCTACGTTTACGTCGGTATTTGAATTCAGATTCACAATCGCCTGGAATTGGTGATTACCCTGCACGACATCGATACTGGCATTGCCCGCGTCGGCCGCCAGGTTCACGCTACCCGTACCGATGATTGCGAACGTGTCGGCGTTGTCGAATTGAATGTGCCTAACCGTGACCGCTGTATCGGTGAACACCGTTCGCGGCGCGGTAATCGCGGGGCCGAACAGAACCGCATTGTTATTTCCATGCGGCGCTGACGTCACAACGGAACCCCAATTGCTCGGCGCAGCCCAATCGCCACCGTTGCCGTCACTCCACGTGAAGGCAAACGCCGAAACGGTGGATGGACCTAAACGTTCATTGAAGTTCATCGGAATGTCAAACTGGTTCGCGGCGTCCGTCAGATAGGGTTGCGTCGTATGAAACGGCGAGAAGGACGTAACACGGATCACCGAGTGGACTTCGTCAAAGTCGTATAGCCTCATGCGGCCATTGCGGCCGCCGTCAAGCAGGGTGGGGTCCATAACCGGGAGGCCGCCGTCGTATAAGGCCATGATTTCATAAACCTCCTGACCGGCGTCATTGCTCGATACATCCATGCGGATGTTGCCCGATAGATGGGCGCTAAGCACCATAAAGATCCGTGGATTGCTCTTCACCAGGTTATTCCACAGGGCTTCCCCAACGGCTGAACGCCCGGGCCCGGGGTTATTAGTCAGGTAATCGTGCGTGTTGACGATGATCGGCTTGCCTGGATTGGCGTCGATTACGTCCTGGGCCCAGGTGAACACCGACGGAGGTATGCCGCTGGGCGGGATCACCTGATCTTCGAGATCCAAGACCAGATACTCCCGCCCACTGGCCTCGAATATCTGATACGAACTGAGGCCGAAGGCACCGCCGTACCAACTCTTGCCGGTAAAGTGCTGTGGGCCAAAGTAGAAGTCATAACGCGCTTGGTTGGACGCAGTAAAAGTATCATGGTTGCCGGCAGCCGTTCCCCAGGCTGGACCCCCGTCTACGTTCAAGCGGAAGAACTGGTCACGCGCAACAATCCACTCGCTTTCACTTGCCGGCCACGAGGTGGTGTCGACAAGATCGCCATGCTGTGCAACAAAAGCGATGTTCTCGTTGGTCTGATTGTCCAGGATCCAGGTGATCACGCTCTGTAGCCTCTGGGGATAGAGCAGAGTGTCTATTTGCGTATCGGGTATGCCCACGAAGGTAAATGGGATGGTAAATTCCTCGGCTGCCTGAGCCGTAAACGCCTGCGCCACGGAAAAAACCACGGTTGCGAAAAATGTGACCAGGTTCGATAGATTGTGTTTGGCACTCATACGGATAGCTCCTCTTGTAAGATGCGGAAGCGTCGCCGCCATCCGGCCGCTCCCAGAAACAGCCCGCCCGCGACCAGCAACACAAGACTTCCGGGTTCGGGCACGGAAGCGTTTGTGCCGGCTAAGCCTGCCCCCCAGTTCGCGGCCATAAGCGTGGCGTCTTTGTCGTCGATGATTTCGTCTGCGTTGAAATCGCCTTCATTCCAACCGCCCCAGGCGAGCCAGTTGGCGGCCAGAATGGCGGCGTCGGTTCCGTCAACCACCCCGTTCTTGTCGGCGTCGCCCGGCACGTACACAGGTAGCACGACAGATAAGATGCCGTCGCTCAGCAGAAGCGACTCGTTCCAGTCGTATCCCGCCGGCAGGTTCACCGAGGAGAAGCTACCTGTCAGGGAGTTAAAATCGAGGATGTCGAAACTGTCTCCCTCCGAGGGCGCGAAGCCGTTGATAAGTACGACATCGAGAGTACCACCGCCCAGCGTAATGCTTCCCAGAACATTGAGGACGTCGTATTCTTGTGTTTCCAGTAAGCCGCCGATTTCGATAGTGAGTGAGCCCAGCGTTTGCGTATAGTTGCCATCGACGGTAAGCGTCCCGGCACTATTGCCTGGGGCCACGGTAGCACCGATGTTCGCCAAATCGCCCCCGATCGTGCCGCTGCCACCGAGCACACCGGCAGTGGCCTGAAGGGAGCCGCCGCCGGTACTCAGAATGTTGTTAATAAACATATCACCGGCGCCCGTCTTGGTCAGGATGTTGCTGCCCAGGTTCAAGGCGTTGACAAAAGTCAGACTTGAACTGGCCGCTACGTTTACGTCGGTATTTGAATTCAGATTCACAATCGCCTGGAATTGGTGATTGCCCTGCACGACATCGATACTGGCATTGCCCGCGTCGGCCGCCAGGTTCACGCTGCCCGTGCCGCCGATTGCGTACGTATTGGCATTATCAAATTGAATGTCCCTAGCGGTGACCGCCGTATCGGTAAACACCGTGTGCGGTGCGGTACTCGCGGAGCCGAACAGAACCGTGTTGTTGTTTCCGTCTGGCGTTATTACGGAACCCCAATTGCTCGGCGCGGCCCAATCGCCACTGCTATCAACACTCCACGCGAAGACAACCGACGAAATCACTGAGATCGTACCATCCACGAATAACTGCGAGGTGTCCCAGGCCATGTCCACAGCGGGCGTGCCGGTGATTGTATCGAAGGCGCCACTGGACGAGGCGAAGTTGAGAATGTCGAACGTGTTGCCCACCGCGGGAGTAAAGCCCGTGACAAGGTCCAGCCTGCCGCCATTGATGGTCAGCGTGCCGCTGACGTCGAGCACATCGTGCTGTGTATCCGCCGCCTGACCGTCGATCTCCATCAGCAGCGAGCCGGCAGTCTGCAAATAGTCGCCCGTGATCGAAAGCGTACCCGGGCTGTTGCCGGGCGCCACGGCGCCACCGCTGTTCGTCAAATCGCCGTTCACCGTGCCGTTGCCATCCAGCACGCCGCCGGCTACCACGACCGAACCGCCGCCGGTGTTCACTGTGTTGTTGATACTCATCGTGCCGGCGCCCGTCTTGGTCAGCATATTACCGTTTAAGTTCAGCACGTTGTTGAAGGCCAGGCTTGAAGCGGCCGCCACGGCTATATCGGCTGAATTAGCGAGATTCACGCTAAGAGTCTGGAACTGGTGCGAACCTTCCAGAACGGTGATCGCGGGTGTATTGGCGCCATTTGCAAGCGTCACACTGCCCGTGCCGTCGACCGTATACGATTGCTGGAGTGAGCTCGCATTGTCATCGCCGAATATGATCCCATTAACGGTGACCGCTGCATTAGTAGACACGGTTTGCGGCGACGTAATCACGTCGCCAAAGCCCACGATCGCGGTGCTGCTATTGGGTATGGCAGTTGGCGACCAGTTGCTTGCGATATTCCAATCACCCCCCCCCGTCCACGTTCCAATTGTGGGTTATTTGGGAGGTTACACTTTGAAGTACACCATTGGCAAATACGCTCTGAATTTCTGAAACACTTAAAGCCTGATCCCAAAACCCGGCTTCGTCGATCAGGCCTCTGGG
>SDBV01010478.1_pt1 | contig 12134 bp, 8 predicted proteins | sample 2277081 | NCBI WGS metagenome assembly SDBV01 (sample SAMN10402039, study PRJNA504765) | marine sediment metagenome | isolation source: marine sediment core GS10_PC15, 223 cmbsf | place: Arctic Ocean: Southern Knipovich Ridge | collected 2010 | reverse complement strand
GCTTTTCCAGAATTCAGTTTAACTGTAACTGGCAATAGCACTGCAAGCATTAGTGTGCCTCATCCCAGTTATTGCCACTGCCCACATCCACCACCAGTGGCACTGCCAAATTGGTAACAGCGGTCATTAATTCGCGGATTTTATTTTCTGCTTCGTTCAGTAGATTTTCAGGTATCTCAAACACGAGTTCATCGTGTACCTGCATGATCATTTTGATCTCAGGTGCCTGCATCTGAATCCAGTTATCGACGGCAATCATGGCCAGCTTGATGAGATCGGCCGCCGTTCCCTGCATCGGTGCATTAATGGCGGTTCGTTCGGCGTATTGCCTGCGATTGTGATTGCTGGCATTGATATCCGGCAGATAGAGCCGGCGACCGAACAGGGTTTCCACGTAACCGTTGTCGTGCGCTGCGGCGCGCGTGGTTTCCATGTATTCCTTCACACCGGGATAACGTGAGAAATAGAGATCTATATATTCCTGTGCAGCGTGGCGTTCTATCTTCAACTGCCGCGCCAGACCAAACGCAGACATGCCATAAATCAACCCAAAGTTAATGGCCTTGGCGTGACGACGTTGATCCTTGGTGACGTCTTCCAGCTTGGCCCCAAATACCTCCGCCGCCGTGGCGCTGTGAATGTCGGCACCACTGGCAAAAGCTTTGCATAAACTGTCATCCCCCGACAGGTGCGCCATAATGCGCAACTCAATTTGGGAATAATCCGCCGACAACATGATGCTGCCTTTCTCCGGCAAAAAGGCCTGACGTATGCGTCGGCCTTCTTTGCTTCTGACCGGAATGTTTTGCAGATTGGGATCAGATGACGACAGGCGTCCAGTGGCGGCTACGGCTTGATGATACGAGGTGTGTACGCGACCGGTTTTTGTGCTAATCATCACCGGCAGTTTGTCGGTATAGGTGGACTTGAGTTTGGACAGTCCGCGCCACTCCAGAATCAATGCCGGCAATGGATAATCCAGCGCCAGTTCCTGCAACACTTCTTCCGCCGTTGACGGCGCGCCTTTCGGTGTTTTCTTCAGTACTGGCAGTTCGAGCTTGTCATACAACACTTCCTGAATCTGTTTCGGTGAAGCCAGGTTAAACGGCTGGCCACCGGCATCATGGGCTTGTTGCTCGATTTCGAGCATGCGGTTTGCCAGCTCCTGACTCTGCTTGCGTAACATGTCGGCATCGATCCTGACACCGGTGTATTCCATGCGCTTTAATACATCGATAAGGGGTAACTCGATTTCATTAAAGAGTTTTACCAATGCCGGTGTCTTCTGCAATCGCGGCCACAGCTCTTCATGCAGGCGCAAGGTGATGTCGGCATCCTCGGCGGCATAAGGGGTCGCCTGCTCCAGCGGTACCTCGTTAAAGGTGATCTGGCTTTTGCCTTTACCGGCAACGTCCTCGAATTTGATGTTTTTGTGGCCTAGGTATTTCAATGCCAGGCTGTCCATGTCGTGGCGCGAGGCAGTGGAATCGAGCACATAGGATTCGAGCATGGTGTCGTACTGTATGCCTTTGAGGTCGATACCATAGTTGGCCAACACCTCGGCGTCGTATTTGAGGTTTTGCCCGACCTTGAACTGCTGCGGGTTTTCCAGCAACGGTTTGAGCTTGTTCAGCACATAATCTCGGTCTAACTGGTCCGGCACACCGGCATAGTCATGCGCCACTGGCACATAGGCGCCATCGCCCACTTTATCGGTAAAGGATACGCCAACTATCTCGGCATCAATGGCGCTCAGGCTCGTGGTTTCAGTATCAAAGGCAAATAATTCCGATTTTTTTAACCGCGCAATCCAGCTATCGAGATCTATCTCCGTTAATACGGCGCTGTACTTTGCAGATGCTTCGTTTAGCTTGTTCGCATTTACACCGCCAAGCTCATCCAGCCAGGGGCGGAACTCCAGATGCGCAAACAGGTCGCGCAGGGTTTGCTCGTCCAACGGCCGGCGCGCCAGATCTTTCGGTTTTTGTTTAAGCTTGACGTCGCGCTTGATGGTTACAAGCGCCCTGGAAAGCGGAATCTGGTCCAGTGAATTGCGCAGATTTTCTCCGACCTTGCCCTTGATCTTTTCGGCATGGGCGATGATGTCATCCAGTGTGCCATATTGCTGCAGCCATTTGACCGCTGTCTTCGGCCCCACCCCAGGCACTCCCGGAATATTATCCGAGGTATCGCCCACGAGTGTGAGATAGTCGATCATTCTGTCCGGCGGTACACCGAATTTGGCGACGACGCCATCGTGATCGTAAATCACGTCTTTCATGGTATCAACCATATTGACGCGCTGGTTCACCAGTTGCATGAGGTCCTTGTCACCGGATGAAATGGTGACTTGACGCCCCTCATCGGCGGCCTGAGTGGCTAATGTGCCGATCACATCGTCTGCCTCAACGCCTTCGACCACCAGCAGATTGAGCCCCATGGCCTCGACAACTTTGTGCACCCACGCCACCTGGGGTCGTAAATCCTCGGGCATGGGCGGCCTATTGGCCTTGTATTGCGGATACAGGTCATTGCGGAAAGTCTTTCCTTTTGCGTCGAAAACTACCGCGATATACTGTGGGTCGTAATCGGTGAGCAGTTTGCGCAACATATTGGTCACGCCGTAAACGGCGCCAGTGGGTTCACCGCTGGAATTGCTCAAGTCGGCTTGTCGCATGGCGTGAAAGGCGCGGTAAAGATACGATGAACCGTCTACCAGTATCAGCGCATTGTTTTTCTTTTTACTGTTCATAAACACTCAAACGGAATTAACAAAATATAAAATATTATGCCGGAAAACGATTCATCATCATTTAATAAATCGGCCCTATCGACCTTGTCCTCAGGCACTATGTCACGGGAGTCCTGGAAGATTTTCCAGATTATGGCGGAGTTTGTTGACGGTTTTGAGCACCTGTCGCAAATTCAGCCTTCGGTCAGTATCTTTGGGTCGGCGAGGACGAATCCCGAACACCCATATTACCTGCTGACGGAGGAAATCGCGCGCAAATTATCGGATGCTGGTTTCTCGGTCATCAGCGGCGGCGGCCCCGGTATTATGGAAGCGGCCAACAAGGGTGCCTATTATGGCAAGTCGCCCAGCGTCGGTGTCAATATCAATTTGCCAATGGAGCAAAGCGCAAACGAATATCAAAACCTGTCTCTGAGTTTCCAGCATTTCTTTGCGCGCAAGGTCATGTTTATCAAGTATGCCAAGGCCTATGTAGTCATGCCCGGCGGTTTTGGCACCCTGGACGAAGTCATCGAGGCATTGACCCTGATTCAGACCGGCAAGAGTGTGCGTATGCCAATCGTCATGGTGGGTAAAAAATTCTGGACTGGTCTCATTGACTGGTTCAAGTCGACACTGATAAAGGAAGGCATGATAGGCCCGGAGGATCTGAATCTGTTCACGCTCGTCGATACATCTGGCGAAGTAGTGGATCATATTTTCCGTTACTACGAAAAGAGCGGTTTTGAGCCCACCGAGGAAGAACAGAAAATAAAACTCAATCTTTGATTCCCTCGACTCACTGACAAGTAGAAGAACAATATGTCTGTCTACACCAGCATTACCGCTGACGAGCTGGAACAGTTTTTAACGGAATATAAGGCCGGTGATCTGGTGCGTTTTACTGGCATCGAATCCGGTATCGAAAACACAAACTATTTTGTCACCACCACGGGTGGCCAGTTTGTGTTAACCATTTTTGAGCAACACTCAAAAGAGGAACTGCCATTCTTCCTCGATCTCACCGCTTACCTGGCTGAACATGGCATCCCCAGCGCCCACCCCTTGGCAAACAAGTCAGGCCTCTTCCTGTGTAGCCTCAAGGACAAGCCGGCCGCATTGGTCGATCGACTCGATGGCTCTGCGGTCGGTTTGCCGTTACCGACACAATGTTCAGCCGTCGGCAATCTACTGGCACGCATGCACAATGCCGGCGAGACCTTTCCGCAACAGCGCCTGAACCCGCGTGGCCACGCCTGGCGGGTGGAAACGGCCGCCGCACTGAAGCAAAAATTGTCTGCGCGTGAAAACGAGATTCTTGAAAATGAGATTTCTTATCAGTCGAAATACGATAGCCTCAATTTGACGAGTGGCATTATTCATGCCGACCTGTTCAGAGATAATGCCTTGTTTGATGGAGATCGTTTGTGCGGCGTCATTGATTTTTATTACGCATGTACGGATTACTACTTATACGATCTGGCTATCACGGTGAACGACTGGTGCAGTAACGGCGATGGCACTCTTGATCAAGAGCGGGTCAGCCACGCCATCAGGGCGTATTCGCAAACGCGTTCGGTGAATGGTGCCGAGAAAGAGGCCTGGCCACTGATGTTGCGCGCTGGTGCCCTGCGCTTTTGGTTATCAAGACTTTATGATATGCATTTTCCACGCCCTGGAGAAATGACGCACGTAAAAGACCCGGAGGCGTTCCGGCGCATTTTGCAAGACAGAGTTGATCGCGGGACTGATATGATCGCTCATTGGAAATAACTCCCCCGGTGGCCACACTCGATAGATAACTGGGAAAATGCATGAATGTTCGCAGATTCAATGTTCGTCAGGGGATACAGTGGTTTGGCTGTGGCTGGCGATTCTGGAAAAAAGATCTGCTGCTGTGGTGGCTGCTGGGGCTGGTCTATGTCGTCATCGCGATTGTGCTCACCCGCGTCCCTGTTATTGGCTTGCTGCTTGTCTATTTTATTACACCGATACTGGGCGCCAGCAGCATGTTGGCGATGCAAAAAATGCGTTCGGGCAATGTTGAGTCGTCCACCAAACCACAAACGCTGGGTGCAAAACTGACCTTCGCTCTGTTTTCAATTTTTGGTGAAATCGACAAGATTCTGATTATTCTGGGCCTGGGTGCCATGTGCCTGGCACTGGGCATGGTGATCCAGGTGGTTGGCCAGACTGTAGGCGGTTCTGCGTTATTGTCGCCGGACAATCTGCTGGTTATGGGCACCGAGGCAGCCATTCGTGTTATCGGTGCCCATGCCGTGATGGACGTGCTGATCATCCTGGTTGTTATTTTTCTGGCCCTGGCGTTGCCGTTATATGTGTCGGGCAAGGATGCCGGCAATGCGCTTACGGCTGCCATGGCCGGTTTTACCAAAAATTTTGTACCGATTCTTGTATTTTCTGCAGCTATATTGGTACCAGTCTTTGCGATCGTTCTGCTCATGCAGACGTCATTTTTCATCGGTGCCGCGCTTGCGTTGGTGGTGACTAGTGCGTGTCTCGCGCTGCTTCTCAATAGCACCTACTGTATTTTTAAACTGATGTTTCACTGACCGCGATGTCTGTCCGCGTTTATGTCGGGGAAGATCTTGCTCGCTACGGGTTTGGTGAAGGCCATCCCTTTGGCCCTGATCGACTCGACGCGTTCTGGGATGAATGCAAGCGACGCGGACTCGATAAAAAAATTGATATCGGCACTCCCGTGCAGTGCGAGGAAAAGGATCTCGTTCGATTTCATACCCAGCAATACATCGACAAAGTCAAAGTCCTGTCAAAGACAGGCAGCGGTTTTCTCGACCATGGTGATACACCTGCATTTAAGGGTATGTATGAAGCAGCAAGTTTCGTCGTTGGCACCGTGCTCGACGCGGCGAGGGAAGTAATTCAGGGCGAACACAAACGTTGCTTCATTCCAATCGCCGGACTGCATCATGCCCGACGTGACATCGCTGCTGGTTTTTGTGTCGTCAATGACGTTGGCGTCTGCATCGAAACCTTGCGCGCCAACTACGGCATCAAGCGGATTGGTTATGTTGATATCGATGCCCACCACGGTGACGGTGTATTCTATTCCTTCGCTGACGATCCCGATCTGATTTTTGCTGACATGCACGAAGACGGGCGTTATCTTTACCCTGGCACCGGCGCTGCCAGCGAAACCGGCCAAGGTAAGGCCGAGGACACCAAATTGAATATTCCCATGCCGCCGGGGGCAGATGACCAAGCCTTTCATCGCCAGTGGTCGCGGGTGGAGCAATTTGTGCGCGATGGCCAACCCGAAATTATCCTGCTGCAAGCTGGCGCCGATTCCATTAGCGGTGATCCCATTACCGACATGGCCTATAGCCCGGCAGCGCATTACCACGCCACTCGGCAGCTGTGCAAAATCGCCGATGAGGTCTGTCACGGGCGTATTATCGCCATGGGCGGTGGCGGTTATAACCGCGACAATCTTGCCCGGGCCTGGAACGCCGTTGTCGAGGCCATGCTCGAACAGTAGACTCTATGGTCTGACCGGCGGCACACCGCCAGCATTAACAGGCAACAAAACGGGAGGAGACCCCATGGACAGGCGTAAACTGCTCAAGGCACTGGCGTTAGGTGGTGCCAGCGCGACACTGGCCGCGTGTGGCAAAAAAGATGATGACACGACCAAATTAAAAACTTCCGGAAAAACCTATAACTGGAAAATGGTCACCACCTGGCCGCCCAACTTCCCGGTATTCCAGGAAGGCGTCGAACGTTTTGCCAGCGACGTCAAGGTGATGAGTGCGGGGCGCCTCAATATCAAAGTCTACGCCGGCGGTGAACTGGTGCCGCCATTACAAAGCTTTGATGCTGTCTCCCAGGGCACGGTGGAGATGGGACACGGTGCCGCTTATTACTGGGCGGGCAAAATTCCGGCGGCGCAATTCTTTACCGCGGTGCCTTTCGGTATGAATGCGCAAGGAATGAACGCCTGGTTCTACGGCGGTGGTGGTATCGAACTGTGGCAGGAGATTTACAAACCTTATGGTGTTGTGCCCCTGCCCATGGGCAATACCGGCGTGCAAATGGGCGGCTGGTTCCGCAAGAAGATCAACACCATTGCTGATCTCAAAGGCCTGAAGATGCGTATCCCCGGTCTCGGTGGCAAAGTCATGGCCAAGGCCGGCGTCAATCCGGTATTGATGGCCGGTGGTGAAATTTACACGGCGCTGGAACGTGGCACCATCGATGCCACCGAATGGGTCGGGCCTTATCATGACCTGCGTCTGGGCCTGTATCGCGCCGCCAAGTATTACTACTACCCTGGTTGGCACGAGCCCGGTACTGCATTGGAGCTGACGATTAACAGCAAGGCCTGGGAGTCATTGCCGGACGATCTCAAGCTGATTGTCAGGGTTTCCGCTACCGCATCCAATTTGTGGATGTTATCTGAATTTGAGGCGAAGAACCTTGAGGCCCTGCGTGAATTACAAACCAAATACAAAGTAAAAACCTATGAGTATCCGGCTGACGTCATTCGCGCATTGCGCATACACGCGAAAACCGTGATGGAGGAAACCGCCGCCAAAGACAAGACCTTCAGGAAAGTTTATGAAGCCTACGAGAAATTCCGCGCCAATAACGACGCCTGGAATGAAATCTCGGAAGCTGCCTATGCCAGGGCACGCAAACTGTAGATGCAGCGTCGCGACTTTCTCAAAACCACGGTTGCCGGCGGGCTGCTGGCGGCGCCCGCGATCCATGCCGAAAAGATCTTTCGCTGGAAAATGGTTACCTCGTGGCCACCCAATTTCCCGATCTTTCAACAGGGTGCGGAACGCTTTGCTCTTGAAGTGGGCATCATGAGTCATGGGCGTTTGCATATCCAGACCTTCGCCGGCGGTCAGTTAGTACCTGCGCTACAGGTATTTGACGCCGTCTCCCAAGGCACCGTGGAGATGGGACACAGCGCCTCGTACTATTGGGCCGGCAAAGTGCCGGCAGCGCAATTCTTTACCACAGTACCTTTTGGCATGAATGCCCAGGGCATGAATGCCTGGCTCTATTACGGCGGCGGCCTCGAACTCTGGAATGAAATCTATAAACCCTACAACCTGGTAGCACTGCCCATGGGTAGCACCGGTGTACAAATGGGTGGCTGGTTCCGCAAAAGGATCAACACCATCGCCGATTTGAAGGGTTTGAAAATGCGCATTCCTGGTCTCGGTGGTAAAGTCATGGCCAAGGCCGGCGTCAATCCCGTTCTGATGGCCGGCGGTGAAATCTATACCGCGCTGGAGCGTGGCACGCTGGACGCCGCTGAATGGGCGGGACCGTTCCATGATCTGCGCCTTGGTCTGTATCGCGCCGCCAAGTATTACTACTACCCCGGTTGGCACGAGGCCGGCCCTATCCTTGAATTAAGTATTAACAATAAAGCTTGGGAATCATTACCGAATAATCTGCGGTTAATTATTAAAACCGCTGCGGCTTCCAGCAACCTGTGGATGTTATCGGAGTTTGAGGCGCGCAATCTGGAGGCGTTGAAGACACTGGAGAACAAATACAAGATTAAAACCTATGCTTTTCCGGACGCTGTCATCAAGCAACTGCATCAGCTTACCGTTGAAGTACTGAACGAAGAGGCACTAAAAGACAAGGCTTTCAAAAGAGTCTACGCAGACTATGATAAATTTCGTACCGCCAATAATGCCTGGTCAGAAATATCGGAAGTGGCTTACGCTCGGGCCCGGAAAATATAGTAGTGGCTTCTGGTTTTCCCAAAACTCTGTAGATGTGTTTAAAGATAATATGTTGCATTGCAGGAGCTGGCACTTTGGCTACGGCTATGCCATTCCCTGATTGAGCGGCCATTAATCAGGGTAGGTGCAGATTCGACTGGTTAAACCGCACGAATATTGTCAAGCGGAAAAATCGAATACGGATTTTTTCTGCTTGGGAAATCGAATCGTGGCGGGGGCGCCATATTCTTAAATAGCATACATTCTCATATAAGCTTTTTCTGATTTCCGGCGCTGAAATATTGCCACTTTGGTAGCAGAGAGAAAATAATCTATTACATGATTACATAGACGACATGTGATCAATGAACTATAGCTATTAGTTGCACTATAATTAATCCTCAGGGCCAAATACAATTCCCGGGTATTCCGGGATGGTTAAACGCGTGATTCATCCTGCAGATTCGCCGATAAGCAAGTGTCCTCGCAGTCAATCATTGTCCAGCATAAATAGTACGGCATTAAAAAATTGGCCAATAGTCTACGGTCTTTAAAACAAACTTAATTACCGCTAGCGGGTAACCCCGTAGCCAAGGAGTGGGGATGGCAAACAAAACACCGGCACAAACGCAGTGGCAAGCACTGGAATTAAACCCGGATGCCATTGTCCTTGTGGATCAGGACGGTATAATTATTTATTTCAACAGTCAGGCAGAGCTACTTTTTGGCTATTCGAGAGATGATGTACTTGGCGTAAAGGTTGAGGTACTCATCCCCACGGAATTCCGGAAATGCCATGTTACCCATCGCACGAACTTCACGGTTAATCCGCGTACCTATTGCATTGATCAAATATGGGAAGTGACGGCCTTGCGCAAGGACGGCTTCGAACTACCAGTGGATATTCAACTTCGATCAGTGAAAGCAGAAGATGGTGTTCTGGTTTGCGCGTCCATACGTGATGCAAGCCTGCGAATCGAAAGAGAAAAGGCGCTACAGGCACGTTCCAGAGAAATCCTTAATACCATGAATGAGGGGTTCGGAGAAGTAGACCATAATTACATCCTCACATATGTAAATTCAAGATTTCATGAAATGCTTGGTTACACCAATGAGGAGATGGTTGGTAAACCCTTGCTTGATTTTATTCACAGTGACCATAAGCGGCTGATGAAGGAGCAAATGAAGTTGAGAAGACGGGGGATTGCACAGCGATACGAACTTTCCTTTGCTAGCAAAAGTGGCAAGCGGATTTATACGCTAACGTCTCCAAGAGCTGTATTTGACGAAGAGCAGAATTTCCTCGGTAGCTTTGGAATTCTTACTGATTTAACAGAATTAAAGCAGGATGGATTCGCGCTCAAGGCAAGTGAAACGCGTTATCGAATTCTGGTTGAGACTATTCCACATGGTATTCAGGAAAGCGACCTCGATGGAAAAATAACATTAAGTAATAAAGCACATAGTGTTATGCACGGTTTTAATGGGGGCGAACTGCTTGGCAAAGCGGTCTGGGATTTTGCCTGCAATAATGAGGAGCGCGAGCGTATACGCGATTACTATTACAGTTTGATTAAGAATCGCCCCTCACCAATACCTTTCTTCACGCAAGATAAAACCAGGAATGGAAGCATTATTGATGTACAGGTGGATTGGGATTACCAATACAATGAGGCCGGCGATCTAACAGGCTTTGTCAGCGTTATCACGGATATCACAGAGCGCAAGAAGGCTGAGGAAGAACTAAAATTGGCTTCTATGGTTTTTCAGAATAGCAGCGAGGGCATGGTGGTCACCAATGCCGAGAACGAGATCATCGCCGTCAACCCGTCTTTTTCGAGCATAACCGGTTACAGCTTCAGCGAGGTACAGGGAAAGAATCCCGGAATGCTCAGTTCCGGGCGTCATGACCGGGCTTTTTTTAAGACTATGTGGCATGAGATTAATACAACAGGCAAGTGGCAGGGCGAGATATGGGACAAGCGTAAAAATGGCGAGATCTACGCTAAATGGATAACCATTAATACTATCCGTAATGGGGATGGATCGACACATCGTTATGTAGCGCTGTTCTCCGATATAACTGAAAAAAAGCAATCCGAAGAATTGATCTGGAGACAGGCCAATTTCGATTCGCTGACTGGGCTACCCAATCGCAACATGTTCCGCGACCGTTTGGCGCATGAGATCATGAAATCGAAACGTGCCAATCTAACTCTGGCTTTGCTCTTAATTGACGTCGATCAATTCAAGGAAGTAAATGACACGCTAGGACATGATGTGGGCGACATTCTTTTACAGGAAACGGCTCACCGAATTTGTGCCTGCGTGCGCGATTCTGATACCGTGGCGCGCCTGGGCGGCGACGAGTTTGCAATTATCTTATCGGGGCTTCCTAATAACAGTAATATTGAAAACATCGCCAATAAAATTGTCAAAAAACTTGCAGAAGCCTATCATCTTGGCGATGAAGTTGTTCATGTATCAGCAAGCGTCGGTATTACAGTATATCCGGGTGACACCACGGACATTGATGTCATGATGAAGAATGTTGACCAAGCAATGTATGTTGCCAAGCAAAAGGGCCGCAACCGCTTTGTTTATTTTACTCAATCGCTGCAAGATGCAGCGCAGACCAGGCTACGACTGGCCAACGACCTGCGTAGCGCGCTGGCCGCCAATCAGTTCAGAGTCTATTTTCAGCCTATCGTGGATTTGCAGACAGGTCACATATCTAAGGCCGAGGCACTAATAAGATGGCTACACCCGGAACGGGGTTTATTGATTCCAAACGATTTTATTGTATTGGCGGAAGAAACCGGTCTAATTAACGAAATCGGTGACTGGGTATTTAAAGAGTCGGCTCGTTGGGCAAAAAAATGGAGGGATCAGTTTTCGAGTGATTTCAAGATTAGTATCAATATGTCACCAGTTCAGTTTAGAGCTGAAGGCCAAAACTTCGCTAATGAGTGGCTACGTCATTTGCGGGAACTGGAACTTAGCGGGGAAAATATAATTGTTGAGATTACCGAAAGATTATTGCTGAAAGCAGAAACTGAGATCATGGACAAATTACTTAGCTTGCGTGCTGCAGGTATCCAGGTGGCGATTGATGATTTTGGCACTGGCTATTCATCATTTTCGTATATCAAGAAATTTGATTTTGATTATCTGAAAATCGATCAAATGTTTGTGCGCAACATTGAGGCAGATACAAATGACATAGCCCTATCCGAGGCGATCATTGTGATGGCACACAAGCTTGGGCTAAAAGTGATTGCGGAAGGCGTGGAAACGAAAGGGCAGCAAAAACTACTGGCTGAAGCTGGATGTGACTATTTTCAAGGCTATCTGTATTCCAAACCGATTCCACCCGAAAAGTTTGAGGCGCTGTTGCGAGCCAGGTAATAGCATTGCTGCAATACGGCTGGCAAACATCGATCGCTCGATTGTGGCAGTGAGTTGTTTAAAGTGTGTTGCCATCAAGGTGATTCGTTAATTATTCAGGAAAAATATGTCATATTGGGTAGGAAATTTCGTACTGACAACGACGCCTGGAACGAGATATCAGAAGCGGCCTATGCGAGAACCAGAAAAATTTAACTAGTGTTTGCTTTCTGCCAGCACATCATCAAATTTCTGTTCGATCTCCCCGAGAAGTTCTTCGAATTCTT
>SDBV01010476.1_pt1 | contig 12136 bp, 12 predicted proteins | sample 2277081 | NCBI WGS metagenome assembly SDBV01 (sample SAMN10402039, study PRJNA504765) | marine sediment metagenome | isolation source: marine sediment core GS10_PC15, 223 cmbsf | place: Arctic Ocean: Southern Knipovich Ridge | collected 2010 | reverse complement strand
CTAATTGTGTCAGAACCCAGTATTTCACAATCTTGTTTTACCGCACCGTATTCTACTTTTTCCTGACAAGGTACTATCCATCCTACTCATCCATGTTAATTTTTTCCTGCCATCACCACACACCGGCGGCATTTGACAGGAAAGCCCTTTATTCACATGGATGACCAGGATATACGGGATAAGAACGATATCACTCATCCGGTTTTAACCTCTAGTTCCTCATCCGAATCGTCATCGCCATCGCCATCGCTATCGTCATCGCTATCGCTATCGGTATCGCTATCGCTATCGGTATCGCTATCGCCATCGCCATCGCCATCGCTATCGCTATCGTCATCGCTATCGCTATCGCTATCGGTATCGCTATCGCTACCGGCATCGCTATCCGCATCGCAATCGCTTCATCCACGCATACATCATTAATCTGCTTTTAACTCTTCTCCGTGTCTCCGTGAACTCCGTGGTTAACAATCCGTCTTTTTGACGCTTCTATGGTAAATAGACAATTCTTTCTTGCGGCTATGACCCGCTAAAAAATTACTGGGAATTTAGATGCCTTTGCCCTGTTTTGATAAAATGGCAGAAAACTTGGTCTACTTAAAAAGCCAAGGGCGTGGCCCCGTACGAATTGGACAATATCGCACGCGCTTCTCCGCACGTATAGACCGAGCCGGTGATCAGCAATGGACGCGTCTCCGAGGCAAGCTTAAGTCCCTGCGCAATAGCATCCTCAAGCGATTCGCTCTCGATATGTACCGCTGAGGAAACTGCCCTCAAAGCATCAACCGGCATGGCCCTGGAGCCCTCAAAGCGGCTCAGTATCAACGGATCTGCTACCCGCGACAACTCCTCAAGCATTTCCGTTGCATCTTTGTCCGAAGATACCGCAAAAATAGCCACGCAGTCCCCGCACTCCCCAACCAGTTTAGAAATACCGTTCGGATTGTGCGCCGCATCCATTATTACCGGCGGGTCGTCCAACACTTTCTCGAAACGGCAAGGCCACTTGGCATTGCCAAGACCGGCAACAATCGAATCACCGTCAATGAGCGCATTGTCCTTCCCAACAACTTCGGCAACCGCAACCGCAACCGCGGCATTTTGTCCTTGAAAACGGCCCGCCAACGACAACGGAACAGGCCCAAAGATCATGCCGCCGCTTTCGTAACTAAACTGCTGCGAAAACGGTGTGCCCTCAAGTCTATAATTGAAATCCTCCCCCAGACAAAGAACCGGACAGTCAAGTTCTCTAGCCCTGGCCATAATCACGTCTCTCGGCCCAGGATTTGTTTCACCCACAACCAAAGGCACGCCAGGCTTAATTATCCCCGCTTTCTCGAAGGCTATCTTTTCAAGCGTGTCGCCCAAAAACTTTGTATGCTCCAGCCCTATTGTGGATATCGCGCAAACTTGGGGAGAAACAACGTTTGTGGCATCGAAACGACCGCCCATACCAACTTCGATCAAAGCCATGTCTACACCGGCTTGTGCGAATCTGCAAAAAGCAATCGCCGTGCAAAACTCAAAAAACGTAGGGGAAGGCTCCATCTTCTCAGAAACATCGCGGATAGAATCGATTATCGAATCAAGACATGCATCATCAGGCAAACGCCCCTTCACCAAGAAACGTTCGGAAACATCAAGCAGATGCGGGCTCGTGAAACGCCCAGTAGATAATCCGGAACACCGCAGAATCGAATCCAAAACAGCCAGGACGCTGCCTTTTCCGTTCGTGCCCGCAACATGCACCACTGGACAGGCCAAATGTGGATTGCCGCAACTCTCCACCAAGTGCTCGATATTGTCCAGCCCAAGTTTCACACCGTAACGTATAAGGCTGAAAAGATATTCGCGCGGTGTCACTTCGCCTCAAGAAAACGCAAAAGTTTGCCCAGGAAAGGCCTGATTTCGCTTCGCTCCAGAATATGATCTATAAAACCGTTCTCATACTGGTATTCAGCCGTCTGAAATCCCTCGGGGAGCTTCTTAGTATTCGTCGCACCCAGAATAAGACGGGTGCCCGCAAAACCAATGTACGCGCGAGGTTCAGCTATTGTCACGTCACCCAAACTCGCAAAGCTTGCATACACACCACCCGAAGTCGGATCCGTCAGAACGGAAATATAGGGGATACTAGCCTCATTCATGGCACGCACAGCATCGGCCGTCTTGGCCATCTGCATCAGGCTGTAGATACCCTCCTCCATTCGCGCACCGCCAGATGCGCTGAAAATGACGAAAGGAAGCTTCTCTCGAATAGCATCGTCCGCGATACGGCAGAATTTCTCTCCCACAACGCTTCCCATGCTGCCGCCCCTGAACGAAAAGTCCATCACACCCAATGTCGTCGGCGTGCCCTCGATCTTGGCATACCCCGTCACAATGGCATCCTCAAGCTTAAGCTTCTTCTTTGCCTTCTGGACCTTCTCAAGATAAGTGACATCGCCAACTTTGAAACCAAGAGGATCCAAAGTAGCAAGGTCCTTGTGCCTCTCCTCGAAAGTACCGTCATCTACCAGCTTTTCAATGCGCTTCCGTGCACCAATTCGGTAGTGGTGCTTGCACGTAGGGCAAACCTCCTGGTTTGCAGTAACTTCAGCACGATAGACAGCCTGCTTACAACCAGGACACTTGATCCACAAGCCATCCGGCACCGTGCTTTTTCTACCTCGAACCGATATGAAACGTCTACGTTTAAAAAATCCCATGGGATGTTCCTTTTTACTTGGATCCCTATTGCTGGGGAACTACAGGATCTTCAAAATTGCTTTTCTCAAAAAGAAGCCTGCCGCAATGACTGCACGAATGCGTCTTGTCTCCGGCAAGCACCTCATTTACTATTTGCGGTGTCACACGCATGTGACATCCCGAACACGATTCGCCGCGAAGAAAAACAGCGGCCGCCCCGGCCCTTTTGTTACGTATGCGCGTGTAACGAAGAAGCAAACCCTTGTCCACAAGAGCCTCAAGCCCGCCGCGCTGGCCCTCCATTTCCCTTCGCTCCCGGGTCTTCTCTGCCAGTTCCGCGTCAATTTCGCTGCACTGACGCTTTATGTCGGCCACTTCATTTTCGGCCCGCTTCTTTGCCTCGGCCAGCAGAACCTTGGATTCATCTATTTCCAACATCAACGATATGACACGCTCTTCCTTCTGAGATATCTGCTTTTTCGCAAAATCTATCTCCTGCAACAGTGCCCGAAGTTGATCATTTTCCTTTATAGCAAACATCTGCTGCTCATACTTTTCAACCTGAAGCTGCTTCTGCTCGATTTCGCCTTCACATTCCTTCTGCTCGACCATCAACTTCTTAAGAGACGCATCCCGCTCCTCGATCCCTGCAGCTATTCGCTTTTCCTGAACAGCAAACTTGTCCTTCTGCTTCGGAATCTCTGCCTCTCTGGCTTTGCAGGACTCAATCCGCAGATCAAGCTCTTGTAAACGCAATAGATTCTTCAAATAAATAACTCCTGATTCAACAAGACCGCCTACACAATAATCTCTCGCAGCCAAAAAATAAGCCGCAACCTAAGCTGCGGCGATGTACCTGCAAAACCGACAATCATCAAGAAAGTATCGGCTCTCTCGAGCAAAATGAATCGTCTTTATTTTTTCCCAAAAAAAACGGGTGTAATCTGTTCTTGTTTCAAATACATTAAACACATTCATGCCCTTAGTTCATCGAACGCCCAATGGCAATCTTGCCAGTCCTGACCAATTCTCGAATTCCGAATGGCCTCAACATATCTATAAATGCATCTATCTTTCCACCAGATCCCGTCGCCTCCACTATCATAGCGCCTGCGCTCATGTCAACGATGTTCGCACGGAATATCGCAGCAATCTCGATCACTTCACTGCGCTTCTTGCTCGCAACGCTTACACGTATCAAAACAAGCTCGCGCTCAACATAATCAGTCTGTGTAAGATCCAAAACCTCTATAACGTCTACAAGCTTGTGCAATTGTTTCATTATCTGCGCAAGCACTGTGTCGTCGCCTCGCACAACAACCGTCATACGCGAAACCGCCGGATCCTCTGTCTCACCAACGCACAAGCTGTCAATATTATAACCGCGCGCACTGAACATCCCCGACACGCGCGCCAAAACACCAAAATGGTTCTCGACAAGTACGCTGATTGCGTGTCTCATGCTATCTCCCAATACGAACTCTATTCCGTAAAGTTCTTGTTGTACTCATTCATGGCCGCATCGACACCCGATTCTACAAAGCAAATCGCCGCGTCAACCGCCCGCAAAACTGTCTGCTCAACGCACTCGCGTTCATCAGGCATGAACTTGCTCAGCACATGACCAGACAAATCCCGGCCAGACCTGTTATCACCAACTCCAATTCTTAACCGGGAGAAGTCCTTTGTGCCAACTCGTTCAATTATCGACTTAAGACCGTTATGTCCGCCCGCGCTTCCACCTTTACGTACGCGCAACCTTCCCAACGGCAAGTTCACGTCATCGGAAATAACAAACAATTCCAACGGATCATGCACTTTATAACGAGCAGCCATCGCAACACTATTCCCGCTCAGGTTCATAAAAGTCAATGGTTTGAGCAAAAGAACCTTCTCTCGCCCAATTACAGCCTCAGCTATAAGCGACTTATACTTCTCGCGGCCAAAAGCTACGTTACACCGCTCCGCAAGGGCTTCAACGACCATGAAACCTACATTGTGCCGCGTGGTCCGGTATCGAGTTCCGGGATTGCCCAAGCCCACAATCACTTTCAAAAAACATACCCTCGCTGTACGAAATACTACTATTTAGACTTCTCTTTAGACTTCTCTTTAGACTTCTCTTTAGACTTCTCTTTAGACTTCTCTTCGTCACCAGCAGAAGCTTCAGCGCCTTCGGCGCCTTCTTCACCCTCAGCGCCTTCTTCACCCTCAACGCCTTCTTCGTCTTCAGCCTCAACGACCTCTTCGACAACACGCGGAGCATGAATAACAGCAATAGTCCTACGGGACTCAGAAAGGATCTTAACCTTATCAGGAGTCTCAAGCTCCTCAACATGAATACTGTCGCCGATCTCAAGCTCAGTAACGTCAACTTCTATGTCTTCCGGAATATCCAGAGGCAGGCATTCGATCTCGATTTCGCGCATCTGATAATCGAATACGCCACCTTCCACCAGACCTTTCGCCTGCCCGATGAACTTAACGGGAACGGATGTTCTAAGCGGTTTGTCCAGATTAATCCTATGAAAATCGGCATGCATTATAGTGCCGCGCACCGGATGGCGCTGAAGCTGCTTGAGCACCGCCGGCCCGCCAATCTTAGTATCGCCGTCAACTTCTACTTGCACGACAGCATGCTCACCAGCGTGCAGGTGCAACATCCGCTCGAAATCATGCAAATTAAGCGTCAAATGTACCGGCTCCTGCTCGTTACCGTACAAAACACCGGGTATAAGGCCTTTTGCCCTAATCTTACGCGCAACGCCCTTGCCGGAATCGTTCCGCTTTTCCACTTTCAACGTCTGAAGTTCCATTTGATCTTCGCCTCCGGATCATAATTCTAACTGAATAGACTACTGACTGATTTCTCTTGATGAATTCTGCTTATTGCCTCACCCACAAGCGGGGCGAAGCTTACAACCTTTATCTTAGGACAATTGGCCGCATCTTCCCGAAGAGGAATCGTATCACTTACCACAAAACTATCTAAAACCGAATCATTGATTCGTTGAATCGCATTTCCGCTCAAAACCGCATGCGTAGCAAACGCAGAAACATGCGTCGCGCCCTGCGCTTTTATCGCCTCAGCAGCTTTCACAAGCGTACCGGCCGTATCGATCATGTCATCGAATATCAAAGCGCGCTTACCTTCAACATCACCAATAATATTCATTACCTCAGCAACATTCGCTTTGGGACGGCGCTTATCGACAATCGCCAAAGGAATTTCCAGCCTATTGGCCATTTCCCGCGCTCGCGCAACGCTACCCGTATCAGGCGAAATGATTACCAAATCATCATCGCCCTGCTGCCTGATATGTTTGAAAAACACAACATCACCGCTCAAATGATCCAGGGGAATGTCGAAAAAACCCTGAATCTGGCCACAATGCAAGTCAACCGTCAACACGCGATTAGCGCCTGCCGCAACGATTAAATTCGATACCAGCTTAGCCGCTATCGAAACGCGCGGCTTATCTTTTCTGTCCTGGCGCGCATAACCGAAATAAGGCAACACCGCCGTAACACGCGCTGCCGATGCCCGGCATGCCGCGTCAATAAGTATAAGCATCTCCATAAGATGCTGATTTACAGGTGGACACGTGCTGTTGACGATAAACACGTCCTTACCTCGGATATTCTCGCCAATTTGAATCCGGATTTCGCCGTCACTGAACTTATCCACCGTAGCCTTGCCCTGCTCAACTTCCACATGGGCACAGATCCCTTTGGTGAGCGCAACTGAGGCGCCACCACAGAATATTTTCATTTCTTCACTGTAAGCCACGTCAAATCAACCTGTTAGTACCGTTATAAAATGGCTGGGGCGGCAGGATTCGAACCTGCGAATGCCAGGACCAAAACCTGGTGACTTACCACTTGTCGACGCCCCAACACAAGACAAAACAACCCATGACACAACCACAGCGCCGCACCTGAAAAAGCCATAAGTACGCCGTTTGTTCTGCCACGAGCCTATCGTAGAATCGAGAGAGTATAGCAACCAGAGTGAACCCAAGTCAAAATACAACGGCTGATCGGGAAGCCGCTTGACCCTGTGCCAACTTTTAGGTAATCTCAGGGCTCATTTGACGGTCGAGGACTGGCTGCATTGCAGGGCAATAGCGCACAGAATGTATTCGTTTAACCCACGCACCAGCGCAAAAAACTGAGCGAAAAAGGGACTTAGGGCTCTTCTTAGAGACCAGCAAGCAAGCGAGTCTTCGAGCGAAGACGGGTCTGTCCCTTTTCTTGCGGGCTTGTCCAAAAACGCCACGGCTTAAACGAAAACTTACGGCGCATACATATCCATTCATTTTCTTGGGCAATATGGGTCAAAAAGAGGGAACATTAGCACAAAACGGACCAACCATGATTGGTTGGTGCGTAAAGAAATCGAGAAACTGGAGAGAATTACAACATGGACAAACAAAAAGCTGTTCAATATCTGTTCGACAACCGAATCGTGGCTATTATACGCGCCGACTCAAGCAACGACCTCATTAACGCCGTCGACGCTATCGCTCAGGGAGGCCTCAAATGCATCGAAATCACCATGACGACCCCCGGGGCTCTCAAATGCATCGAAGAAGCATCGAAGAAGTTCGACGGCACCGATGTATTGATGGGAGTAGGAAGCGTGCTCGATGCAGAAACATGCCGCATGGCAATTCTGGCCGGCGCTAAATACGTCGTGACGCCAACCCTCTCAATCGACACAATAAAAATGGCAAGGCGCTATTCCATACCCATTATACCCGGAGCATTCACGCCCACCGAAATACTAACGGCATGGGAAAACGGCGCGGACCTGGTCAAAGTGTTCCCATCGAGCCTGGGCGGCCCCAGTTACATCAAGGCCATAAAAGGCCCCATGCCACAAATCGAACTGGTGGCAACCGGCGGAGTAAGGGCAAACAACGTACACGAGTTCTTCAACGCAGGCGCGTCACTCGTAGCAGTTGGCGGAAACCTGGCCACCAAAGAACTACTCGAAAACCGGGATTTCAATGCAATCACAAAAAACGCCAAGGAATTCTATGACGCGGTAGAAGCCGCAAGAACTTAGGAGAAAAGACCAATGCGCAGCGACCAGATAAAAGATGGCATAGAACGTATGCCCAACCGGGCCCTCATTTACGCTTCGGGCGTCACCAAAAACCAAATGCGTAAACCATTCATAGGCACATGCTCAAGCTTCACCGACCTCATACCCGGCCATGTTGGCATGAGGGCACTGGAACGCAAGATCGAATGGGGCGTATGCAGCGGAGGAGGAGTGCCATTCCATTTCGCCGTGCCAGGAATTTGCGACGGAATAGCTATGGGACATTCAGGAATGCACTTCTCTCTTCCGTCAAGGGAACTCATTGCCGACCTAATCGAGTCAATAACACAAGCCCACCAGCTCGACGGCCTAATCCTGCTGACAAACTGCGACAAAATCACCCCAGGCATGATCATGGCCGCATGCAGACTAGACGTACCAACTATCGTCGTTACCGCCGGACCAATGATGTCGGGAAGGCACGGCGGACGCAAATTATCGCTCGTACGCGACACATTCGAGGCCGTCGGCCTTTGCCAGGCAGGAAAACTTTCTGAAGAAGAAGCTGGCCAACTCGAAATGGAAGCATGTCCGGGCGAAGGCGCATGCCAAGGACTCTACACAGCCAACACCATGGCATGCCTCACTGAAGCAATGGGACTAAGCCTCCCAGGCACAGGCACAGGCTTAGCCGGTTCGTCCAAAAAAATGAGAATCGCCCAAATGGCCGGTGAACGAGTCGTCGAACTCGTCCGAAAAGGAATCACCACACGACAAATAGTCACCAAAAAGTCCCTCGAAAACGCTATCCGCATGGACATGGCCCTAGGCGGCTCAACAAACACCACATTGCACATTCCCGCAATAGCCCACGCAGCCGAAGTCGACATCACAATTGACGACTTCGACAGGTTGAGCAAGGTTACGCCGCAACTCACATCATTGAGGCCAGGCGGCGAGAAGATGATGGAAGACCTCGAATGGGCAGGAGGCATACCCGCAATGCTAAAAACTCTCGAACCGCTCATGAACACCGACTGCATAAGCGTATCAGGAATTACCATCGCGGACATTATCGACGCTACCCCCGAAGGCGATCCCGAAGTTATAGCGCCCCTCGACAACCCAGTGTCCAAAGAAGGCGGAATAGCCATTCTAAAAGGATCACTCGCAACGGAAGGCTGCGTAGTCAAACAAGGCGCAGTCTCCAAAGAAATGATGCAATTCACGGGAACCGCACGCGTATTCGAATCCGAAGACGAAGCAATGACATACCTGCGAGAAGGCAAAATCGTCGAAAAAGACGTGCTAATAGTCAGAAACGAAGGGCCAAAAGGCGGACCCGGCATGCGCGAATCACTATCACTAACCGCCGCCGTAGCTGGCTGCGGACTAGGCGACAAAATAGCAATTATCACCGACGGACGCTTCTCAGGCGGAACACGCAACCTAAGCATAGGCCACGTATCGCCCGAAGCAGCAGAAGGCGGAGCAATAGCCCTCGTCAAAAACGGCGACTCAATAAAAGTCGACCTACCCGGAAGAAGAATCGACCTAATGGTAGACGACGCCGAAATGCAAAAACGCAAAGACCAATGGCAGGCGCCACCGCCAAAATTCACAAAAGGATGGCTGGCAAGATACGAACGCCTCGTAACAAGCGCAGCAAACGGAGCAGTCCTAGAACCGCCCAAATGATTCGGAACATGAAAAACGACGAACTGATACCAAAGCATGGAGGCTACCGCAAACTCAAGAGTTTTCAACTGGCCCAGTTGGTATATGATGTGACCGCGCGCTTCTGCGAGCACTACATTGACAAGCGCAGCCGCACAAACGATCAGATGATACAAGCGGCGCGAAGCGGTGTTCAGAATATCGTCGAAGGAAGCCAGGCATCGGGGACTTCCCGGAAATTCGAGATTAAGCTCACAAATGTCGCCCGCGCCAGTCTTGAAGAACTGCGCATGGACTACGAGGATTTCCTGAGACAGCGAGATCTGTCCATGTGGGAAAGGGATGACCCACGCCGCACCCTACTCATTGAGAGACGTTGCACCACTGCCGACGAGGTAGCCAGATGGGCAAAAGAAGTGCATGACGGCCATGGACAACATGGACAATCGACGCAGTCCACATCGTCCACCTATTCAGAGATCGCGGCCAATGCCGCCCTGGCCCTCATAACCGTGACATGCTATCTACTTGACCGCCAACTCGCGGTCCAGGCAAACGCCTTCGAAAACCAAGGAGGCTTTACCGAGCGCCTATACCGCATACGCTCCGAACACCGCCGCAATAAGCCCTGATCAAAGCAGCTCAACTCCCCTCATCCCCGTCCACTTTGTCCACAGCGTCCACTCCGTCCACAATGTCCACAACAAAACCAAGCGGTCAGGGTACAAGCCCTCAGGGAAAACTGAAGTCCACCCGCACCGTTTCCGCCGCGCCAAGGCCAACCGTCTTCGACTGCTCCAACTTCACACCGTCTTCACTCGTGCAAGTAGCAAGAACCGTGTACTTACCAGCCGGCACATCAATGATCTCGTAACGCCCGTTCTTCTTAAACTTCCAGGTTCCTGCACGCATATCCTCGCCTGGAGGCGATGCGGCATCAAGAATGCTAACATGCCACTTGCTGTCTGAAGGCCCGGAAAACGCGCCCTCTATGACGCCTGCGCCATCATAGTCGATATCGACACGCGTAGTTTGTCCCGCCTCCACTTGGACCCTTTGGAGGTAGATGGCCTGCGCCCCGCCGCGATTATCTTCGTATAACCACATCGTATAATTTATGAGATACTCACCCGCCTCCAACGCTTTGATCTCGTAGTAGCCCTCGGCATCCGTCCCCCCGTAGGGACCACCACCCTCCCACTCCGGAAATGTCACGTAGCCCGCAACGCTAGGCTCTCCGTTCCGCCGAACATAGCCGCAGAGCGCTCCTTCCTTTGCGAGTCTGAGGGTAAGCGAAGTCGTCCGCCCTGGACTAACGCTGACCTGCACTCTACTCTTCGCAAAACCCGGCGCGTTTGCCTCAAGGGTCGCTATGCCCGCGGAAACACCTTCGAAATGAAAGGATCCGTCCTCCTTTTTTCTGGTGAATGTCCCGTGCCGGGGAGACTCTTCGCCAGGCGAGTAGACCTCCACTACCCCCAGCGTATACTCTTCGACAGAAGCGCCGGTTGTGTCTGAAACAACGTAGCCCTCGATGTTTCCACGGTTCGCCGCCGACTCTACAATCACATCAACACCTTCAATAACCCTGCCGCTGGAAACCGCCATTGGAGCGTTCCTTGCCCGTTGCGGTCCCGCCCCGGCCTCAACCTCGAAGATGTAGTCCCCAACAGGAACGGAGCCAAACGAGAATGCTCCGAGACCGCCGGTCGTAATCCAATCCGGTGCTCTGGTTTCACGGGTGAACGGCTCGTCCTGCCTTGCCGGAGGCTCGGCGAAGGCCAAACGAATCTGTGCGCCCGGAACCGCATCACCCAAGCTGTCGATCAGACGTCCAGCGATGACCGAATTGGCTTCCAGAACGATGTCAATTCCTTCTAACACGTCGCCCGGCGCGACCGGAAGTTGCACGTCGGGAAGGGGCCCAGGCATGAAGCCTTGGGTCTGAGCGGCAGAAAACAGAGCTCGATTAAATGCTACCAGCCTCTCCTGAAGAGCCGGCACGGCCATCTGTGCAGGCGCAAAACCATCCGCCTCGGCGTGCAAGGTGTAGCTGGCGCCATAGAGCGGCAATCTCCTCGCTCCTCTCACCCAGCCTTGCACTTCTCGGAAACTCGCGGGCTTCAATCCTTCGATACGGTAGAGGCCATCATCGTCCGTAACCGTCTGGACTGCCATTGAGTCAACTCGATCACGGCCGTCATCACCGGAGGGAGGCACGACATCAAGCGGTTCCGCAACAACACGCGCGCCCGCTATACCGTTACCTGCCACATCCACGACCCGGCCGCTAACTGTGACGTCGTCAACCCGCAAGGACAGATCAAGATCCTTTCGTTGTTCTTCGTGCTTGAGGTAGACGCTTTCGCTTAATCCGTTTCGCATTTGCACCGCGTAGGGTGGTAGAGGCACAAAGACATGATAGTCGCCTGGCTGAAGCGCCGGAAACGAGTACCGACCTTCATTGTCCGATAAAGTCTCGGCAATCTGATCCATACCCGAGCGAGTCGAAGTTTGATACAAAAGAATCACCGGAACTCCCGGCAGTGGGCGTTTCTCTTCCGTGACGAGCGTCTTAAAAGCCTTTTCCATTTCCTGCCCTTCCAGACTGTCGGACTTAGTCCTTCCATTTTCACTATATATTCGCCCCGGCGGAAAAAATATCCTGAGTTGGCCCGCCGACGAGAATTTCATTCTAAATTGAGTCAGAAAATGCCTTGG
>SDBV01010475.1_pt1 | contig 12136 bp, 12 predicted proteins | sample 2277081 | NCBI WGS metagenome assembly SDBV01 (sample SAMN10402039, study PRJNA504765) | marine sediment metagenome | isolation source: marine sediment core GS10_PC15, 223 cmbsf | place: Arctic Ocean: Southern Knipovich Ridge | collected 2010 | reverse complement strand
CCTGAATACCGTCTGAACAAAGGGGTAGAGATTAATCGCCACCAGGTCAATAGCCTCAATGTTGTGCCTGGCTAACTCTTCCATCTGAACGGGCAGGTCGCGCTTAGCCAGAATGCCGCCATGAACCATGGGGTGCAGGGTTTTTACCCGGCCATTAAGAATCTCGGGAAAGCCGGTAATCTCAGAGACGCTTTTTACCGGTACATTAGCCTCAACCAGTGTCTTTTTGGTGCCGCCGGTAGAAAATATCGCAAAGCCCAACTGGCTTAAGTCTCGGGCAAAATCAGTTACCCCTGCTTTGTCCGACACGCTGATAATGGCTCGCATAAATACCCTCCAAATTACTTTCCTTATTCTTATTTCGTTTTGGACAGCCTCTTTTGAATCGCCTCACCAGTCAGCTCACGAATGGCATCAGCGGCAATCCACCTAGCACTTTTTGAGTCGATTTGTTGAATTTTCCCGGCAGTTTTAATAGCCATCTTATTCAAATTGAGGTTTCGCTTCCCGATTTGCCTTAATGCCCAGTTAACTGCCTTTTTGACAAAGTTTCTATCATCAGTGGACTCTCTTTTTATTATGGGCAGGAACTTTAGAAAGTTGTCATCTGATGCTTTCTTGTCGCTAACGGCTAAACGAGCCATTAATACAAAACCGGTTCTTTTGATAAACTCTTTATCATTTGAACTCCACTCGACTGCTTTTTGGTAGGCAAATTTAGTCTTCTCGAAAAGATTCATGCAGCATTGGTCACAGACATCCCAGGAGTTAAAGTCCTTGACCCAGCTTTCCATCTGGATTTCGGTTACCATTTCTGGCTCATCAACCATGCTGGCCAGTATCTGAGCTTCGTGAATGCCTGATGCCCAGAGCTGCTGAGCCAGAGCATGGTCGGCGACTGTTTCCTTGGCTATCTTGCGCAGGTTGGGAATGGATACGCCGTAGGTGTTCTCCGGGTTGATGCCAAACCGTGCCATACCCTTCACTGCCTCAGGGTCAGATAGAGACTTTAATTTTTCGATAATGTCATTATATTGCATCCCTTCCCCCCCCTTTTAACCTCACCCCCTGTGTCCCCCTCTCCTTCCAAGGAGAGGGGGAGGTTTTAGAAGAGGGGCTTCGCCTCTCTTTAACGCCCTGTGAACTTAATCGATAACTACCCTCGCCTTCCCTGCCGGCTTTACCACCTCACCAATGACTTTAGCGTCGGGTAAGGCTTGAATTAACTGGTCAATATTATTAGGTGAGCAAATGAGCACCATACCGATACCCATATTAAACACCCGATACATCTCGTCGCGAGCCACATTGCCCCGCTGCTGGATAAGATGGAAAATAGGAGGGATAGTCCATGCCCTACTATGAAACTCGGTCGCCAAACCCTTAGGTAGAACCCGGGGCACATTATCAATCAAACCGCCGCCGGTGATATGAGCCATGCCCTTTATGAGCGATAGTATTGGCTTCAACTGGTGATAGTAACACCGGTGAGGCTTCAGCAGCGCCTCACCTAAAGTTCGCCCCAACTCAGGGTAATGAGTGTCTAATGCTGATTTAGTCTCGCCGAAAATCTGGCGTACCAGGGAATAGCCATTGGTATGCAACCCGCTGGAGGGTAAGCCGATAATGGTATCACCGGAGACGATTGTCTTGCCCCTGATAATCTTTTCTTTCTCCACCGCACCAACGATAAACCCTACCAGGTCATAATCCTTCCCAGTGTACAGCCCGGGCATCTCGGCGGTTTCTCCGCCAATGAGAGCACAGCCGACCTCACGGCAGGCTTGTGCCATTCCTCTGGCGATAGGCTCTACCTGTTCGGGCACCAGCTTACCCATAGCGATGTAGTCCAGAAAGAAGAGCGGCTCAGCACCACAGGCAAGAATGTCATTGACGCAGTGATTAACCAGGTCAATACCAATGGTGTCATGCTTGGCTAAAGCCGAAGCAATCTTCAGTTTAGTGCCTACTCCGTCCACACTGGATACCAGAACTGGCTGCTTGTAGCCCTTAAATTCAAACAGCCCGCCAAAAAACCCGATGCCGGTCAAGACCTCAGGGCGGAGGGTAGAGCGGGCATGCTTCTTAATCAACTCTTTAGCCTTGGCGGCAACATCAATATTAACCCCAGCCGCAGCGTAGGTTTTACTAATTGACTCTACCTCCTGTGTCAAAGACCTCTTGCCCAAAAAGCAAACCCCGAGTCTCGACGGTAAATTATTATAATAATAACATACTAAAATCAAAATGGGGAAGAATTAATTTTGAAAGGACAAAGCCCCTTCAGACTTCCCCACATACGCAGTCCTCATTATAGACCAATGACTCAGGGCTTTAGTTTACGGCTGTTTTATATCCTGGGGTTCCTGGCGGCCAGCCGCTATAGTCTCCAGCGCTAGCTTATCCATCTCAAGCTGAACTGGTATTGGATAATCACCAGTGAAACAGGCCAGACAAAAAGTATCCCTGGGTAAAGCTATTGCTTTAATCAGTCCGTCCGTACTTAGATAGCCCAAAGAGTCGGCACCGATAAAATCCCTAATTTCGGGAATGCTCTTTTGCGCCGCAATTAACTCCCAGCGGGTAGCCATATCCACGCCAAAGAAACAGGGATAGCTAATAGGCGGAGCACAGATGCGCATATGTACCTCCTTAACCCCCGCCTTTCTCAGCAACTTCACTACCTGAGGAGTGGTAGTACCGCGAACAATACTATCATCAACCACCACTAAACGCTGGCCGGCCAATATTTGTGGTAATGGGTTAAACTTGAGCTTAACGCCGAGGTCTCTGATTCGCTGGTCAGGTTCAATGAAGGTTCGACCCACATAACGGTTCTTGAGCAAGCCTTCACCCAGAGGAATATTTGACCGGCGGGCATAACCCATAGCGGCCGCTATTGCTGAATCAGGCACACCAATGACTAAATCGGCATCTACCGGGTGCTCCTCAGCTAGTTTCTCTCCCATAGCCTGCCGGGCTAGATGAAGTAGCCGACCATTAATCACACTATCAGGGCGGGCAAAGTAGATATACTCAAAGATGCATAGCCCTCTCCGTCCTACCTCTTCCCGGTAACTATCAACACCATTCTTGGTAATAGCAACTATCTCGCCCGGTTCAATCTCCCGGATAAAGTCAGCACCAATATGGTCGAGGGCGCAGCTTTCCGAGGCGAGGACCCAACCGCCATTAATAGTCCCCAGACATAGTGGGCGCACACCAAGGGGGTCGCGAACTCCAAATAAACTATCATTGGTCATAATTACCAGGGAATATGCCCCCTGGAGCCGACGCATAGCGTATCTTATCCGGTCCACCCAGTTTTTCTCAGTGGAAGAGAGGATTAGGTTGGCAATAACCTCAGTATCAGAAGAGGTGCGGAAGGTATAGCCCTGGTCTGTGAGCTCTTTATATAGATGCTCGGCATTAATAATATTCCCGTTGTGGGCGATGGCAATGGTATTTGAACCACTACCAACTATAATCGGCTGGGCATTGTTTATCCGGCTGGAACCGGAGGTGGAGTAGCGATTATGACCGATGGCAATATCCCCGCTGAGCTGACTTAGCGAGTCCTCACTAAATACCTGGGAGACCAGACCCATCCGGGCATAAACTTGAAGCCTCCCACCGTCAGTGGTCGCAATGCCAGCACTTTCTTGACCGCGGTGCTGAAGGGCAAATAGGGCAAAAAAGGTAAGTCGAGCTACATCTTCGTTGGGGGCATAGACACCGAAAACACCACAACTCTCGTGCAAGTTTACCTGCCTCTTTAATTTACCTCAACTAGCCCTACATATAAATTATAGCTCATTTCCTACCATGAGGTCAATTTTTAGCTATCTTACCACTATTTTGTCGTTGGGCTTTCAGCCAGTCAATAACTATAGCCATTGCCGGCTCATTTTGCCGCAGACGGTGCCCGGCGCCATCAACTATGATTATCTGCTTGGGCTCTCCCGCTTGAGTATATAGCTTATGCGCATCACTTACCTCCACCGTCTCATCCTGGCGGCCATGCACCAGTAATAAAGGTCGGGGGGCAATTCCAGCTATATATTTAATCGGGCTGACCAATCTGAAGCCATTGAGCCAGTCTTGGGTAGAAGGGGGAAAGTCATCATCTCTGATGGCACCAATACTGCGAAAGTGGTCAATAACAGACTGCGGCTCATCAACCTGGGTAACGAGGGTTAACTCTGCCGGGCAGGCACAGGTGACAATAGATGATATCCTCTTGTCCTGTGATGCCACATATACCGAGACCGCCGCTCCAGCGCTAAAGCCAAGTAATGACAGATAGGACCTATCTACTTCCGGTAAAGCCCATAAATAATCAATAGCTGCTTTCAGGTCTCTAGTCCAGCCCAGAATGTCAAGGTTGCCACCGCTAGCCCCAGTTCCCCGGAAGTTAAAAATCAATACGGCGAAGCCTTCACGGCAAATCCTTTCCGCCAGCAGGGGATAGCCGCCATCACCGGGGTCTCGGTTCTTAGCCGGGATACCATGACAGACACAAACAGTAGGGTATGGAGCCTGGTCATCAGGCAGGTAAAGCTGACCGACAATGTCCAGGCCGTCTACCGGCAAGGTCACCACTCTATTGGGCATTAGGCTAACCTCAGTAGCACAAAAAACTCCTTATTTCCGGCAGCACCAAGGATAGGCGATGCCACCAGTCCCCCCAGCCTGAAGCCATACCCGGTTACCCAGGCAATGAACCTTCCCAGAACCCGGGCATGTACTATCGGCTGTTTAATCACCCCTCCCTTACCTACCTCCGGCCGCCTCGCCTCAAACTGGGGCTTGATAAGCACTAATAAATGCCCGCTATCTTTGAGCAGCTTAGCCACCGATGGTATTATCTTCTCTACTGAGATAAAGGACAAATCTAGGGTAGCCAGCGCCACCTTTTCGGGCAGGGGGATAGGATAGCGGGCATTCACCCTTTCCATGACCACTACCCGTGAATCCTGCCTCAGGCGATAGTCTAGCTGACCATAGCCCACATCTATAGCATAAACCCGGCTTGCCCCCCGCTTGAGCAGGCAATCAGTAAAGCCACCGGTTGATGCCCCAATATCAGTTACCACCTTGTCCGAGACATCAAGCTGGAAGTGGTTAAGGGCATAATCAAGCTTAACCCCACCCCGGCTAACAAAAGGAGGCGGCTTAAGTATAGTAATTGCCGCCTCTTTATTTACCAGAGTTCCCGGCTTAATAACCGGTTTTCCCGCCACCACCACCTTCCCGGCCATAATTAGAGCCTGAGCCTTAGCCTGGCTCGCCACCAGTTCCCTCTCCAACAGCAGGCTATCAATTCGCCGCTTGGTCACTGTTTACTACCATTGCACAAACATAGGGATGTCTGATTTCTTGACTCCCTCTTGACTGACCTAGATAATTCTGGCGATCATCATGCTAAGAATTGCCACCATCACTAAAACAAAGTTGATCTTTTCAACAGATAACACTCGGCTGATAATACCATCAACCTGAACAGATTCCTCTTTTCTAATCTTGCCGTTATCAGAAGCTTTAAGTATATTTTCCATGCGTATGCCTTTAGGCAGCAAAACGCCAAAACCTAATATCGCGGCTATTAATGCAGCCACGAATCCGATAAATCACCCTATACCCCAGCCTGTGGTAAAGATGCTTCCAACATCACCACCCTTTACGAGTAGGGTCATCCAAACACCCGTTATAAAGAGAGCAATAAAGCTCACAGCACCCGCCGGGGAAGCAACGGACATTAGCGAACGGAGTAAGCTCCTTTCAATATCAGGACCCAATTTGTGGAGCTTTGGAACCAACATCCATGTCATAAATATGTACATGCCTCCAACATAAATGCCAAAAATAATGTGGAATATACGTAAAATATCATACATTGCTATACCTCCATTGCAGTAAGCTACATTATTAATCGTTTTTATGCAATATGTCAACCAAAGATATGACCCTGACTTCACAAAGGATACCACCTGTTAAGTTAGCAGGTAAAACAAAGGCGCCTGATGTTTTACCAGACGCCTTAATATTTAGCTATTTTGAACTTAAATTTATTACCATTGCACAAACATCGGGATGTTTGTGTTTCTATCGTAACATCAGCTGCTAGTAGTGGTCAATATTGAAGGACCTCAGGGTTTCTTGTGGATTAACAATTATCCTGCTGAAGAAGGCTCATCATTACGGATTACTTCCTGGTTATTGCGTTTCCGGCACGCGACCATTTTCCATTTAATAGCTCACTTGATTCGAGAAGCTTTTGAAGAGTCTTATATGGTGAGGCACTTAGTTTAGGAAAACCGAGCACTCTTGATGCATCCATTGCTGCCGTAGGTCCGGGAATAGATTGCCCGGGTTTGGTAGCTTTCTTTGACCATGCAGTATCAATTTCTAACTGCCACGTTTCTGAGCTAGGTGGTTGGGCTGTAGGGATACCACCAGGATCTATAAACTCAATTGTAACATCCCCCGGGCCTTTCGGTCGGAGTATCTTTAACCAAGGGAAAGCCTCAATGAATTTAATAAATGTGGAATAACCTAATGTTCGGTAGTCGAAACTAGGTTCGAGACGCTGTAGAGTCAGACCAAGTTTACTCCCAACGACTCTACCTTGCTCATCAATTGCCGCCCTGACAGCACGCATAAGAAGCCGATCTACTTGTTCCTTATGCTGTTCTTCCTGTGGTGAGGTCTCTGCTGAAGGGGCTTTATCACCTTGTTCAAGATAAAAATACCTATCGCATGATCTCACCAGAGTGCGTGAGACGACGGCTTCACGACCGGCTCCAATCACTGTCTTTCCAGCGGATCGAAGTTTGCTTACGAGTGGAACGAAGTCACTGTCAGACGATACGATAATAAATGTATCTACAGGTGACTGATGCAGCAACTCTATCGCGTCAATAGCAAGACGGATATCACTGGAGTTTTTACCGCCTCTACTTGAATGAAACAGGTGGACAGGTTCAATGCCTAACTCTAGAAGTTGGTCACGTTTGTTAGCCTCAACCGACCAGTCGGCGTAGGCTCTCTTTACAATAATCCTACCGATATCGGAGACTTGATCGAACAACCATTGTATGGACTTGAGGCCAGTATTCTCAAAGTCAATCAGCACTGCTAGTTGCCGTTCAGTCATTAGTTCCCTCGCTACCATGTTTCATCACCCTACTGAGGATGCTTCCCATACACTACCTGTCGCTAATATAGCACACATTATTCGTGCTGAACAACAATGATAAATAGGACGGGAAGTTAGATAACCTCCTCAATTCAAGAAACACTATTTTGTTGAATAGAAAAGGGGAGCATTTAAGCTTTTTTCTTAACCTGAAAACGGGCCCGCTGAATATTCTTGGGCATGATGACATGGGTATAGCTCTCTTGCGCCGGAATCCCTTCCATTCAACATACTGGTTAGAGTATAAGACAATGAGAATAAATAGGCAATACTTCAACATCCAAAGGGATAAAACTTACTCCTACTTCTGCCAGACTTGTCTAGTTGGCAAGAAGGAAGCCTCCCTCTTCTTCTCAATTGTCTGGCGGAGGGTTGAATTAGCTTCAACTTTCCTTATCATAAAATGGCTTAAGCGGTGAGTACAGCGCCTCTTCCTGCTGGTCGAGGCTGTCTTTGTTCCCGTCTCCTGTCTCCTGCCAGATACACCAGGATATGACCAGGTCGTTGATGTATTGCATAAGCAGCCGCCTCTGCTATCGTGATTATTTCTTCCACCTCATCTTCAGTTCGTTCCCCCATCAACTTCCCATCTAGCCAATATAGGGTTTTCTCTTTCATGTCATATTTCCTTTCCCGTTATCATTACGGGCTATGAATAGCTAAGGCTAGTAACTCTTTACTAGGATAGTCCCCTTGGGTTAGAACAGGGTTGGAGGAAGGATAGAATTTGATTAGAAATTTAAAAGTCGACTTAATACAACTCTTTTATTCGCCAGGCATTTCAGGGCAATTTTTCTAAGAGCGGTTTGATTGTTCCACAGAAATCCTCTGATGAAGAAGCCCCCCTACGCCCATCTGTGCCTGCTATCGTACTGGATTGGGGTCTAACCATAAGGAAAGAGGGGCATTGTCGGTAATCAGGGCTTTCCTGCCCAGTACTAAATTCCTAGCCCGTTTGGGTCTTGCATCGCTAGATTGGATGCGCTATTGTTAATATAGGCGACCTAAATACAGCGGGGCAGTGAGATGGCGGTATCTCCCACTCTAAGAGGTTTGCAAGATGAAAAAGCTATATCACAAAAGGGACGGGGCAGTACGGGTAATAAATTGCACTCTGACTAACGGGCGACAATTATCGTTCCTGGCAAACGACAAGCGAATATTATGCTACCGGCACCGTCCGAATATCCTGTGGGAGCCAGTTGCCGAAGAGAGTCTGCGCTTTGCGGCATCAATAAATCGCTTGTAATACTCAAGCTGGCCTCACGATGTAAAGATAACTTGGTCGTAATATCCAGAGGCTCTTTAAGTTTGTCATGTCAATTGGTCAAGGAGGGCTATCTCCATTCCCCCGGACTCACTCAAAAACACACTTTGTCTCATGAACCCTTCGGGCGGGAAATGTAGTTATGACTTTGGAGAGGGAAGTGGTGGTGAAGGATACCGTATTTCAAAGAAGAGGATTAGCTTACTAATTGGTCAAGGGGATTGTCAACTGAGGCACGGGCAAAACTTGCCGCGACAATGCGCCAGAAACGCCTTTTGAGTGCTAGGAATCAAGCAACTGCTTCAACGCCGGTTGGTTAGAAACAAAAAGAAATGGGATGGGAATGATAAAGGTTATTGTAGGATACAAGGTGAAACCAGGTGCCAATATACAACCCATATTTCTGAAGCTTAGGAGTAATGCTATGCAGTATCCAGGCTTCGTCGGTGCTGAGAATCTCGTTGGCGAGAAAGATGCTTCTCTTGTTGTCTCTATAAGCACCTGGAATGATGTTCAGAATTGGATAGCATGGGAAAAGTCCAGGATAAGAGCAGAGCTATACCACGAGGCCGAAGCACTTTTAACGGAAAAGCCCCAGGTAACCATATACTGGATAGCGCCGACGCACTGGTGACACTAAGGCGTATGGTGTCCACTTTTTAGTATTAAGCTGCTATGCCAAAATGTTAGGCGCTTTTTATGACCCCAAAAAGCAAGATGAACCGAGATGTTGGGGTTGAGAACAAGCTTAAGAACGGTCTGACTTCTTTTGCTTAGAACCGTCCTTCTCCTTATTGTGATGAGCAGGGACATCACTGGGTGGGCTTATGAGGTATCTTTCTGCAATGAAGGGTGAGTAACCTCTAGAAACTCTGCGGCCACCATTTGTAATCTCAAGTCCGGCACCACACTTAGGGCATGTTTGATGTCTTGGATTGCGCAGTGCAAAACCAATACGGTGAGTTCCACACTTTGGACATTTGCCTTCTAGCATAATCTTACAATACTAATAATACCACAAGGGTCTTTGTGTAGTGTCAAGCCCGTTCTTGTATAAGGCGGACTGTTTTTGACCTTTGTTAAGTCGTGCAATTGGGTTTATTCTGTTGTTTTCAGCGAGTTTCTAGGTTGACGCTGAAAGGTACCATGCGATTCCATATCGGGAGTTTGCTAGTTGAATTTGTCGGATACCCCGAAATAGAGATGAATCCTTGTGTGTGCGGAATGTAGTTAGGGGTTTGGGGAGGGGATATAGTGTTGCCTGATGCCAGTCGAGTAAAGTTGGCTTTTTCGGCTCGTTATTTGACCCTGGATATGGAAAGTGTTAAATTCGTCTAAATGAATGCTATAGGGAGGAAAAACAAATATGCCATTAGTAACGGTGAAAGCTATAGAAGGAAGAACTATTGAGCAGAAGAGAGGCTTGGTAAAAGATATCACTGAAGCGGTTGTCAAAAACTTTAGAGTTGAGCCTGAATCGGTAACAGTTGACTTGGTTGAATACAGTAGAGAAAATCTCGCTAAAGCGGGGAAACTATTTATTGACCGTTAGTTTCCAGGTGGCGCAAAAGGGAATTAGATTCGCAGGTTGGCGTGCGGAATGCAGTTAGGAGTTTGGGGAGAGGTGGCTCTGTCAGGTTACCCCTCCGCTACGCATAGGAATCACTGGTTACTTAAACATTAAGGAACATAAAAGCCGCATAGTAGCTGCCGACAATTTCAGCCCACCAGAACATAATCTCTCATGCGAAGGTTTATCATAGAGCCAACAAAATGCCTTAAAATACCCTTACTGCTGGCCCGAAAGTTGAATTTTAGTTGTGAAAATTGCTGAGGGGGTATCCTGTTATTTCCAAGGGTTGCCAAAAGCGGCGATTGGGTGCTACTATTGTGAGCGCCTCGGTGTTGAGATATCCTAACCTTCCTACAGTCGTGCTTTCTGCGCTGTCTCCGGCTGAAAAATTCTATACAGGGATAACATGGACAAGATACATCTCTTAAGAAAGCCCAAGGTGTTTTATGGCTACTGGATAGTATTAGTTACCTTTTTGTGCCTTTTTATCTTCGCCGGGGGTGGAGTGTATGCCTTTAGTCTCTTCGTCAAACCCCTGGAGGCACACTTCGGATGGGGTCGAGGTGAAATAATGATCGGTTTCACCCTTCTCTTCCTAATCAGAGGGGTGACTTCACCATTCGTTGGCAAGCTGGTCGATAGATATGGAGCAAGAAAGGTTATCTCCACAGGTGCTCTTACCACTGGTCTTGGATTTCTCCTGCTAACCCAGGTGAGCAGTCTTTGGCATTTTTACCTTGGCTGTTCCATCATCGGTGTGGGAATAGCCGCCCTGGGTCCTATTCCGACAAGTGCGGTAGTTTCCCAGTGGTTCCAAAAAAAGAGGGGTCTAGCCATAGGTTTAATGTCAACCGGGTTTGGTGTCGGCGGATTTGTTGTCGCTCCACTTGTTGGGAGCTATCTCATACCTAGTTTTGGCTGGAGAGCCGCCTATTTAGCTTTAGCTATACTTACCTGGGTGCTCATTATCCCACTGGCGCTACTGGTGATAAAGGCAAAGCCAGCGGACATGGGACTTTATCCCGATGGCGTGAAAGCTCCTGAGATGGTGACGGTAACTCAAGTATCGCCTTCAGACTCGGGCGGGTTAACTCTAAAGATGGCATTAACCACCCTACCATTCTGGCTAATTAGTATCGGGTTCTCATTGGGTGCTTTCAGTCAAGTCGGTACTCTTCAGAGTCAGGTTCCTTACCTGCAAGACATTGGTTTTCCAATGGTAACCGCGGCGACTGCCCTTGGCACAGTCGGGCTTATGAGTGCTCTCGGCAAATTCGGTTTTGGCTGGCTTTGCGACCGGATATCTCCCAAATATGCAGGTGCTATTGGCCTGGGGCTTCAGGCGATGGGTATTATAGCGCTGATGAATGTGGGACCAACATCACCTCCGGCAATGATTTGGCTATACGCTATCATGCTGGGGTTGGGCATCGGGAGCTGGCTGCCGACCATGTCAATGCTCACCAGTACTACCTTTGGACTGGCTTCTTATGGTACTATTTTTGGTATGGTAAACCTCACGGAGAGCATTGGTGCTGCCACAGGCCCTCTTGTGGCCGGTTATATGTATGATATCACCAATACCTATCACTGGGCTTTTACCCTGTTCGCCGCTCTATATGCTATTGCTATACCAGCTATCTTGATATTAAGACGTCGTAAATCAATTTAGGATTTTGTAAGGGGTGTTGTGAAGGGGTAAGATAAAGCTGGGTGAGATAAGATTAGGTGTTGCCGCAATATCTGGCTCATTACGTCAGTATACGATTTATCTCCTTTATTAATTGCTCATAATTGAATGGCTTCATCAGATAGGGGGCTTTGGTCTTACGCAGGAACTTCCAGGTATCTCCCCCCATTATATCGCCGGTGATAAAGACTACCTTCTTGGCTAGAGATTGAGCCGTCTTTTGAAGATGTTCGTATAGCTCAATACCACTCATGCCGCGCATCTTGATATCGAGCAGGATAAGGCTATATCCGTTCATCCCCAGCTTCTCCAAGGCAGCACTGGCATTGTCGATAGTTTCTACGGCATACCCTTCTTCAGCTAGAATCTCACTTAAGTATTGCCGGACTATCAGTTCGTCATCCACGA
>SDBV01010474.1_pt1 | contig 12137 bp, 11 predicted proteins | sample 2277081 | NCBI WGS metagenome assembly SDBV01 (sample SAMN10402039, study PRJNA504765) | marine sediment metagenome | isolation source: marine sediment core GS10_PC15, 223 cmbsf | place: Arctic Ocean: Southern Knipovich Ridge | collected 2010 | reverse complement strand
ACACTTCGCAGACGCCCATATTGATATGGCCAATTATGGTCGTCACGATCCAGAGAGCGGTTTACCGATGCGAGTGATCGATTTTCTCAAATCGTTAGACACGATTGTCGATACCGCCATTAAAGAAAAAGTCGATCTGGTGCTCTTCGCGGGGGATACCTACAAGGACCGCAATCCGGCGCCAACTTTCCAGCGCGAATGGGGACGCCGCATCATCCGGCTTTCCAAAGCAGGCATCCCAACCATATTACTGGTCGGCAACCACGACCTATCACCCGCCTTAGGCCGGGCACATGCCATCGAGGAATTCAACACCCTGGAAGTGCCCTATGTGCATGTGATCAACAAGCCAGCGTTCTTAAAACCAGAAGATATCGATGGGCTGCCATTGCAAATTCTAGCCCTGCCCTGGATATCACGCTCCGGGCTGGTGGCTCACCTTGGCGTGCGGGCAGGGGCTTCCCAAAAAGTGGGTCGGGTTTATGAAGAACTAGAATCGCGCCTGACAGAGCTTGTGCAAGGTTGGTTCGAGCAGATCGATCCTGATCTTCCGGTAGTTTTCACGGCCCATGCCTCAATCCAGGGGGCTAAATTTGGCGCCGAGCGCACGGTGATGCTGGGTTCGGATATGGTCCTACCGGGATCGCTGGTGCGCGATCCTCGTCTGGATTATGTGGCTCTGGGACATATTCACAAACCTCAAAACTTGAACGAGAATGCCCATCCTCCAGTGATCTACCCGGGCTCGATCGAGCGGGTCGACTTTGGGGAGGTAGCAGATGACAAGTTCTTTGTGATCGCTAAAGTGGATCGCGGTGAAACGGAGGTGGAATGGCGGCAGCTGACAGACATCCGACCATTCGTCGATCGCAGCCTGGTCCTGGACTCGAAAGAGGATATCGATCGCCGGTTACGTGCAGCTCTGCCGCCACCTGAGCAGCTGCAGGGCGCAATCGTGCGTTTGATAATTGAGTACCCCCGCGATTGGGAAGCCTTGATCGATGATGCCTCGCTGCGGGAGTATGCCCAGGATGCATTCGAGTTCCACCTGGTCAAACGCCCACAGATTGAAGGGCGCGTGCGTTTACCGGAAGACCAAACTGTTGGCAGCATGTCTGCCTTGGAACTATTAGATCTGTACTGGCGCGCCAGCCACACTAATAAAGAGGAAATTGAGAAGCTGAACCGGTTGGCAGGCGAGGTGATCGCGGAAGTCCAGAGTAAGAAGGATAGTGGATGACAATCAAAGCGCTGGTGTTCGACTTCGATGGTCTGATCCTGGATACGGAGGTGCCGATTTACCAATCCTGGCGGGAATTGTGCCAATCTTATGGCTACGATCTGACCCTGGAAGACTGGCAAATCTGCCTCGGATCGGCGGAGGGGACTGCCATCTTCTTTGATAATTTGGCGGATATGCTGGGGAAACCATTGGATGTGGAGGCGGAGACTCCCCAGCGATTGGAGCGAGAGCTGGAATTAATCGCCGGTCAACCCATCCTCCCTGGAGTAAAAGAGTACCTCCAGCGGGCAGCAGAGTTAGGATTGAAAATGGGTGTCGCCTCCAGCTCCTCCTGCAAGTGGGTACTGGGTCACCTGCAGGAGCGCGGTCTGCGAGATCATTTTGAGTGTGTTCTGGCCGCCGATGATGTCGAGATCACCAAGCCAGATCCAGACCTTTATTTATCCGCACTGGATCGCTTAGGAGTCAGCGACCGAGAGGCGATCGCCTTCGAAGACTCGCCAAACGGGGTTTTGGCAGCCAAACGAGCGGGGTTGTACTGTGTGGCAGTACCCAACCCGCTGACCAGGCAACTGCGGTTAACGGAAGCAGACCTGCAGCTCGAATCGCTGGCAGAGATGCCGCTAGATGAGCTGCTGATCAAGGTTGAGGCTGTGATCCAAGGTATCAGGTAGTAAATATTAGAGATGGGGGTGCCGAATAAAAGCAAGCACGAAATTTCACCCTTTCAACATTGAATGAAGAGTCAGTTTACTGGAACAGCAATATTTATCAAAGAATGAGAAAAGAGGTTAGATGATGCGTAGATTTATTTTTATAAGTTTATTGGCCGCCCTCTTGCTGAACGCTTGCAGCGCAGCGACAGCTGACCTGGAGGCGACGGACGAGCGGGGTTTACCGGTCGTCACAGTATACCGGGCCCCTACCTGAGGCTGCTGCGGCAGCTGGAGTGAGTACATGCGGGGAAACGGCTACACCGTAAAGGTTGAAGACGATCAAAACCGAGCGGCGTTGAGAGACCGTTATGAGGTACCTCTCCAAATCCAATCCTGCCACACAGCCATCGTGGATGGCTATGTCATTGAAGGCCATGTGCCCGTGAAAGAGATCGAACGTCTTTTGGCAGAACGCCCTGATATCGTTGGCTTGGCGGTGATCGGGATGCCCACCGGATCACCAGGTATGGAAGACGGGAGCCAGTCACAGCAGCCATTTGACGTGCTGGCCTTCGACAAAGAAGGGAATACTGAGGTTTACGCCAGCTATCCGAAATGAGTGCGGTCGCTTGGTGTGATGTAATCCCAAGCAGCTATAACTCTGGACGAACCCTATCAATCAAAACTGAATAACATGGACCAGATGAGATTAATCAGCTGGTTCATGTATTTATTAATAGGGATTGATCCACGAATTGATCCACGAATTGCACGAATTTTCGCCAATTATTTGGTTAGTAGAAACTGCATTTACGGCGACTCATCCTTCGACATCACTGCGTTCCGCTCGGGGTGCTTGAGGTTGGGAGAAGGTTACTTCGCACCGCGCACAATTTATTGTATTCTTGGGATTTTTGGATAGCCGTCATGGAATAACTGAGTCTAGTCTAATAGTGAGTTAAATTCGGGCTGAGGAATATGGGAAATATGCATGGTTCGCTGAGCGGCAAGTTTGTATTTGTCGTTCCTGGAGTCAACAGATCGGCGAATGAAACTGTTGAGGTAATGCCAGGCGGAAATGGCAGCACCGGCGTAAACGGCAAAGAACTGAACAGCCAGACGTTCGTCTGTCTGCAGCGCGCTAATCTCCTGATAACCTCTGAGTACCTCCCTGGCGCGCGCGTAATCTAATTTCCCAGCCTCCATACAGGCACCAAACAAGACACTGCCTAAATCATAAACCCTGTAATAGTTGCAAGCATCCACAAAATCAATAATCGCCTGGAACGCACCCTGCAGGTAGATGATATTGTCGTCAAACAGATCGCTATGTATCAGGGCCCGGGGAAGGCCAGCAGGGAAATTACCTTGGAGATAGCCTAGCATATCCACCAACCAGGTTTCATATTCAGGGTCAACCTGGTGATCGAGAGATGCCCTCATACTCCTCAGCCCGTAGGAGTATTCCCTGGGTAAGGATTTGGGAGCGGGGATTTTATGCAGCTCCGCTATGGCTCTACCTATAGAGCGATAATCTTTTTGCTTTGTATCGCGCAGGGTTTCTCCGTGAATCCATTTTTTTAGGATAACCGGTTTATCTTGATAGACAGAAACAAAACTGCCATCCTTAGCGGGGATCACTTGATTGGTGAAATATGCATGGGCCGCGAGATGGTTTAACAATAAGGCTATGTTCTCCACTTCAGTGAAGGATTTCTTCTCGTAGAAGGTGAGTACATAATCACCCTGGTGAGCATTGAGCAGAAAGCTGGAGTTCTCATCTCCGCCAGAGATGGGTTGGAAATGACTGATTTCCAAAAGGTGATTAGCGCCGATCGCCGCTATGTCCGTTTCAGTGAGGTGTGTGTGATTGACCATTTGATTTCCTGACTACGTAAGATGGGTGAAGCGCATCCAGTATATCACTAGCAGTAGCATGAGAATTTACCCACACCGCGGAGATCTAGCAGCCCGTTCCAATGCCGGAGATGCGAATTACACCAATTTGTCTTTGAGTGAATCGAATTTATTTTTATAGTTTTGAACTTGATTGGAACGTTGAGTCTTTAAGAGGGGATAAGTGAGGGTATTATGGTCAAAGGAGAGAGGGGAGTTGGTCCAATAAAAAGTAATAAAATAGGTGATCTTAAGCAAGTCTTTCCTTGTGCCAGGGGTTGATTACACGGTTATTTTGATGTATTCTTATCTACAAAGGTTTTTAAACCTTGGCTTATTTTCTGAACTGGAATATATTTGTCCGAATAAATGCAAAATCGTGGTTCGGCAACGCCAAGATAAAGAGGTGAACACAGCCAGGAATCTCATTGATAACGAATAAGATTTAACAACTACTTTCTTATTTGTGTTGTGAGCAGACGCAATCGCATAAATATGTCCCTCTTGATGTTGAGAGCAAAAAACGATCACAGTCAATAATAGGAGCTCGAGATGGCTAATAAAGATGGGAAGCCGAAGAAGATGAAGCGCAAAGCGTACGAGGCCGAGCTGGCCAAGCTGGAGGTAGAGCTGGTCAAGATGCAGGGGTGGATCAAGGAAAAGGGTTTAAAAATTGCTGTGATCTTTGAGGGGCGCGATTCGGCTGGCAAAGGCGGGGTGATCAAACGCATCACCTACCGGCTGAGCCCTCGCGTCACCCGCGTTGTGGCGCTGCCAACCCCGACTGAGAAAGAAAAAACGCAGTGGTATTTCCAGCGTTATATCCCCCACCTGCCTTCAGCGGGTGAGATGGTGTTGTTTGACCGCAGCTGGTACAACCGGGCCGGGGTGGAGCGGGTGATGGGATTTTGCACAGATGAGCAATACACCGAGTTCTTGGCCACCGTGAACGGCTTTGAACTGGCACTGGTGCGCTCTGGAATGACGCTGATCAAGTACTGGATGCACATTCGAGATGAAACCCAGGAGGAACGCTTCGAGCAGCGCATCCACGACCCTCGCCGGCGCTGGAAGCTAAGCCCGATGGACCTGGAGGCGCGCTCCCGCTGGGTGGATTACTCCAAGGCACGCGATGCCATGCTGGAGCACACCAGCACAGACCACGCTCCCTGGTATATCGTGGATGCCAATATCAAACGTCATGCGCGTCTGAACGTGATCTCGCATTTACTCAGCCAGATCCATTATGAAGACCTGACGCCGGAACCACTAAAGCTGCCCCCTCACCAGGATGCAGGCGATTACCAGCCCCCGGACTTCTCAGATCTCAACTTTGTGGCGGCAGTATATCCATAACGAGATTAAATTGATGACAAGGAGAATGCAATATGGCTGAGAAAAAAAGGGCTTTAAATTCCCGTCAGCTTACACCATGCTGTTCCTGTTGATTATTCTGGTGGTGATCGCCACCTGGGTCGTTCCGGCTGGACAGTATGAAGTTAATGAAGCAGATGAACCCATCCCGGGCACCTACCACCAGGTTGAATCGAATCCACAAAGAATCATCGCCGATGGTTTGATGTCTGTATTTGCCATTGGCGGGACGACCTACGGCATGGCGACGTAGACGCTGGCCTTCTATGGCTTGATCGTGGCAGTGATGATCGCAGCTGGTTATAATGCCGTGGTCGGTGTGGCGGTGGTCATGCTGGGAGCCGGGATCGGCACGCTGGCTTCCACGATCAACCCCTTTGCCACTGGCGTCGCCTCGGCCTTCGCCGGCATCTCCGTTGCGGATGGACTCGTGTCCAGGTTGTTCATCCTGGTCATCGGCAAGTTGATCGGCATTTGGTTTGTAACCCGCTGCACCAAAAAGGTACGGGTAGACCCATCCAGATCGCTGGTCTACGACCAGAAGGAGGAGAACGAAAAGCACTTCTTGAAGAAAATGAGCGCAGAGACACTACCCGAGCTGACTGGCAGGCGCAAGTGGATCCTGTTCTTATTCGGTCTGGCCTTTCTGGTGATGATCTTCGGTGTGATCCCCTGGAACGACCTGGGCATTCCCTTGCCGCAGCTGGATTGGTGGTTTGGCGAGTTCGCGGCACTGTTCCTATTCTTCGCCATCGTGATCGGCTTTGTGGACAGGATGGGTGAGACAGATATCTCCGAGAACTTTGTCAACGGAGCCCGGGGCATGCTGGGTGTGGCTTTGATCATCGGCGTCGCCCGCGGTGTGATGTGCCATGAACAACGGTCTGATCGTCGACACAGTGTTATCCTGGGCTGAAGCCGCCCTCTCCTGCGCAGGCGGTGTTGTGTTCATCAACGTGACCTACCTGCTCTACCTGCCGCTTGGCTTGCTGAACCTGGTCAACCCCACCTTTGCGGAGGTGATGGGCGGACTGGCGTTGGGGCGGGTCAGTTATGACAAATGGATAAAATTTACCTGGCCGCTGTTGATCAACCTCCTGCTGCTATATGCCATCGTTCTGAGCGTGGATGTATTTATGCCAGGACAGATATTTTAGCTGCAGAGGTGCCAGGCACTTATCGTGAGATATTAATTTGAGAAGCTGTTAGTCTGTAAGTGCCTGGCAGCTTAATAATCACATAATAACAAAAATTTCTACAGCAAATCTTAAAGGAAAAATTAAATGGCTTTCAATTTACGCAATCGAAGTTTTGTCAAGCTCTTGGACTTTACCCCCAAAGAGATCGAATTCCTGTTGAAGCTGTCCGCGGACTTAAAAGCTGCCAAGTACGGTGGTTACGAGCAACCAACGCTAACCAGCAAGAATATCGCTTTGATTTTCGAGAAATCCTCGACCCGCACCCGCACTTCATTCGAGGTGGCGGCCTATGATCAGGGCGCCCAGGTGACCTACCTGGGTCCGAGCGGTTCGCAGATCGGTCACAAAGAGACCATGAAAGATACTGCCCGGGTGCTGGGACGCACTTATGACGGCATCGAGTACCGCGGCTTCGCCCAGGAGACAGTCGAGACGCTGGCCGAGTTCGCCGGCGTGCCGGTGTGGAATGGGTTGACTGACAGGTTCCACCCAACCCAGATCCTGGCCGACGTGTTGACCATGACCGAGCACAGCTTCAAAGACCTGCCCGAAATTGCCTTCACCTTCATGGGCGACGCGCGCAACAACATGGGCAACTCGCTGATGGTGGGCGGCTGCAAGCTGGGTATGGACGTGCGCCTGTGTGCGCCCAAAGCGAATTGTCCGGAGGAAAACCTGGTCGAGACCTGCCGCGCGATCGCGGCCCAAACCGGCGCCCGCCTGACCATCACCGACGATGTAGCTGAGGGTGTCAAGGGGGTGGATTACCTGTACACCGACGTTTGGGTATCAATGGGTGAATCGGCCTCGGTCTGGGAAGAACGCGTCAAGCTGCTGCAGCCTTACCAGGTCAACGCCAAAGCCATGGAATTGAGCGGCAATCCACAGGTCAAGTTCTTACACTGCCTGCCTGCCTTCCACAACCGGGAAACGAAGATCGGTGAGGAGATCTACGAAAAATTCGGGCTGGAGAGCATGGAGGTGACCGATGAGGTCTTTGAATCGGAGGCCTCGATCGTTTTCGATGAAGCCGAGAACCGCATGCACACGATCAAGGCCATCATGGTGGCGACGCTGGGAGATTGAGCTATGATCCAAATCCTTCCCGAGAGCACTGACACCTGTATTGGCTTCAAAATTAGCGGAAAAGTGACTGCCGAAGATTATGACACCTTGCTGCCTAAGCTGGATGAATCTATCGCCGCTCACGGCAAAATCAACCTTTTGGTATTGATGGAAGATTTCGAAGGTTGGGTCGGCATTGAGGCTGCAAAAGCTGATTTTAAATTCGGCACACACCAGTACCGGCAGGTTGAAAAAGCCGCCTTCGTCAGCGATAAGAAATGGTTGGAATGGTCGCTCAAGATCATGGACCCTTTTACTAAAAGGACAGAGGAAAAGAACTTCGAACCGGACCAGCTCGAGGAAGTTTGGGCATGGGGCCTCGGAGAGGACTGAAAATTATTTTAGAACTACAGGTTTTTGAAACCTGTCAAGTTTAGTGCAAGATTGTCTATTGTGTCTAGCTGGTCCAATACGTCCAGACAGTTGGAAATACAATAGGAAACCTGTCAAATACGTCCAATGTGTCCAGCCTATTTGCACCAAACCTGCACCATAAACCCAAACTTTGGAAAGGCGACTCTACGTTCTGGTTTCATATCCGTAGGGTGTGTGTTCGAGTCTCACCAAGGACCCCTAAGGTGACAAACTCCGAACCGCACCCTTCCCTGAATATAGGGGGGAATTCGCCACGTCAATGTTGTGTTTTCATAATCTTAGGTATAAATGAACAAATCGTCAAGGCATGCTGGCGTTACCTATCTGATATTTATGCACTTGATATCTATTCTTTTGCTAATTATCATATAATATATACTAAGGTTTTTGATGATTCCCGATATTCCCTTGAGGAAAAGGTGACTGATATCTTACTCACAACCAAATTCTATATCCCACCGACACGTCCAGAACTTGTCCCGCGTAAACGGTTAATTGATAAACTAAATGAAGGACTGCACCGAAAGATGACGCTCATTTCTACCCCGGCAGGATATGGTAAGACCACACTGGTGACTGAATGGTTGAGCAATCTGCAATCGGAAGCCACTAATGGGAAACCAGGTCAATATCGAATTGCCTGGCTCTCACTCGATGAGGGTGATAACGATCTCGTCCGTTTCCTGACATACATAATCGCCGCGCTCAACCAGGTCGAGGATTTAGGGATTGAGTTAGGTAAAACAGCCCTGGGATTGATCCAATCCACCCAGCCATCTCCAACTGAGACGATTCTGATCTCCCTAATTAACGATATGGCCGAAACCCCATTCAAGGTCATCCTAGTTCTTGACGACTATCACCTGATTGAAGAACCATCAATTCACAACGCCCTTTCCTTTTTACTGAATCAATTGCCGATCACCCTGCATCTGGCTATCGCGACTCGTGAGGATCCTCATTTGCCGTTAGCTCGCTACCGAGTTCAAGATCAAATCACTGAATTACGAGCGGCTGATCTTCGGTTTACCGAAGCCGAAGCTACTAGCTTTTTGAATCAAATCATGGAATTACATTTATCAGAAGATGATATCAGAGCACTGGAAAAACGCACCGAGGGTTGGATTGCCGGCCTTCAATTGGCTGCCATCTCAATGCAGGGTCAGGAAGACGTGACAACCTTCATTGATACCTTTACTGGCAGCCATCGTCTGGTTTTAGATTACCTGATCGAAGAAGTGCTTGAGCAGCAGTCTGAGAATGATCAGGTGTTCCTCTTGAAGACCTCTATTCTTGACAAATTAAATGGCTCTCTTTGCGATACCCTCACCGGTCGTGAGGATAGCCAGCAGCAATTGGAGCGGTTTGAACAGGCCAACTTTTTTTTGATCCCGTTAGATAGCCAGCGTATTTGGTATCGCTACCATCATCTTTTTGCAGACCTGCTGCGCCAGAAACTGATTCAATCTCAGGTGGATGATTTAGCCTATCTTCACCAAGAGGCCAGTAAATGGTACCAGCAAGCCGGTTTCATCCAAGATGCCATCCAGCATGCTATCGCCGCAGGCGATCATGAGCGCACCGCCACTTTGTTGGAAGAATCATGGCCTGATTGGTATCAGCCCTCTAGGCAGGTCATCTGGATGAAGTGGGTCAGCAGCTTGCCCGATGAAATTGTATTCGACCGGCCTTTGCTTGGTATTGCTTACGTCCAGGCATTACTGAATTTTAGTCAATTGGAAGAAGCAGATCGCAGGCTGAAGGATGTAGAGGACCTTATCGCTCGTCCTGATGCCAAAATGATTGCCGTGGACGACACTCAGCTTGAAACGCTCCCCGCCTCGGTGGCGCTTTGGAGAGCCTACCATGCACGGGCACTTGGGAATACGCGAAACACGATCCAATATGTTGAACAGGCGCTAAGGCTTTTTCCAGAAGATGATTTCTCCCACCGTGCCGGTTTGCATGGCTTGCTAGGGCTCACATACTGGGCTGATGGAGATATTGAAAAAGCATATCAGGTTTTTTCCAAAGATGTCTTCAAGAATAACATTGACAGGATTACCGGCGCTTTTGTATTGGCAGACATGAAAAGAGAATTAGGCCAGTTGCGCGAAGCAACACAAATTTGTGAGCAGGCCATCAAGCTGGCAGAAGTGCACGACCCGCCAATGCCGTCAGGTACGGAAATCACCTATTCTTATTTTGGCGAGCTTTATTGGGAGCAAGGGGAATTAGATCAAGCTTCACAAACCTTAGTTGCTGCCCAATCCCTGGGCGAGGAAGTAGACTTGCTAGATTGGAAGCAATATTGGCTGATTGCCCAGGCCCAGGCCGAAGCCTCACGTAGCAACCTGGATAGCTCTTTTGATTTGCTAGACGAAGCTTCCCGTCTTTTTGTGAGAACACCGGTACCAGTGGTGCGCCCAATTGCTGCCACGCAGGCTCGCATCCGGATCAGGCAAGGGCGTCTTGACGAAGCGCATGATTGGGCAACTGATCATGAACTGACAACCGATGACGCAGTCAGTTTTATGCGACTGTATGACCACGTTACCTTGGCACGCCTGTTAATCGCACAATATAAAAGGGGAAAATCGCCAGAGATTGCTGAACAAGCAGATCAATTTCTAGACCGCCTTTTAGCAGCCGCTAGAGATAAAAACTGGGTCAGGAGCGCCATCGAAATCTTGATCTTGCAGGCATTGTTGGAAAAGGAACAGGGGCACGTGTCCTCCGCGATTGAGCATTTGGAGCAATCTTTGCTTCTGGCGGAACCAGGAGGTTTCGTTCAGATATTTGTGGACGAAGGCCCAGAGATGGCTGCACTCCTTTACGAAGCGCTTGCACAGGGTGTTGCTCCGCAATTTCCCCAACGCCTGCTGGCCGCCTACTCAGCTCCGAAGCAAGAAATGGACACTCCAAAACCGGAAAATGAAAGTTGGGTAGAGCACCTCAGCGAAAGAGAGATCGAGATACTGATGCTGATCGCTGAAGGCAGCTCCAATAAGGAGATCGCTGAGAAAGCCTACCTATCACTCAATACCGTTAAGGCGCATACGCGTAATATTTACAGAAAATTGGATGTGAACAGCCGTACGCAGGCAATCGCAAAAGCAAAGGCATTAGGGATTTTATAAAAACACAAGAAATTCGTCTTCTCAAAGGTTATAAAGAGTAGGTTGGTACCCAACCTGCTTTTTTGTTACAAATTTAACCCCTGGATTAACACTTTTGGGGTATGACAATCGTTCAGCAAGTAGATATTCTATGAGTATAAATCTCAAACCAAAAAAGGAGAAATTATGAAAACTTATAGAATGAATGCAAGAATGGCAGGAGTTCTCTACATCTTGGGAACGGTCTTTGGGGTCATGAGTGCAATTGTTGGCGGCGAAGTACTTTCCTCGATCATTTCGGGTAAACCGCTTGAAGGTGTGGACATTCTAGGTCTCGTTGCCGCAAATGCATCCCAGCTTAATGCGGGTGCATTTTTCACCCTCCTGATGGGGATGTCGCTTGTAGCGATGACGATATTCCTGTACCCGATCTTCAAAAAGGACAGCGAAGAACTGGCGATGGGCATGCTGCTTTTCCGTGGAGCGATCGAGGGGGCCGGGTATATGTTTATAACCCTCAATTTTTTGACGCTTATCTCGCTCGCCAACGAGTACGTTGCCACCGGGACAAATCCGGTCGCGTTGCAGTCCATGGGCAACGTCTTTTACCATTACGTTGACTTCATTGGCCCGGTTCACACTATTACGTTTCTCATTGGGGCTACGTGTTTATACGTGTCTTTCTATCGCACCAAACTGATCCCTCGTTGGTTGTCCATCTGGGGCCTGATCGGCGTGGTCCCCTATTTTGCTTACGCCCTGTTGCATTTCTTCCACCTAGATACTGGCTTTGGGTTTTATTTACAAATGGTGTTAGCGCCGCAGGAAATCGTGATGGGACTCTGGCTGTTGATTGCAGGCTTCAACAAGGATGCTGTCAAGAACTTGGATGAGGCGCATTAGCCTCATCCAAGATTGAGAGGATTGAATGATCGATACGAATACAACTCAACTTACTTTAGACCGCCCCGCGAGGTATCAGATCAATGTGCCAGGGGAACTCGAAACCGAGAGGCTTGGTTTTATACAGGAAGTGTCGATTACAGTTGATATGGATCAGAATGAAATGCCGGTCTCGATATTGACGGGGGTTTTTGACCAATCCGCTTTGCAGGGTTTTCTTCGTTATCTTTATTCACTGGGCATACCG
>SDBV01010473.1_pt1 | contig 12137 bp, 10 predicted proteins | sample 2277081 | NCBI WGS metagenome assembly SDBV01 (sample SAMN10402039, study PRJNA504765) | marine sediment metagenome | isolation source: marine sediment core GS10_PC15, 223 cmbsf | place: Arctic Ocean: Southern Knipovich Ridge | collected 2010 | reverse complement strand
TCTTATTGGTGGGTATCTCCACACCCAACTGTATACAGTGCTAAGATGAGAGGTTACATTCGTATTAATGGAAAAGCTCACAGATTTTTAAAAGGCAGCGAAATTACATTCCAATGTAGAATGGCAAGAGATCAAAGAAACCTGAATGCACCTTTACTAATTAAAAAATTCACTCCGACCAACAATTCAATGCTTTGTGGTGAGATGAAGGGTAGTATGAAAGGTATGTAATATTATAAGTAAGATCCCTATTAATTTCGAAAGCAAATCATAAAAAATACAAAAGATCTAAAAGGTAGTTGTAAAGAATTATTTAAAATTTAAATGGGGACGATCAAAATGATTGAAAATCTCTGGATATTGACAAAGGAAGGGGTCTTACTGTTTAGTAAAAATTTTGTTAAGCTAAGTAAACCTGATGATTTATTAGCAGGTTTTTTCACTGCTGTTGATATCTTTATTAGAGCAATTCTTATGTCTCTAAGTACAGTTATCGTTGCCATTAATGCCAGATTTCTAAAGTTAAAGAAATAAGAAATAATAATTTGAGATATTTTCAATAAATATTATTATTTTTTTTCATATATTTTTTTAAAAACCAAATGAAATTAAATTAAAATTCTATCCATCATTTTATATTATCTAATTAGAAATTTAAGAATTTTATATATAGCGGCAATTAACATAAGTTTTCTACGATTATAGGCTTTTTTTGGTTAAACTTTTCAATGAAAAGAATAACATTTAATTATATACTTATCAATATATATACTTAAGGATAGTTATTTTCAAACAAAGGAAAGTGAAAAAACATGGTAGAAAATATGAAATTTAAACTCGATGGATTGCATTGTGGAAATTGTGCTATGAAAGTTCAATATAAGTTAAAACAAATTAACGGAGTAAATAAAGTCGCAGTTAATCTTACCAAAGGAGAAGCGATTGTTGAATATAATCCTAATGCAACTGGGTTTAATGCTTTTCAAGCAGCAATTCAAGAAATAGGCTATAGAGCGTCACGTTAAGGCTATAAATTCTTTGTATAAATTAAAACCAATTTAAAATTTTTTTTTCTAAAAATATCAGTACTTTTGAGAATAACTTAAATTTAATAAGAAAATTCAAAAATAAAAGAAAAGATTGTTAAAATGTCATTTGTAGATCAATTAGTACCTATTTTTTTAGGTTTTCGAGAGGGATTGGAAGCAGTTTTAGTTGTTGTAATCATTCTACTCTACTTGAAAAATGCAAAACAACAATTTTATAATAAATATGTGTACCTTGGGAGCTTGTTAGCAATTGTATCAAGTGTTATATTTGCTTATTTTTTTAATGTATTTCTTGGAGGATTTACCGGCATTCCGGAAAAGATATTTGAAGGATATACTTTTATCATTTCTGGAATTCTTATAGTGACTTTAATATTATGGATGAGCAAAGAGGGCCCAAAAATGAAACAAAAAATCGAAGAAAAAGTTGAAAATTCAGTTCAAACTCAAAAACTCTTATCGATCACACTTTTATCGTTCGTAATTATTATCCGTGAGGGAATTGAACTAGTATTAATGTTAACGGGGACTATTTCTATTGGCTCTTTAAATTCTGTTGATGTTATTTTAGGGTCTGTCATTGGCCTTGGTATTGCTGTTGTTATTGGATTATTTACTTATTTTGGGGTGAAGACCATAAACTTATCCAAATTCTTTAAGATCACCAACATCGTTCTCGTCTTATTTGCTGCGGGTTTAATCACATATGGTATCCATGAATTAATAGAAGCTGAAATAGTAAATCCAATTGTTGAGGAGGTTTGGAATATCAAACACATTCTACCTGAGAAATTTCCAGATGGAAACGCAGCTACAGCGGAATGGCTTGAGATCATCGGTTCACTTTTAAAAGCGTTGTTTGGCTATAATGCAAACCCTTCATTATTGGAAGTCATAATTTACCCCGTTTTGCTTGTTTCAATAGGTTTAATTTCATTACGGTTGTGGAAAAAAACCAGTGTCATGATTTTAAATGTAAAAACAGGTAAATTTGACACAACACCTCAAACTAAAACAAAAAATTTCTAATTAAAATTTTTTTTAATTTGTTTATTTACTGAAATGTATAAATGTTCGTGCTCTAGAAACTAACAACTTGAATTTTCATGTAGTTTTATATTACATCCTATTTTATATATTTTATTTATTTATTTTATATAATATTTAAAGATGTTGTCATACTCCTATTTTCAGAAGGTTTATAATAAAATACATCGATTATAACATGATAGTTGAAGAGTTTTGGATCATAAACTGGGATGGATTACCTTTATTTAAATATTCCTCGACAAGATCTCTTAGAATTGAGCTAATCGGGGGATTTCTGTCTGCAATTCAATCATTTGCAAAAACTGTGATTGATGACGGTAAAGGTAAATATCTGAATACAATCTCTATCGGTGATCATACGTATAATTTCATGACAAATGAAATTTATAAGTTGTATTTCATCTTAAAAACGTCGTCGAAAGAAAAAGAAAAAATAATCAATATTTATCTAAGACGATTTGAGGACATGTTTATTGAAGAGTTTAGAAGAGACTTAATAACTTTTGATGGAGATATTTCTAAATTCGACAAGTTCGATAAAAAATTTATAAAGACCTACGACCGTATAGCAAGCATAGACTCTATAAAAAGTGCTGTTGCTGATGAAAGTATGTTAAGTAAATATAAGGATCGGGTAATATCAAATCATCTATCACCTAAACAAGCAGTCATCCACCCCGCGGAATTTTTAAGAGGCAAGAGTACTAAGGATAAATTAAAATTTATCGCTAAAATTTTACCTAAACAGCTTTCTACAATATTAAATGTAAAAGTCAGTTATAAAACAATTAAAAATAATCCAGAAAATCCTGATAATAAAGCTAGTAAAGGATTTATTAAGGAATTTGAAGATTATGCCTATTCTCTTGGTGTGGGAAAGATTGGATATACTAAGATAACACCAAATTTAGTATATAAAAATGCAACTGTGTTATTCCCTAATGCTATCGTTTTAATGCTAGAGATGGATGAAGCCATTATCATGAAATCACCCAGTTTTGAAACTTATAAGATGATCATGGGAACTTATAAAAAACTAAATAAGGTAACCAATAAGCTCACGAAGTTTTTTAGAGAGAATAATTATGGAGCACAAGCAGGTCCATCTTTAGGGGGAGTTGCTAATTATGTGGTGTTAGCTAGAAACGCGGGTCTTGGGTGGATAGGTAGATTAGGGTTGCTAATTACACCTGAGTTTGGTCCTAGACAAAGATTGTCAATAATAGCTACTAGTATAGAAAATTTACCGTTTAATGCAGATCCTGAAAATCCACACTCTTGGATCAAAGATTTTTGTCAAAAATGTGGAGAATGCATTAAGGGGTGTCCTGGAAAAGCAATTTTAAAACAACCTCTAATAAAAGATACGGGACATACACACATTGATAACTCTAAGTGTTTTCCTCAGTTTTATAAAGAAAATGCTTGCACTCTGTATGCATAAAAAAATGTTATTTTAGCTATAGGGAATATGAAGATTTGAAAAAAATAGATTTTGAGAAATTATAGTAACATGCAATTATCTTTACTTTAACTGAGATATTAGAAGATATTAAATTATTTGAAGAAAATAATGTCCTTTAATATTGAATTCAAATCTTTTTTCAGAAGATGGTCATAACTTCGCCCCATAAGGCACCTCTATATCTCCATATTCGCCAAGGATATAGGCGTGTACATTCCTCGGGTCAACATTGCAATATTTACCTAAAAGAAATTTAATCCTAACAGTTTCTAAAACTGTTCCAGAGCCGATTATTTCTTTGGGATTCTTTGTGGAAAATTTTTATGTTGCATAAGATAAAGTGCCTACGAGTTTTGATACAATTAAATAAATGGCAGAGGAGTCATATTTAAAGATTTCAGGCACGATAACTATTTTAAGAACTACTTAATTAATAAAAAGAAGAGACGGAATTCTTTTAAATCAACTTTATTATTGAGGAATTTTTGAATTTAATAAAATCAGTCGCTTTTCATATTCCTTTACCATTGTATCTATTTGACTTAACAATTTTTGCTTATTTGGAACTTCAATTAATTGTTTTGCATATATAGAGTAATCCTTGTACAAGATATTTAATAAGTCAAGCCAGGATTTTTGACTTTCTGTTTGAGCTGGAATCTCCTTTTTCAATTGAAAAATAACTCGTTTTTCTCTCTTAGACTTCACATATTTCAGAAAATTTTTAGTTACTAAAAGTCTGAATTTGGAATACTCTTCAGGTCTGAAATTCATAAGGCTAAAATTCATACTATCATCAGAAAATGGTAAAAATTTTATGAGTTTATCTTCAGGCTCATCAGGATTATCAATTAACCTTAATTCTAAATCAGTTTTACTAAGATCATTTAAAATAAGATATAATTCTCCAGGGGAAATTTTTGTTTTTGACTCAACTTGACTTGTAATTTCAGAGATGGGGAGATAAAAATCAGGAATTTTTACTGGTTTCGCAATTCGAGATATATATTCCTTTTTTATAAGTCTAATAATTTCATTTTTAAGATCTTCGGTAAGATCGGCAAAAGAAATCTGAGTTCCGGCTTTTAACTTTTGTTGAAAAATTTCTTTATCTTTTTGTTTTTTGCTATAATCAGTAGTAAGTGATGAGATAAAACTATCTTTAGGTTGACCTGCCTTTACGCCTTTTAGTAAACGGCTTTCTTTCTTTTCTTTTTGTAGAGCAGTTTCAAACAATCGTTCACTTAGAAACTTTTTCGCTTTTTGTTCAGCGACTTCTTTTTTTTCGAAACGCTCAGTAACAGAAACAAAATCAATCATTTTTCTCGGTTTTCCAAATTCTTCCTTTTGTTCAGTTATTATTATATCCATGTCTTTTTTTACAAGTTGGGAGATAAGGGAGTAGATATTAGATATTGATAATCGAGTAGCTTTGACTAATTCACGCTCTAATATTTCTAATGGATACGCTTCACCTCTTCTTATATATTCACTTCTAATAATTTTATAAATTATATCCATGCTTTTATCTTCTTGACTTACAGTTTCTTTTTGTAATCTCATAAACATAGATGTCTCATGGGGTTTTATATAATAAACCAATAAAGTTGTTCCAAGAAAGAAAATTATAAGTATCGAGATAATAAATTTATCAGCCATTAACCATTTTCCAACATCCGTTATTCCCTGATATGGAATTTCATTTTTAAAAGAAAACCGTGTTAAGGTTTGAGCAAATACACACGCCAAAATTAATAAAATCAACCCATCCTTTTTAAAGATAAATATTCTCCATCCCAAAGTTTTACCCGTTTTTTTAATAATTCTATAAAGGAAATACAGAGAGACAGCAAATTCGACTATAAACACATATGCTAAGATTGTTCCCCCTGTCCCGACTGCTAATTTTAAAGCAGTTATAGTTTCAGGTTGTGATAGTAAATATATAGTTATCTGCATAATCTGAAAGAAAAAAATAAATAAAACTATCAAAGAAAACGTAAAATTATCAAAAGTTCCGGCTCTTTTGGTTTCTGCTCGTCTTCTAGTAGAGACATATTCAAAAATAATAAAGACAAGCGTCATTACTAAACTAAAATAAATTAATGGCATTATTATTCGCATTTCTAAATTGTATACGGCGACAGCACTGGTTGGATCGCTATGTGCAAAGAGATCTAATGAAAGAAATACTAAGAAACTCCTATAAATTAACGACATAATTACGAGAATAACTAAAATAATAAATGGAATAATAATTGCAAAGTAATATCTTGCAACAGAATATCTCTTAATAAATCTCGCTTCTATTTTTGTTGAAAACTTCCTTGAATATATATAAAATCTACTACTTAGCAGAATTAACCAAATCATTGCTAATACTAGTAAAAATGTCATAAAGTTAATATTAAATTGAATAAATAGAAATTTAAAAATGAGATAAAACAATGCTATTAATGAGATATATAAAATTAATTGTTTAAGCACAGTTTTTTTTTCGAAAATGTAGATCCTTATTTTATCAACACTAAATAAGAATGATAAAACGAGAAAAAATGCAACAATTGCTAGTGAGAAAGAAAATGGATCTCCAAACGTTAAGAATCCGAGTAATTTAGGATCACTAATTAGGATTAAAATAAAAGAATAAATAATAAAAAAAGCATATAATCCAAAAAACTTTTTTTGATAAGAATATGATTTTGGGGGTTCTTGCCCATCAACGTAAACCTCTTGATGAATCAACATACCATATAAATCTTTTAATTTCGCTTTCGCTTTCGCTTTAAAAGCATTTAACTTGGTTTTAAATTTATCACCAGTGGATTTAGGTTTACTAGATTGTTTAATTTTAGACATTGTTTATTATTATTTTTGCTTAAATTATAATTTTTTTGTTCTTTAGAGTTCTTCAACTATTTTTGAAAAATTAGAATGCTTATCAACCATGTTCGAAAATTTTTTTCCTATTATTTTAAAATATATAAATAGATAAATCCAAGATTTAAATTTATATTTTTATTTTTAATATTAATTTTAATAAAAATGCACGTATCACTAATCTAAATCTAATTATAATGTAAAAATAAAAATGAATCTCAATGACTTTTTTCAAAATGAATTAACGGTGATGATTTTACAACAACATGTAGTTTTTTATGAAAATTTTATTAGTTTTCAAATATAATATTTAAATATCTTTACTGCATTTTATTATATGAAAATGGTAAAAAATCAAGCTGAAGGGAAGGAAACTCTAATTAGTTTAGTTCGAAGAGCAATTGAATTACTCTGTAAAAAGAATCTTTCTGAAGTTGTAGTTTTGAGCAGTTACAAGATCAATTCTGTTTTGAAAGATAATTTTGGTGTAAATATTAAGGTTGATAAAATAGGAAGGATTTTAAGCCGAGTAGCAAAATTAAATAAACTAAAAAGATTGAATACCAATATACCAAAATATAAATTAAGGATTTCAAAATTTTCAAGTTTACAATTTTATTAATCCTATATATAATACTCTTTATTTTTTCATATTTCGTAAACCAGAAATAGTTTTTTGAAATTTGTCAATTAAATCTTTTATTTCTGAATGGTTGTTCTTTAATGGTTCAATTTCTGAGATAATTTTTTCATATCTATCGAGAAGATTTGATTCAAATGGATGTGTAATAGCTTCAATATTTTTGTCAATAATTTCGATACTGTTGTTGATCTGATTTGAAATCTTGGTAATAAAATCATTTAATTTTACAATATTTGTCTCAAATTTTACATTTTCTTCGTGAATCTCACCGATTTGATTGGTCACCATATTAAGTCCCTGCTTTACATTTTCATAAATTTCTGTTAATATTTCATCAACCCTGCTAATAAACTTATTGATTAACGTTTCCTTATTGTTAGAAATATTAGTTTTTAAATCAATATTTTTCTTAACACGTTGATTTACCAATGAAAAAATTTCGTTATTAAATTCATTTATCCGATTTTTAAAATTTTTATCAATAAAGGCCTCAACCTTGTTTAGACCATCTGAAATTGTTAATCCCATTTGTTTCAAAGAGTCTTGGATCTTTTTCGTAGTCTGAACTGTACCTAGGTTGAATTCTCTTTCCCATTTAGTTAGTTCGGATCTATAACAATCAATAATTGATTCAGAAAATAGTTTTGTTCCATCTTTTAAACCAGTAATTATATGTTCTACATGTTTTTGATCAAATCCAGAATCTACTTCTTTAATTACATCTTTTGATGAAGGAATTTCTTGAAGTTCAAAGCGGGTAAGTTCTTTTATCTCTGGTTGTTCATTAATTAAGACAGGTGTTTTCATTTGACTATCTTCAACAAAACCTTGTATCCATTTGAAGTATTCTAGAGAATCTGGGAATTCTATTTCATATCGGACTCTAACATAATTGCTATATACCCCCATTTTGAAATCCTTTAATCTATAAACTTCAATACCAAAACTTTTGTCCTTTTTTATTTTGCTTGGGTCAATAACTATACCAAAACCGTAAGGATTTTGTTCTGTTTGAAAATATAGGTTATTTGCTATATCCGCTTTTGAAAAAAACAAATCAAAACCTGGATGGCTATGATACCAACCAATCACCTGCTTAGGATACAAATTTTGAATATTTAATAAAGCAGCACGATCATTTTCAGAAAATCCTATTTCGATATTATCGCCGTGAGTAATGGGGACAGTGTTTACAACTTCAAAAATACTTCCTTCAGAATCTACATTTCCTATACAAAATCCCATTGCCTGTGTTGCGTAATCTAAATATATATTTCCAAATTCTAGTACATGAGTGAGGATATTTTTGAAAGCTTCTTTTCTAATTATTACTTTTCCTTCCTCTGAGAATTCAATTTTATCGTTTGGTATTTCTGCCATAAGATTTTATTCTCCTCCTCTTTCAAGCTTTTTTAATTTTAACATTAACTCTTTTTTTTCCATTTCCAGTTTTTTAATCTTTTCTAAGATTGGTGTTTTTGTTCCTTCAAGAATTAACATCCCTGCCTTTAAGTCAGATATTATACTTTTTGAAATTTTGTTTAAATTAATAATAGAACCATAAATCTTATTGTTTTTCTTAGTAGTATTTCCTGAAATATTCGTTAGAATTTCACTTAAATTATTAGTTGTTAGATCATTTAAAGTGCTTATCTTTTCAGATAATTGATTCAATGATTTTTGTGAATTCTCAATTTTTTCCGAATTCGCAAAACCACTTTTTTTAATCTCAAATATCTTATCCACCATCTCGTTAAAATCTGCAGAAAATTCATCCAAAACTACTTTTATCCTATCCTCTATTGATGATTTCAATTTTTCTTTAAATTCTTCATTCAAAAGATTAATAATTTTATAAATCTCTTCACGATCTTCGTCTAGGTGATCAAGGTTATCATCAACATACCCTTCGGCTTCAAATAAATTAGAGTTTAAATCATCTTTGAATTTTTTTTGTATTTTATCTATTCCTGTGTTTATCGACTCTTTTATCTTAATTATATCAGTTCTCATTTGAACATTATATGTCTCGATTAGACTTGTAATATTTTCACTTAAATTATTAATGTAGTGAATTAACGGACTTATTGATAACTCTAAGAATTGGTTAATTCCAGTTTGAAAAGAATGTACAATTTTAGAAGCATTTAATTCTGGTTTTTTAAAACTTAACTCAGCTAAATCAGGAATTTTAATATCTCCAAAAATATTGGGTGTTTCATTAATTTCTAAAAGAAGCGGTTCTTTTAGGTAAATAGAATTAATTAATTCCACAACTTTATAATAAAAATCAAGACTATCTGGTGGTTCAACGATTATGTTTTTAACTTCATGAAATTTCGACGATACTCCTAAAGAAGGATCACTTAAACGAATAGCCTTGAACCCCATATTTTCAGGGATATTTAAAACCGCATGGTCGAACACTAACGCGATACCACTAGGATTTAAGTCATTTTGCCAACTAAGTTGATTTTTAACATCAGTAGAAGAGAAGTAGATTTGATACTTAAAGAGATTGGGGTGACTATGCATCCAACCGACCATAAATCTATTTGAACCCTCCTGCTCAAACATTCTCATAATCTTCTCAAAATAAATATAATCGTTAATAGAAAAAGCAACTTCTACACTACTTCCATGAGATATAGGAATCGCGTCTTCAATGATGACATCTTTAACATATCCATCACCCTCAACATATCCGATAAGGATACTCATAACCTCTACACATTGATCTGGGGGTATCATCTTATTTCCAAACCTGAGAACATGTAATAACATATTATAGTAGGCTAATGGTTTGATGATTACTTTCCCTTTTCCAACGATTCTCCCCATGTCTTAATCACTACAAATAAAAAAGTTCATTCAAATATTTAGTCAAAGGATACAAACAATAATTTTTTTATTAATAAAATTATTATTTTCATTTTATATTTAATGGTAATTATTTGTTATAAGTTATTTTCTTTAATAGAAAATTTAGATTTTTGAGTTTAAGGCGAGATTTAAATTTAAAAATTGTTAATATCAAAAATAAGGTAAATAATTTTATTTTATTTTTTAATGAGGTAGTTGCTTACCACAATATGGGCAAAATTTCCATTCTGGAAATTCTTTTCCACAAAAAGGGCAAAATTCGGATGAATCTGAATTTGTTGGTGCTTTTCCTTGATCGCCTTCTGATGGAATTGATGGTAATTGCCTTGTTGTTTTTAAAGTTGAAACTGCTGATACTCTGGCTTCCTCTCTTTCTTTTTGTGTCTTAACTCTCTCTTTAAATGCTTCCCGAGTTTCTGCTTCGAGTTCTTGTTGGCTTTTCATTCCTTCTTCTTTTACCCGCCCTTGAGTCTTAGGTCGCCTTAATTCACTATCTGGAACTTTTTCTAATGCAACTTCTTTTGTTTCTGACACTGGAGCCATAACTTTTCGTTGTTCTTTATTCTTAACTGCTTGCTTAACAAGAGCTTGAGTTGTCTTCATAACTTGATGTGGATTTATGTTCGGAATAGCTACTGTCCTGAGGACATAGCCCACTATTAAATTTTGGTTCGGAAAACCCCCTGAGGAGTCCTCATCCTTGAAAACATATGAATCTAAAACATCTTTGCCTTTTAAAAGCCGAACCGCCCACTTTTCGTTAATGAGGCCTAACTGAAGCCGATAAGACGTTCCAGGAATACCAAGTTCCCCAGAGAGGGGACTAAAGCCTTTTTCTGTCAATCTCACTCACTTTTCAAATATTTATGATTTGATTTTAGTAATATTATAATGATAAATTTCGAATATAAATTATTCTCTATTTATCGTAAAAATATATTTTAAAATTAAAAATGTTATCTAATTGAACTAATCCAACTTTAATTAGAAGGTCAAATTTCCAGATATTATTTGCAATAAAAAAGACATAAATAGAAAAATTAGTATTATTGTTTTAAATAAAATTTGGATGATAAAAATTTGCCCGTAATAATTCCTAAGAAAGTATATTTAACCGTAGTAGCGGCAGCTGTCAGATTTGCTAATACGCGTATTCCAAAAGATGATTGGTTGGAGGTTAGTGGAATATTTATTGGTGTAATTGATGGTGATGATGTTAAAATTTCAGAAGCATATCCTATCATGCATCAGGAATTAGATCGAGATGCAGTTATCGATCAATATAAATTTAGTGATGACGATTATGTATCATTTGCTATAATTGATGAAGAAGCATTTAGTAGAGATCCACCCGAATTTACTGTTGGTTGGTGGCATACTCATCCAGGATTCAAGGTTATGATGAGTCACATTGACATTAGGACTACGTATTCTTACCAACAAAACAATCCCTTGGCATTATCTCTTGTATTTAATCCAACAAGGCTTACTCGACAAGTTGAGGTTGCAAACAAGAAAGGAGATCCAGATATACAGTTAAAAAATGACCCAGGATTTAAAATCTTCAGATTAGATGCTCTCGACCCAAATGCCTCTTATCATTCAGTAGACTTCAAAATAGAAGGCTATGATAACGCACAACATGTAGTACAACTAACAAATAAATTCATTGTCGACGCTACTAATTTCTTTCCTAAAGATAATCTCACCCAGACATATGAAAAAATCATTAATGAAAGAATAGTAGAATTGGATTCTTTAATACTTGGGACTGAGGAATATTTAACCTCATTAATACATCGTGGTGAAAAAGCACGAATTCCAGAAGTATTAGAAAATCAATCTCAAGAAATTCGTAAGTTTGTAGCTGAGACATTCGTAAAGATTGAAAAGATAAAAGAATTCATGGATTATTTAGAATATAAAGAAAAACAAACAATTGTTCCTAAGGTTGACAAGATTTTAAAAAAATGGAATGATATAGTCGCTGGATTAGATAAGAGATTAAAAGAACTATCTAAGAAATTTTAGTTTTATTTTTTTTTGAGTGATAATTTATCATCAAATCAAGAATTTTCCTTTTAATTAACTAAAGAACGTTGTAGATTAGATAAAGAATTAGAAGGATTATAAAGGAATATTTAATGTTGATTAAAATATTTTAATT
>SDBV01010472.1_pt1 | contig 12137 bp, 6 predicted proteins | sample 2277081 | NCBI WGS metagenome assembly SDBV01 (sample SAMN10402039, study PRJNA504765) | marine sediment metagenome | isolation source: marine sediment core GS10_PC15, 223 cmbsf | place: Arctic Ocean: Southern Knipovich Ridge | collected 2010 | reverse complement strand
GCGGCTTGAAGGTCTTGATCTTGGGCTTCGAGGCACTCATGCCTTTCGGTGAGCTCTTCGTATTCTTCGATAGCCATCAGATTGACCGTGCCGATGCGGTCGAGCCTCTCTCGGGTTTCGCTGATGATTCGGTCGCGTTCTTCTTCGTCGTGTTCGTCTTCGCCGACGTCCTCTGAAGTTAGTGAGCCCAGGGCGATGTTGTATTCGGACAGGATGCGCTCCTGGAAGAACTGTAGTTGGTCTTCGTCGTGCCTGAGGTCGATCTCGGTCTTGTGGACCTGCGTCTGTGTCTCCTGGGCCTGCTCGCGGACGGTCTTGAGCTGCTTTTCCAGCTCGTCCGCTTCGTCGAGAAGGCTCTGACGCTGGTTCTCGGCCTCGACGACTTTCTTCTGGGCCTCCTCTTTTGATTCGGCAAGGTCCTTCGAGCGTTTCAGATGGTTCTTGGTGTCGTTTTCGCGGGCGAGGCGGTTTGCGGTGAGTTCGTCGATGGCCGTCACGCGCTTGGCGATTTCGGCCGATGTCCGTTCGTGCTCGTCCTGATAGCGCGCACGATCGCGCTCTGTCTCGTCGATGGATTTTGAGAGTTGGGCGGATTGAACGCGGAGGTCGGCGAGCTGGTTTGCGAGTTGGGATTGGGCGTGTCGAGCGGCGTCGGCGTCTGTCTGGCCCGCTGTGAGGTGCTGCTCAAGCTCTTGGGCTTGGCTTTCGAGCGAGGCGGCAGTCTCCTGGTTCTCGTTTTTTTGGCGGACAAATTCTTCGTGTTTCGTGGTGAGTGAGTCGCGTTCGGCGCCCAGTAAGGCCGCGCTCTCGGAGAGCTTTTCGCGCTCGGCGTCGATCTGTGTAATCTGAAGCGCCACCTCGGAAAGGGCCGTTCTGTGGGTCTCAAGTGTGGCGGCTAATTCGGTTGCGCGCTGCGCGCTGTGCGATTTCTCGGCTGTGAGTGTTTCGACGCGGTTGGCGGCCGTGGAAACATCGGCATCGTGCTGCTGCAACAGCTCTTGTGTCTCTTCGATCCGGGCCGTGCGTCCGAGGATTCCTTGGGAGGCTTCGCCGGTCTCGCCCCCGGTCATGGCGCCGGAGGGATCGAGCAGTTCGCCGGTGAGGGTCACGAGGAGCGGGCATGGACGGATCTGCGCCGCGATCTGGAGCGCGTGGTCCATGGTCTCGACCAGGACTGCGTCGCGCAGCAGGTGGGTGGCGATGGGCCGGAGACGCTCGTCAAGGTCGATGACGCTCATCAGGGGTGCGATTAGGCCTGGAAGTCCGGAGGGTGCCGGCGGGCTGTAAGCTCCGTTCGGCCGGATTGTATCGAGTGGCAGGAAGGTACCGCGCCCCGCGCGGTGGTCGCGAAGGAATCGAATGGCCTCTTGGGCCTGATCGGCGCGCTCGATGACGATGCTGCTCAGGTGGCCGCCGAGGGCGGCTTCAACGGCGCGGCGGTAGTGGTCGCGCGTTGAGATGAGATCGCCCACGGGTCCGAGGACGCCTAGGGCCTCTTGGCGCTGCTCGCTCTTTGCCTGCATGATGGCCTGGACGCCCTCGGCGAAGCCGTCGTAGGAGTCGCGGAGTTCGCGATAGGACTCGAGGCGCGCTTCGACGCTGCTCTTCTTCTCGCGGAGGGCCTGCCAATTGCGTGTCGCGTCGTCGAGTTCGCGTTGGAGCCGGGTCTCTTGTTCTTGGCCTTGTTCGAGATCGGTCTGTGCGGCGGCGAGGGCACGGCCCTCTTCGGATTCTGTTCGCCGCTTTTCGTTTAGAAGTGTGCCGAGCTCCAGTGTGCGTGCGGCTTCGCGTTCTTGTCTTTGATCCAGTAGGCCGCGTTGCTCTTCGATGTTGCTCAGGTTGACGCTGAGCGTATCGATGGCGGTTTGCGTTTGCGCACGGGCCTGCATGAGCTCGACCGTCTTGGCGCGTTGCTCTTCCAGGCGCGCGGCGGTGGTGGCGACGTTGTTCGCGGCCTCCTCGAGGCGGAGTTGTTGGGTTTGCAGAACGCGCTGTGCTTCGGTCTGTTCGTCTTGGAGGGATTCGATCCGGGCTTCTGCCTCTTGCCGCCGTAATTGAATTTCCCCGGCCTCGCCTTGGAGCGTTTCTTTTTCCTCAAGGGCGCGTTGCTGCTGCTCTGTGGCGAAATCAATTTGCTGGCGGATGAGGGCGACCTGCCGCTCGATCTGTTCCATTTCGGTGTCGATTTCGTGGACGGTTTCGCGGCGTGCGTGAAGCAGGCGGTCGGTCTCGAGCTTGGACAGGCTCAACTCTTCGTGGGCGGCCTCGAGGCGGCCGGCTTCGGCTGTCATCTTCTCGTAGCCGTCTTTCGCCGCCAAGAATTGCTTCTTTAGTCCGTCGATTCGGCCTGTTAGATCTTGCTGTTTGAGCCAGGAGGCGCGGACTTCGAAGTCGCGCAGGCGGTCGGTGAGCTCTCTGTGGCGGATTGCGGCGTTGACCTGGCGTTTGAGCGAGCGCATTTGGCGCTCGATCTCGCCGATGATGTCGCCGAGGCGCAGGAGGTTCTGCTCTGCTTGGTCGAGTTTGCGCATGGCGACGCGCTTTCGGGACTTGTATTTGATGATGCCGGCGGCTTCTTCGAAGAGGAAACGGCGGTCCTCGGGTCTGGAGCTGAGGACCATGCCAATCTTGCCCTGGCCGATCATGGAGTAGGCGTTGGTCCCGATGCCGGTGTCCATGAAGAGCTCTTGAACGTCGCGCAGGCGGCATGGGGCTTTGTTGATGAGGTAGTCGCTTTCGCCGGAGCGGAAGAGGCGGCGTGTGACTTGGACTTCGGCGAAATCGATTGGGAGCGCGCCGTCGCTGTTGTCGAAGGTGAGTGTGACCTCGGACATGCCCATGGGCGCCCGGCCGTCGCTGCCGTTGAAGATGATGTCCTGCATGTGGGCGCCGCGAAGCGCAGTTGGTCTTTGCTCGCCGAGGGCCCAGCGCATTGCGTCTAGAATGTTGCTCTTGCCGCAACCGTTGGGTCCGACGACGGCGGTCATGCCGTCTTCGAGATTGATGACGGTGCGGTCGGCGAAGGACTTGAATCCGGTGAGTTCGATTTGTTTGAAATGCATAGTTTTGTGGTTGCTCTTTGCTTAATCCCTAGGAAAGTTCAATGGCTGGATCTCATGACGCGTGTGATGGATTCGGCCAAGCCGGTTTCGTCGTCGGTCTCGATGTAGACGCCACAGATACCGGGGCGGTCTCTGGCGACGCGAAATTCGGTGGGCAGGCCGGTAAGGAACTTTTCGATAATCAATTCTTTTTCGACTCCTATGACTGAATCCATTGGGCCGGTCATGCCGGCGTCGGTAATGTAGGCGGTACCTCCGGGCAGGACGCGTTCGTCGGCGGTCTGGACGTGTGTGTGGGTGCCGACGACGGCGGCGCATTGGCCGTCGAGGAACCAGCCCATGGCGATCTTCTCGGATGTGGCCTCGGCGTGGATGTCGACGAGGATTGTGTTTGTGGTTTCTCGTAAGGCATTGATTTCTCGCATTGCGGTTTCAAATGGGCAGGCGTGGGCGTCCATAAACACGCGTCCTAGTAAATTGACTACTCCCAATTTCCTCCCATCGGATGACTCAACGACGACGGCGCCTCTTCCCGGGACCACGTCCGGGTAGTTGGCGGGCCGGGCGACATTGTTGAAGCGGTCGATGTCGCCAACGAGGGACTTGCGCCGCCAGGTGTGGTTCCCCAGTGTAAAAGCATGGACCCCCAGTCTTGTTAGATCGTCTAGAATCTCGGCGGTGGCGCCAAGCCCCCCTGCTGCATTCTCGGCATTTGCGACGACGATGTCAATAGGAAATTCTTCGCGGAGCTCAGGCAACCAGTCCTGAACGGCGGCGCGGCCTGGGCGCCCTACGATGTCGCCTATGAAAAGGATATTCATTTCGTGGTCGATGGGCCCCTTTCCAGACGCCGGACCGGGGCCTATTGGGCAGTGTCTACGGCGCGGGTCTCGCGGACGACAGTCACTTTGATCTGGCCTGGATAGGTGACGTCGTTCTCGACCTTCCGCGCAACGTCCCGGGCGAGTTGCTGGGCCTGGGCGTCGTCGATGTCCTCGGGGCGCACGACGATGCGGACTTCGCGGCCCGCCTGGATGGCGAAGCTCTTCTCGACGCCGTCGAAGTCGTCGGCGATTTCCTCGAGCTGCTTGATGCGTTTTATGTAGGTGTCGACCGTTTCGCGGCGGGCGCCGGGGCGGGCGGCGGATAGGGCGTCGGCGGCTTGTACGAGGACTGCGATGACGGAGTTCTGCGGCATCTCGTTGTGGTGGGAGCCGACTGCGTTGGCGACGAGCTCAGTTTCGCCGTATTTCTTGCAGAGATCGTAGGCGAGAACGGCGTGAGAGCCCTCGACTTCGTGGGTCAGGGCCTTGCCGATATCGTGAATGAGGCCGGCCCGCTTGGCCTGGTTGACGTCTTCACCGATTTCGGCGGCCATGATGCCTGCGAGGTGGCAGACTTCTTGGGAGTGCCGCAGGACGTTCTGGCCGTAGGAGGTGCGGTATTTGAGGCGGCCAAGGAGCTTGACGGTTTCGGGATGGAGCCCGTGTACGTCGACTTCGAGACAGGCCTCGTCTCCCCATTCGCGGATGCTTTGCTCCATTTCTTCTGAGATCTTTTCGACCATCTCTTCGATGCGGGCGGGGTGAATGCGCCCGTCGGCGATGAGGCGTTCGAGGGTGATGCGGGCTATTTCGCGCCGGATTGGGTCGAAACCTGACAAAACGACGGCCTCGGGGGTGTCGTCAATGATGAGATTGATCCCGGTGGCGGTTTCGAGCGCGCGAATATTACGGCCTTCGCGGCCGATGATGCGGCCTTTCATCTCTTCGCTGGGGAGTGGGACGACGGAAACGGAGTGCTCTACTACGTGGTCGGATGCGCAGCGCTGGATGGCCTCGGAGAGGACTTTCTTGGCGCGCTTCTCGACTGTTTCGACCATCTCGTCCTCGACGCGCTTTAGCCGCATCGCGGTGTCGCGCCGGACTTGGTTTTCGAGCTTTTCGTAGAGGACCTCGCGCGCTGCGTCGGCCGTCATGCCGGACACGGTCTCGAGCATCCGAAGTTGCTCCTCAACGACTTCGTCGGCGCGTTTGTGGGCTTCCTGCAGCTTGGTGCCTCTCTTTTCCAACTCCTGCTCGCGCGAGACGAGTGCCTCGGTCTTGAAATCGAGGGTGTCCAGGCGTTTATCGAGGCTTTCCTCCTTTTTTACGATTCGTTTCTCGAGATCGAGAATCTCGGCGCGCTGGCGCTGAGTCTCTTGCTCGACCTGCTGACGAAGGTCTATTTCTTGCTCTTTTAGGGTGGTTTTTGCCTCTTTGGTGATTGTGGCGGCTTCGCGTTCGGCGTCTGAGACTGTCTGGGCGGCTTCCCGGCGCGCCTTGCTAAGGGCGCTTTGCCGCATCAGGCGGGAAATCACGGTTACGGCGAGTGCGCCCAAGATGAGGGCGCCTGCGAGTAGCAGCCATTGCTGTGGATTTGTCGGCATCATGCCTGGAACCTCCTAGTTCGGCCAATTGGCCCAACGAGCCCAATTGGACTAACGGAACCTGAGGAATCAGGAGGAGAGGGTGCGTAACTCCGCTTCGGAAAAGACTTTAGCGGAATAACCTAGGTTGAACATACTCTTGCACACGGCTACTTGCGGGCCGTAGAGGCCCGTAACCAGTGATAATCGTGTGTTTCGGCACGCCAAGTTAGCGTATTAAGTGTTCTTGCCTGTCCTGTGCGCCTGTTGAGCTCCCAAGGTCTATCGCCAAAACGCCTACCGACGTGATCTATCCCGAAGCGCTTTGCCGCGCTTCCCTCTGAACCATCTTCCTGCGAGGTACCCTTTTGGGTATCCGTTTTTGCTAAGTTAAGCCTATATTGACACCTATTCGGTGCGTAAATCGGCATCGTACTCACGCTTGCGCGAGAATACTGAGATGCCGTTGAGTACCTATTATATGGAGGTCTGGGCGGGGTGTCAATGCGTGTTTTCAGGGCGGCGCTCGGGGCGGATCCAGTAGAGATGGCTCGATGACAAGTACTTGAAACGCAGGGGTATATCAAGCATAGTGGTCAGTCTGGTTGCTGTGGGCCTCGTGTGTGGTTGGCGGTGGGCGCCTGAGGCCGGGCGTGAAGAAGTCAAGGACGTGGAATCTGATGCCGGAACTAAACGATAGTTCGGACACAGCGGAAGATCTCGTCAAGCAACAGATTATTACGAAGGCGGATCTTGCCGAAGCACGTAAGCGGGAGGAATTGAGCGGCACGCCATGGTACAGGCAGTTGGTCCAGATGAAGAAGTTGAATTTTGACACTGTAAACGATGTGCTGCAATATGAGTTCCATTCGCGATCTGAGCGCCAGAAGCACTCGAGGCTTGGCACGACTCTGGTCGAGGGGGGAATCTTGAGCGAGGATGAATTGAGTTCGGCGCTCGCCCTGCAAAAGCGTAGCGGGAAGCTTCTTGGTACGGTGCTGCTGGAGCTGGGCCTCATCACTGCTGAGGACACCGGGCGGGCGCTGGCGAAGCAATATGGCTTGGAGTTCGTGGAGGTTTCGAAGGCGCGTAGTGAACGCATGGCGCTGGACTTGGTGCCGGAGAGTATGGCGAAGCAAAAGGCGTTCATTCCGGTGAGGCTTGAAGGGGACCGGTTGACAGTCTTGATTTCGGGTCCGCAGATGCCGGCACGCCTGAAGGATGTCGGGGTATTGCTGGGCGTCCGGGTGCACGCTCAGATGACTGCTGTGGACGACCTCGTGGCGGAGGTGGAGGCGCGTTACGGTGGGGGGAAGAGCGGGCGCTCGCCGGATCGGGCCGAACCAGCGGCGGCGGGGAGGCAGATTGAGGTGAAGGAGGGGTCGGGAGAAGAGCGCTATGTCTCTGGAGCTGAGACGACGGGACATGTGACGGATGAAGAGGTGGAAGACATGAATGTGCAATATGAAGACGAGCCGCGGCGATTTGAGGAGATTGCGCGGGAGGCGCGGGGCGTGCCGGTTGTGAAGCTCGTATCGACCATCATCGAGGGGGCGATCAATTCGGGGGCGACGGACATTCATCTCGATCCGCAAGACCCGGAAATGCGCGTGCGGTACCGTATTGACGGGGTATTGCATGATGTGATGAGTATTCCTGAAGACATTGAGAATGCCGTGGTGTCGCGGTTGAAAATCCTGGCTGACCTGGATATCACTGAGACGCGCCACCCGCAGGATGGGCACATGAGTCTTCAGGTCGCGGAGGCGGAGTTCGATGTCCGGGTGTCGACGCTTCCGACGTTCCTCGGCGAGCGGATTGTGCTTAGGCTTCTTGACCAGTCGTCTGTGCTTGCGGGGCTCAGGGACCTTGGCCTGGAAGCGGAGGATGAGAAGACCCTAAGGCGTATTGTGGAGCAGCCGTACGGGATGATTCTGGTGACGGGACCTACGGGCAGCGGCAAGACGACGTCGCTTTATTCGTGTCTGAATGAAATGGATGTGATGACGGAGAGCATTGTCACGCTGGAGGATCCGATCGAGTATCAGCTTTCGGGGATCAATCAGGTCCAAATCGAGGCGGATATCGATCTCACTTTCGCGAGCGTCCTTCGGGCGTCGCTTCGGCAGGACATCGACGTGTTGCTTGTTGGGGAGATTCGGGACCCGGAGACGGCGCGCATTGCGATTCGGGCGGCGATGACGGGGCATCTGGTGTTCAGTACGCTGCATACGAATGATGCGCCAGAGGCGATTACGACTTTGAGGAATATGGATATCCCGTCGTATTTGATTTCGAGTGCGTTGACGGCGATTGTCGCGCAGCGCCTGGTCCGGCAGGTATGTCCGGATTGTAAGACGACGTATGCGCCTTCGAAGACCTTGCTGAAATCGGTCAAGTTGCCTGAGACGACGAAGCGCCTGAGCCGTGGGAAGGGTTGTGAGAATTGTTATCACACGGGTTACCGGGGGCGTACGGGCATATTCGAAGTGCTTGAGGTCACGGACCCGATCAGAAAGATGATTGCGGCTGATGAACCGGTGGAGAAGATAGTGAAGGCGGCTAAGCTCAAGACAATGGCGGATCGGTGTCGGCTGAAGGTCAAAAAAGGGGAAATTACGGCCGAGGAGTTTCTTCGGGTAATTCGTACATAGACCCGGTAGCACGTGGGAAATGTCTCTATATACGAACGGATGGGGTTGGCGTAAGGCGCTGCGCGGATCTTGTAATCAAGGGTGCTCTCTGATAGCATTTGTGGTGCGGTCTCGTCCGCCCTTTGTGAGTTTTTTTGGCGGGGTATTGGGTATGGTTCTTCGGGCTGCAGGTTCTGGTTTTGTTCTCTTTTTTTGCTGTTGGTTTTGGGTGGCAGGGAGTTCGAGGAAGTTATCCAGAATTGATGTGGAATTGTGAGTAGGGGCGTGTGAAACGGTCTTGATAAGTGTCGTGTTGCTAACATCCGCGGAGCATATCAACTGATGGGGTGCCGGTGTTTGTGGATGGGTGTGGAACAACCGACTTTGATATCCAGATCTTCGATGTGCGCAAAGTTGTGTCGTGAAGGGCATTTGGAGAGTTTTCCAGAAATTAACAAGCCCTACTTCTACGAAGACTATTTTTCAATTTCAATTCTTTAATAATAAGTAGAACTTCCAGTGGAGATCTTCGAATGAAAATCGAAATCGCAAAACAGGAAATCCTGGATGCCGTCAATAAGGTGAAGAGTGTTGTGTCGGCGAAATCCGCGCTTCCAATTTTGTCCCATATCCTGATGGAGTCAGGTGAGGGATCGGTGCGCCTCAGCGCGACGGATCTCAAGGTCAGTATTGAGTGTACTGTCGACTGCAACATCATAGATCCTGGTTCGTTAACGGTTTCATCGCAGCGCTTGGGGTCTATTCTGTCGGAGTTGCCTGAGGCTGATATCACCTTGGAATTGACGGATAGCAATGTTATCAGCATTGAATGTGGGAAGATCCATACGAAGTTGTTCAGTATGGCGCCTGAAGAATTTCCACCTATCCGCACTTTTGAAGATGTGGAGCCGCTTGTGTTGCCTCAAAATGTGCTCCGAAACATCCTGCAGAAGACGTCGTTCGCGATATGTACGGACCAGGCACGTTACAACTTGACAGGTTTGCTGTTTGAACTGAAGGACGGCACACTCACAGCAGTTGCGACGGATGGCCGCCGGATGAGTCTGTATAGGGAAGAAGAGGGGATCGTCGATGGAATTGACATTAAGGTCATCATCCCTGGAAAGATGATACGGGAACTTGAGCGGCTTTTGGAGGATGATGGCGACGTAGATATCTATATCAGTGAGAGTTCCGCTGCTTTTGAATTTGGGTCGACGCGGTTGGTTACGGCACTGATTGAGGGTACTTTCCCGAATTACGACATGGTGGTGCCGCAGAAGCATGATAAGGAGGCTGTTCTCAATACTGATGTATTTACTGAGGCAATGCGCCGGACCCGTACGATGACGAATGAGAAGTTCAATTCTGTACGGTTTCGAATTGAGGACAGCCTGGCTAAACTGAGCGTGGTGACGCCTGAAGTGGGGGAATATGAGGAGGAGTTGCCCGTCGAGTATTCCGGAGACCCTATCGAAATTGCTTTCAATCCCGATTTTGTCCTGGACGTTCTAAAACATATCAGCACCGAATCCTCGTTGCTCGTCCTTAAAGACTCGATGAGTCCTGGCATTATCAAGCCAGCGATAAACGGTTCGAGCGACAATTACGTAAATGTTGTAATGCCGATTCGAATTTAGACATTCAGCCATTCTAAGTCGGTAGTGAAATCCACGAGAATTCCGTTGTGGATAGAGTGTTAGTAGATCTTACTTTCCAGTTATCAGTTGACGTTTATCCGCATTTTTAATGGATTCGGGATGCTGTCTTCAATTTTCCACATTCGATATAAACTCTTTATGTGCTTTGAGTTACAAGATCAGTTCTAGGATGAGGCCTACTGTAATAAGTATTTTCTACCTAAGGGCCTCTTAGATCAACGGATTCGCCGTGCGTGTGGAAAGGTCGGTTGATTGCGAAATCCCGAAGGCCTTGGGCCTTAAGTTTTTACCGCTTCAGTCAAGTGTAGAATGCCGGCTATCTGACCCATATTGGCAGATCGCGAAAAAGGATGGCTGTCCTAATGTCGCTAGACCAAGATAACGGGTGCTAGCTATAGCAGTTCGGCTATCTGAACGGCGTTGTATGCGGCGCCTTTGAGAAGATTATCGGACACGACCCACAGGTCGAGCGCAGATGGGTGAGATAGGTCTTCGCGAATTCGGCCTACGTAGGTGTCGTTGCTTCCTCTTGCCTCTTGAGCGGTGGGATAGAGTTGGTGTTCAGGATCGTCCAGAACTACGACGCCAGGGGCTTTGCTCAAGATTTCACGAGCGCGCTCGGCGGGAATCTTTCTCTCCGTTTCGACATTGACGGCTTCGCTGTGGCCTGTGTGCACCGGTACGCGCACGGTGGTCGCCGTGACGCGAATGCTGTCGTCGCCCATGATCTTTTTAGTTTCGTTGACCATTTTGAGTTCTTCGGTCGTATAACCGTTTGGGTCGAAGGCGTCACTCTGTGGAATTTGCGGAATGCAGTTAAAGGCGATGGGGTAGGGAAAGATCTTAGAGTGGGGCTCTCGGCCCTCGAGGATGTCGCGTGTTTGTGTGTCGAGTTCCTCTAAGGCTTTGACGCCGGCGCCGGATACGGCTTGATATGTGGCCACAACAACGCGTTTTACAACGGCCTCATCGTGGAGTGGCTTGAGTACCACCACCATCTGGATGGTGGAGCAGTTGGGGTTGGCGATGATGCCGTTATGCTTCCGGGCCGCGGCTGCGTTGACCTCTGGTACTACGAGCGGGACTTCGGGATCCATGCGCCAAGCGCTGGAATTGTCGATAACGACGCAGCCATCTCGGGCGGCGGCGGGAGCGAAGCGCTTGCTGGTGCCGCCGCCTGCGCTAAAGAGGGCGAGGTCCATGCCTTTGAAGGAGTTTTCGTCAAGGACTTCGACGGGGATCGTCTCTCCGCGAAATTTCAGAGTTTTGCCTTTGGATCGGCTGGAGGCTAATAGCTTGATCGAATTGACTGGAAAATTGAGATTCTCAAGGGTCTGCAGGATTTGCTGGCCCACGAGGCCGGTGGCCCCTGCCACTGCAACGTTCTTGCCGGACATGTCTGGTGTTCTCCACAGGGAATTGGTTCTGGTTTTAGGAGGGTTATGCCTACTATTGTCGGCGGCATAACGATCCAGGGTCGAAATGGGGGGCTGGCGAAAGAGAATGCCATCCCCAGACTATAGTCTTACGATCTTCAGGGGTCCGTGTGTCGAATATGCCGGAGGTCTTGGGATCTTCGCATGCCCCAAATGGTCTCGGTGGCACATTACGGGTCTTGATGCTTCCAGGAACTGCAAGGCTCGGCCTAGTAGTTCCTAGAGGCGCTCTTGTCCTACCCAGCCGCGCCGTCCAGGGCGTCGGCGATTTCGGACTTCGGGGTGACGCCGATGAAGCGATTGACTTCCTCACCATCCTTGATGATGAGCAATGTCGGGATGCTGTTGACGTTGAATCTGACGGCAAGATCCGGCTCGTTGTCGATGTTGATCTTTCCGACTTTTGCTTTGCCATCGTATTCGGCGGCGAGTTCGTCGATCATTGGCGCGATCATTTTGCACGGGCCGCACCATTCGGCCCAGAAATCGGTGAGGGTAACGCCTTCGGCTACGGCGTCGTTGAAGGATTGACTTGTCAACTCAGGAATAGCACTCATATTCCGCTCTCCTTGGCGATTCATCCGACAGTCATCTAACGCCGGTCCCGCCTTGAATATTTCCGGCTTTCCGGCCCGGGGAACCGATTATACCGGACGCGTTGATGTGGCGCAATTTCTCGCCGGCAGGGGTTCGACGGGACGAGTTTGCCGGAGAGAACTTGATGGGTTTGAGGTCCGGACGATATAATCGCGCCCTCTCCGGGAGAGGTGTCGGAGTGGCTTATCGAGCACGCTTGGAAAGCGTGTGTGCGTTAATAGCGTACCGCGGGTTCGAATCCCGCCCTCTCCGCCATCGAGTTTGCACTATTTCTCTAGTTTGTAATTAGAATCCATTTCTGCGTATTGTCCGGTCGTTTGGGGCGATTTCTGCTTCCCTAG